>Ga0190286_1000996_pt1 | contig 10835 bp, 8 predicted proteins | sample 48691834_MG_FD_183241 | JGI IMG/M metagenome (GOLD analysis project Ga0190286, IMG submission 183241) | Hydrothermal vent microbial mat bacterial communities from Southern Trench, Guaymas Basin, Mexico - 4869-18-3-4_MG | ecosystem: Environmental > Aquatic > Marine > Hydrothermal vents > Microbial... | reverse complement strand
GGATTGGTGAAGCAGCCGCCCATGCATGGTAATCGCGTGGCGGTAGTTACCAATTTTGCGGGAAAGGGAAAACTTCAGGTAAAATGTCTTTCCCTTGGCGGGTTGATTCCAGCCCGGCTTTCACCCGAAATTTCCAAGAAGATCTCGGAGAGATACAGAAATGTCAACCTCACAACTTTTGTGGATCTGGGAGTTGGGGCCAGGGGAGACGCATACGGATATTCCGTTGAGCAGCTGTTGTCCGATAAAAATGTGGATGGCGTAGTGGTGATAACTTCATTTGCAGCCGCGCTGTTGGAGCAGGGGGATTTAGGGGTCTTGGCAGATGTGGCGAAGAGGTCAAAAGATAAACCCGTGGTCGTCATGGCCTCCACGCCGGGTGATTATTCTCGTGCGCGGGAGGTTTTGGCGGATACAAAATTACCTGTGTGTGGTTCTCCTGAAGAGGCAGTTCTCCTCATGAGTTCACTGTATGAATATGGAAAAATCTATGAGAAAGCCAGATGAGACCATGGCTACACGGCTAAAAACTGGCCGTGTCCGGGTTTTTCGATGATTTCTCCATCCTCCATCAGAATGGTCCCCCTGGAAATGGTCGTGGTTGGTGTCCCCTTGAGTTTCAGTCCATCGTACGGTGTCCAATCCGCAGCGCTGTGAAGTTTTCTGGCATTTAGCGTGATTTCTTTCTGGAAATCCACCATCACCAGATCGGCATCCGAGCCTTTGCTGATGATGCCCTTTTGCGGGTAGAAACCAAATATTTTGGCCGGTTTGGTGCATAGGATGTTCACCACATTTTCTAAGGTTAGCCGGCCTGCTGCCACGCTGTTTTTCAGCATTACGGGCAGCAGTGTTTCCAGCGCAGGGATCCCCGCTGGGACCTTCCAAATGTTTTTCCAGCCCTCTTCCTTTTCATCTCTGGAAACTGGTGTGTGACCGCTCGCTACGGTGTCTATCGTTCCCTCCTCAAGAGCCTTCCATAGAGCCATGCGATCCTCGTTGGTCCTCAGTGGAGGTTCCACTTTTAAAAATGGGCCAAATTTTTCCATATCCTTCTTTGTAAAGGTAAGAAAATGAAGGCACGTTCCAGAACTCACCTTCAATTTTCTTTTCTTGAACTCGAGGATCACCTCAGATGTTTTCTTGGTAGTAACTGGGAAGAAATGAACCCTACACTTTGTGTGCCTGCCCGCTTCCATCACCTTTCTTGCAGTTTTCTCCTCGACTTCTTCAGGGTGGGTTTCGGCGTGTGCGGATGGATCCTTCCGGAGTTTTTGAAGTTTGATCGTCTTTTCGTCACGGCCCATTTCCCCAAATCTCGCGTCGGTCGTTACCATGCCGTCGAGGGGTTTCACCGTGCTCATCAGCTGTTCGAGTTCCTCACGTCCTGCATCGATGACCCTCCACATCGGTATCGTGAAAAATTTTACGCCGAGGGATGCTATCTTCAAAGCATTTTTTACCAGACCTCCCCCAGTGTCGCTTACATGAGTTGCAAAATCAACCAAGCTATTTTTCTGTCCCGCCCTGATCAGGTTTTGGATGCTCTTTGGAGTTTGGGTGGTTTGGTTCAATGGCAGGGTGATGATGGTTGTGATCCCGCCGGCAATTGCGGCAACGCTGCAGTCGTGGAAATCTTCGCGGTAGGACGACCCTCTAGCGCGGATGTGAACACACGTATCTATCACACCCGGCATGAGGATCTTTCCCTTGGCGTCGATCTCCGTGTCCCCTTTTCCCAGTCCGCTCACTGCGATTTCCTGAATTTTCCCTTTTTCAACAGATAGTTCTCCACGTATCACTCCTTCAGGCAAAACCAGCCTAGCGTTTCGAATGACAAGTTCGCTCAAGCGATTCACCAGATGCTCGCATTTATCTATGTATGCCTCCAGCCGCTGTTCGGATGTCCCTCTCATTCACGGTCTTCGCGCCGCGATGCTGGGCAAGTTTCAGGGCTTCACTGGATATCCTCAAACCATGCTCCTCAAGTACAGCGCTGAGCTCTAACGCGGCTTCACGGGAAACGCGAAATTTAGAAACCCTCTGGATGAGCCTCTTCATAGCCGAGACGGAGAATTCAGGCACGGTTTCCACCATATTCCTCTTATTTGAGGGTGATATAACTGCTACCAAAAACCGTATCTTTCCGTGTCCCGCGGGGGATTTTTGCCGGGACTCGTTTTTGGTTTCGGGAGTAAAAAAACGGAGGGGGTTTGGGCCCTCTGAGAAACCTAGGGTGGAGCCAGAAAAAATTCCCGCCTCTGGCTGCAGGGTTTGATACGGAATTTTAGGACGGTTTATTTGATTTTGTCTTCGTGGAGGCTCCCCTCTTGAATTTGAGCGGGCCGCTAAAGTTAAATGGGCTCCCACAGTTTCCTTCACGGGGATGGGTTTGGTCGATCTGTTGATAAAAAATGGTTTGGTTCTCACGATGGATAAGGATCGCCGGATCATCACCGAGGGAACGGTAACCGTGGAGGAGGGCCGTATAATCTCCGTAAAGCGCGGTTGGACGGGGAGGGGAAAGCCCGAGGAAGTCATAGATGCACGTGGAAAGATCGTCATGCCTGGCTTCGTGTGTTCTTACACCTCCCTCCATGGATTGTTTTTGCTGGGTACGAGAGCTAAGATGGGTTCTTTTTCGGACCTTTCCCAGCTCCAGCAGCAGGTATATTGGCCAGTGGAGGAGGCAATGACAAAAGAGGACGTATACGCGGTCGTACTTTATTCATGTCTCCGGTTTCTGAAGACAGGAGTTACCTCATTTGCTGGCACGATCTCAGCCCCAAATGCCATCGCGGGTATCCTCGACAAGGTCTCCCTCGCGGTTGAGCGTTCGAGAATTCGTGGGATGATAGCGTTCGAGGCTACTGAGCGTCGTACTCGAGCTGAAGGTGCGAAGGCCACAAGGGAAAATGAGCGTTTTATCAAGAAAATGAAAAAGGAGCGGACACGTCGCGTGAGAGGAATGTTCGGAATTGGACCTTCATCTTTGGTCTCGGATGAGCTTTTGTGGCATGTCAAGGAATTGGTAAACAGGTATAAAACTTTTGCCACCGTCGTCACATCCAAAGGATTATCCGATGTGCATCGCAGCTATGAACGTTTTGGTAAACGAACCGTGGAGAGATTAAACGATCTGGGTCTGTTGAGTCCGGAGACCGTGTTGGTACATTCCATACACGTGAATGAAGGGGAGTTGGGGCTGATCAAAAAAAGAGGGGCCAAGGTGGTTCACAGTCCCATGGAGGAAATGTTGGATGGGGTGGGAGCAACCCCCGTGATGAAAATGACATCCTCGGATATTTCGGTTGGAGTGGGTGATGGTGGATATTCCTTTGATTGGTTTGAGAACATTCGGACTGCTTACCTCTTACAAAAAGTGGTCACACATGGTCCGGACGCGTTGACGCCGATGGAAGTGCTTGAGATGGCGACGATAAAGGGTGCGGAGTTATACGGGCTTCAAAATGAAGTGGGGTCGATTGAGCATGGAAAGCTGGCTGATATCATAATTGTAAATCCAGGCCACTCCCCGGTACCCCTTCGCTCTGACAACGTGGTCGACCACGTGGTGAACGCCGTCAGCGGTCGAAACGTGGAGACGGTGCTCGTTGGTGGAAACGTTGTTATGTCAAACCGAGAAGTACAAACGGTGGATGAAATGGAGGCCGCGAAACAGGTGAAAAGGTCCGTGGAGCGAATATGGCAAAAACTGGGATTAGGGGGGGGCAGGTGATCTTATGGATCTATCCGTGGAAATCTGCGGCATGAAGCTAAAAAATCCAATCATGCCGGCAGCAGGTCCAACCGTGCGCAATGGGGACAGCATGGTGAAGGCTGCGATGGGGGGAGCGGGTGCGCTGGTCTCAAAAACTTTGAGCGTTACTCCTGCTCACGTACCACGCCCGTGTCTCATCAAGGTCAGAGATGGTCTGATGCACGCGGAGCTTTGGAGTGATATCACGTTGGATCAGTGGGTAAGATACGAACTTCCCAAGGCTAAAAAAACTGGGTTGCCCCTGTTCGTGAGCGTGGGGTACACTCCCGATGAAATTCAAAAAATCGCTCCCAGGGTGGTGGACGCTGGGGCGAGTGCTCTTGAACTCTCCACTTCGTATTCCGGAGATATACCCACGATCACGGAGGCCATCAGGGTGGCGAAGGAAACGGTAAAGGTTCCCATTTTTGTTAAGGTTCCTCCCGGCGCCACGGATGTGTCTCAGTTCGCCCAGGCGGTGGAAGCCGCCGGTGCGGATGGCATAGTCGCGATAAATGCCGTTGGTCCATGTCTGGTCATAGATGTGGAAAATGCCATGCCGATGCTTGGGAGCCCGAACGGTTATGGGTGGCTATCGGGTCAGGCGATCAAACCGTTCGCGGTCAGATGCGTCGCCGAGATAGCGCGCGCGGTGAAGATCCCCGTGATCGGATCCGGAGGGATCTCCACTGGACGTGATATTGTGGAGTTCATCATGGCAGGAGCCTCAGCCGTACAGGTATCCACTGCAGCCATAATTCGGGGCCATAAGATTTATGGGCTTTTGGCTGACGAAATGGCAAAATTCATGCGGGCGAAAGGTTACAACAGCATAAACGATTTTAAGGGGATGGCACTTCGGCACATGTCCGGGCAACCGGTTCGCACCACCCCCAAGCCTGTCGAGGTGATTTCGTCCAGATGCAACGCGTGTGGTCTGTGTGAGAGATACTGCATGTACGATGCGATTCGCATAGTTGGCAGGGTTGCTAGGGTAGATCCGGTTAAGTGTTATGGATGTGGGCTCTGCGTTTCCGCATGTCCCTCCCGGGCCCTCAGGTTTTAGCTAGTTATGTGAAAACAGCTGGCTAACCGGAGAGGTACCCGCGGAGCGAGTTTAGCGACCTGAGAGCTCGATGTTCTCTCGCGACCATGTCAATTTCCGCGGTCAGACTCTCGATATCCTTTCGCCTGAGGTCCGGGTTCATGACGATTTTCATGTTTTGCATGATTATCATGCTGGTTATTTTCAGGGGGAGCGCTGAACCGAGGGCATGCACCGTGGGATGCTTTGAGAGCTCGTTGCGGAGTCCTGCGGATATCCGGTCATAGACTTTCTCTGGGACGTGTCTGTGGGCGAGGATCCCCATCCCTTTCTTGGCCATCAGGGTGTGGGCTTCCAGCGATCCGGCGTATTCGAGAAATCTCTTCGCTAGGTCGGGATGGCGGGCATTTTTCGGTATCGCCCATGCGTTGCCTCCGACGACCATCACACGTCCTATGCTCGGGTGGATCGGAGGAAGCAAGAAGTAATTGTACTCTTTTCCGGGGGTGTATCCATATTCCCTTTGCCACATTCCGTTGAGCCAGTCCCCTTGGAGGTGCATCGCCGCTTCTCGATTGTTCAGCTTCACCCAGGCCATCGGGGAATTAAATCCGAAGGGATGGGGGTACATATATTCCTTGGACAACTCCTGCAGGATCTCGTACGTCTCCACGACCCGGGGATCCTTCCAGCTCTCAACGCCCCTCACCAGCCCTTCGTAGAACGATGCTCCTCCGACCTGAGCCAGAAGGCTCATGAACAGGTCAAATATCCCATCGCCACTTGATATGATCGGGTGAACCCCAGATTCCTTGAATGCCCGGCACACGTTTATGAACTCATCCCACGTCCTCGGTGGTTTGACCCCGTGTTTTTTGAATACATCGGTGAGGTACCACACAGCGTAGGTGAAGTACTTGGATGGAACTAGGTACATCCTACCATGATAGCTGCACTTTTCCTTGATCCACTCTGGAAATACATCGTGGAAGTTTTTTCTCTCCCATATTTCCGTGATGTCCAAAAGTTCGCCATCCTTCAGAAATCTCAGGAGGTTCTCGCCGATATCATGGACTATCACGTCTGGAGGGGATTCCCTGATCTCTCGCTTCATGGTCGTCGTGTAGGTCCACCAATTCATGATCTTCTGTCTGGCCCTGACGTGCGGATTTTTTTTCTCGAACCCGCGGATGAGGGAATTGACTGGTTCCTGTTCGGCCCCAGCCCAAAAATGTGCTATCTCAAGCGTTTTCTTTGGGGCGGTCCTCCCCCCGCGTTTTTGACGTTTCACGGGTGGGTTCATTCGATCGTCTCCAACCTAAACCTACGACCGGGCATAAATAAAACTTCTTCTAAAAATCGTATTCTGTGACCGATTGAAGCAAATCCAAGACTGGGAACTGGTCGTGCTCAACTTTTATTTTCCACCGTCCGTAAACCTTTTCACGGTGTCCATGAAGGCTTTCCTGTTGGATGCCGATTATGCTGAGGAAGAAGCGCGTCCATCTGTGAGGATGTTTCTCAAGAGCGGCTCTAATACGGTGATCGCGATGGATCCGTCGTTTGAGCAGTACTTCTACGTGCTCGCCAACAATCCGGAGAAAACGGCGAAGCTCATCTCCCGTGTTGAGGTAGCCGAGGGAGAGAGGAAGATCAAGCCAAAGTCGGTTGAGGTGGTCGGGCGTACTCTTTTTGGTGATAAAGTTAACGCGATAAAAGTTTCTCTCCACCACCCCAAGGAAATGGCCAAACTGAGGCACGTGATACGCCAACTTCAGGATGTAAGGGAAATCTACGAATTCGACATTCAGCCCGTAAGGCGGTATTTGATAGACAGGGGGCTGCTTCCGATGTCCGGGGTAGAGGTTGATGGGGATATTGAGAAAGGGACATCCGAGAAAATTTTAGTCTTAAAGCGTCCACCAAAACCGACCCCTGTGCCCGACCCGGAGCTTAACGTGATGAGTTTCGACATCGAGGTGTATAATCCAACCGGAAGCCCCCGTCCTGAGAAAGATCCGATCTTGATGATAAGCCTGGCGGACAACAGGGGGTTCAGGAAGGTAATAACGTGGAGAAATTTGGCGGACCTGGAGTTCGTGGAGGTGGTCGAAAACGAGCGGAAGATGCTCGAGCGGTTCGTTGAACTCGTAAAGGAGCGAGATGTGGACATCCTCCTTGGCTACAATACCGACCTCTTTGACTTTCCATATCTGCGCGAGCGGGCTAGACAGTTAAAGGTCAGGTTGAACCTCGGGCGAGACGGTTCGGATATCTTCGTGCGCAAACGAAGGTTCGCCACTGCCACCAGAATTCGCGGACGCATCCACTTGGACGTCTTCACCATGGTGAATTTTCTCGCGACCATAGGCACGATAAGGCTCATTCATTACACCCTCGAGGATGTCTACCGCCACGTGTTTGGTAAGGAGAAACCTGACTTTGAATTTACGGAGATGGTCAGGGCGTGGGAACACAAGGGTGAATTGGGACGCAGGCTGGTCGAATATTCGATGTCGGACGCTGACGCGACGCTTGAACTGGGCCTCGAGCTGATCCCGCTCTTCGCGGAGCTCGCTCGTATAGTGGGGCAAACCCTTTTCGACATCAGCAGGATGACCCCCGGGCAGCTTGTGGAATGGCTGCTCATACGCGAGGCGCACGGGCGTGGGGAGCTAGTCCCAGCACGACCAGTGGGTGAGGAGTATGAGGAGCGCCTTGGGGAGACGTATCTCGGCGCGTACGTGATGGAGCCAGTCAAGGGGCTTCACGAAAATCTTGTCGTGTTCGACTTCAGGAGTCTGTATCCCAGCATAATAGTTTCCCATAACATCGATCCCTCCACCCTCAACTGCAAATGTTGTGAGCGTGGGGGGAACATTCGGGTGCCTGGGCTGGATTACTGGTTTTGCAAGAAGCGGAAAGGTTTCATTCCCGAAACCCTTGAGCGTCTCATCAAAGCACGTTCCGAGCTCAAGAAGGAGCTGAGACACCGCAAGCGTGGCACTAGGGAGTATCGGCTGCTCAACTCCCGACAAACGGCCCTGAAGATCATTAGCAATTCCTTTTACGGCATGCTCGGTTACTCGCGTGCTCGGTGGTACTCCAAGGAATGCGCTGAATCGGTCACAAGTTTTGGACGCCATTACATCCATAAGACGATAGAAATGGCGAGAAAGTATGGGCTTGAGGTGATCTACAGCGATACGGACTCCCTGCACTGCAAGCTCGGTGATAAAACTAAGGGAGACGCCGTGAGGTTCATGGAGCGGGTAAACGAGAGCCTTCCCGGGGTAATGGAGCTTGAACTTGAGGGATTTTACCCACGCGGTGTTTTCATAACAAAAAAGCGCTACGCCATGGTTGACGAGGAGGGCAAGATGGTGGTCAAGGGTCTGGAGTTCGTCCGCCGGGACTGGGCGGCGATTGCCAAACGTACTCAGGAGGCCGTCCTCAGGGCGGTTTTGAGGGATGGATCGCCCGAAAAAGCCGCGGAGGTGATTCGCAGGACCACCCGCGAAGTGTTGGATGGCAAGGCAAATCTGGACGAGCTGGTGATTTACACCCGCCTCAAGATGCCGATCGAGAGTTACAGGTCAATTGGCCCCCATGTCGTGGCGGCGAAGCGCCTGCGTGAGCTTGGGCACGAAATAGAGCCCGGGATGATGATAGCTTACATTGAAACCAAGGGTCCCGGGAGCATAAGCGACAGGGCGGTCCCCGTGGAGGACTTTGAAGGAAAGGAATACGACCCGGAATACTACGTCAATCATCAGATCCTGCCAGCTGTCATGCGGATAATGGAAGTCTTCGGTTACCGGGAGGAGGACCTGAGGTACGAGCGAAAAAAGCAGGTGGGTCTAGATAGGTTTATCAGGTCTCCCCGATAGGCTTTTTTACGTGGTTTCCTATTTTGGGTGGTTGTCATGCTGAACGAAGAAGAGCTCGATAAATATAGAAAGGCCGGAAAACTTCTGGCGGAGGTCCGCGAACAGGTGCGTCCGCTCGTAAAAGTTGGGACGAAGTTGGTTGAGATAGCCGAAACAGCGGAAGATCTCATCCGACAAAAAGGTGCCGAGCCCGCTTTCCCATGCAATGTTTCAGTTAACGAGATCGCGGCTCATTACAGCCCTCCCGCCACCGATGAGGCGGTGGTCAGAGAAGGTGATGTGGTCAAGGTTGACATGGGGGCTCACCTCGATGGATACATCGCGGATACGGCTTTCACGGTGACGATCGGAGAAAGGGAGGAGCTGGTACGGACGGTCGAACAGGCCCTCGAGGCCGCCATAAATGTGGTCAAGCCGGGGATAGACGTGGGTGAGATCGGCAAGGCCGTGGAGACCGTGGTTAAAGCTGCGGGCCTGAAGCCGGTCAGAAACCTTACAGGACACAGTTTAGCCCGGTGGAACCTGCACGCCGGCATAACCATCCCAAACGTCGACGAGCACACAGGGCAAAAGCTGAAAGCAGGAGATGTGATAGCTCTCGAACCTTTCGTGACCGATGGCGCGGGATATGTTGAGGACCAAAAGAGGGCCTACATCTTCCGTTATCTGCGAGACGTTCCCACAAGACTGCGCATGTCTCGCGAGCTCCTGAGGGATATTAGGCGCAGATATGATGGGTTGCCCTTTGCGGAAAGGTGGCTCGCAAAACGCATGTCGAGACTGAGGCTTGAACTCACGTTGCGTGAACTCTCAGGGGTGGGGGCTCTCTGGCCGTATTACGTGCTCGCTGAGCGGGCAGGGGGGAAGGTTGCGCAGGCCGAGCACACGATGATTGTAACTGAACAGGGATGTGAGGTCACCACCCGGTAGCATCTTTTACTTTCTCAGGACCAGCATGGAGTGATCCTTTTCGTAGGGATCCAAGATTTTGGCGTCCAAAAGTTCCATCTCCTTTTCCAGCTTTTCTATTTCGTTTCTGAATATCTCCCAGGGTTCCTTGGTTACATCTATGCTACGCGCCTTAAGTGTCAGCATGGCGTATCCTCCCTCTTTAAGAAACGCCTTTTCGTTGGCAAGGAAAATCTCCGTCTGGTCCGGCTGAGCTATGTCTTGGTATACCACATCCACCCCCTCGAGGAGTGCGGAGTAACCGGCCGGGTGCCTGGCATCGGCAAGTATCGGTCTCATGTTTGTTCTTCTCTCGCACACGCATAGGAGTCCCCTGAACGGGCGCGGGGAAACCTCCACACAGTACACGCACCCTGCTGGTCCCACAATATCGGATACGTGTGATGACGTGGTTCCGCTTGCTGCCCCCAAGTAAAGTACAACTTTTCCCGGTTCCACAGGGACCCTTTTGATGTTTTTCAAAATGGATGCGGCGAGCTTGCTGCGATATGGGTCCCAAATCCTGTATTCTTTTCCTTCAAGTTTCACCAGTTTTTCCCCGTAGACCTGGGCGCCTGGAGTTAGGTTTTCGGTGGCTAGCTTTTTGGTCCCGTTGTCGAATTCGATCCAATATACGGACCTGAAGCGTTCGTGCTGTGTTACCTTCATGGTCTTCTGTCCCTCTCCTTGGATCTTATATCGGCGAGGCGGGTTTTCAGGTCAGCAGCCAGTTTGTGTCCGATGAACTCCCCGGACATGGCGTCGATTCTTGCTGCGATCGCTATTTTTCCCGCAAGTGCCCGGGCTATCTTCCCGCGGATGGATCTCGGCGCTCCTCTTATCTCGGGGTGCTGGTAGATCACCCCGTGTTTCGGGGGTTTTGCCCGGGTCTTTAGCGCGCGGAACAGCGCCTTTTCGGCTCCGAGCACTTGGATCGTGCTGGCCGGCATTCTGGAAAGTCTCTCGAGTCCTCCAGCCAGCGATATGAGGCGGGCACCAATCGATCCGCCGACCACTGCGCGGAGGTTCGGTGCCACCTGCTCCATCACCTCGTCTATGTATGCGGAAATTTGTCCGCGAAGTTCGTAGATGTTAAGGACCTCCCGGGCGCTGTGCCGTATGGTCGCCGTGTCAAGTTCGTCAAATTGCGCGCCGAGGGAGTTCAGCGCAGCATTCGCGATTTTTTCGGCTT
>Ga0190286_1000992_pt1 | contig 10847 bp, 8 predicted proteins | sample 48691834_MG_FD_183241 | JGI IMG/M metagenome (GOLD analysis project Ga0190286, IMG submission 183241) | Hydrothermal vent microbial mat bacterial communities from Southern Trench, Guaymas Basin, Mexico - 4869-18-3-4_MG | ecosystem: Environmental > Aquatic > Marine > Hydrothermal vents > Microbial... | reverse complement strand
ATATACATGACCATACTATACAACAAAATGTTTCAAATGTCAAGCAGAAAATTGAAATATACATGATTACAAAATGAAGCAAAAAACAGACAATTTCCTTATTCTTCAAGGCTTTTTGTTAAAATGCAGGTGGAAGATTCGCTTAAACCTGTTTAATGTTATTTGGAATTCTTTAGAAGGCACTTGTAATTACTTACAAAACTGATATAATTCCCAACTCAAGCCCTATTTTTTACCACAAAGGGGATAGGGAGTAAAGAAAAAGTAACCATTCAGCTTTTTATTTTCCCTCCCTTGGTGGGAAGGCTAGGGGAGGGGGAGGAATGTTAGTCTTGACAGGTGGCTGAATAGTTACAAGAAAAAAAGAAAAGATAAGAAAAGGAACCATTTTCAGATGAGAGTCCTTATTACGTCCTCAGAGATTGTTCCATTTGCTAAGACAGGTGGTTTGGCAGATGTATGCGGTGCGTTGGCAAAGGCACTTTCTAGGCTAGGGGTAGAAGTTAGTCTTGCTTTACCACTTTATCGCTGTGTTTCGGCAGGTGATTTTAAAACAGAGTTGATTTTTGAAAGTTTGTTCATTGAACTGGGACATCAGAGATTTACAGCAGATATTTACAAAGGCCACTTAACAGAAAATATTGATGTCTTCTTTGTAAAGAGGGATGAATTCTATAACAGAAGCTACCTTTATGCCACACCAAAAGGGGATTACTTTGATAACGCTGAACGCTTTGTCTTTTTTTCTAAGGTAATAATTGGCTTAAGCAAGGCATTAAACATTAAGTGGGATATTATTCATTGTAATGATTGGCAAACAGCCATTATTCCTGTGCTTTTAAAAGCAGTTTATGCAGAAGATCCTTTATTTAAGGATATAAAGACCGTACTTAGTATCCACAATCTTGGCTATCAAGGAATTTTTCCTGCAGATAGTTTTTTTCTTACCGGTTTGCCCCCTCATTTATTTTCCATTGATGGGCTTGAATTTTGGGGAAAGGTAAATCTGCTTAAAGGTGGCATTATTTTTTCTGACTGGATTACTACAGTAAGTCCCACTTATGCCAAAGAAATACAGACAAAGGAATTTGGATTCGGATTGGACGGTGTAATTGGAGCCAATACTCATAAGCTATCAGGTATCCTAAATGGGGCAGATTATAGTGAATGGAGCCCAGAAACGGACCCTTATATTCTGTCAAGGTATTCTAAAAAGCATCTTTTGGGAAAAACTAAATGCAAAGAAGGTATCCTAAAAGAATTTGATTTATCTTCAAAGCTTATGGAAAGGCCGCTTATTGGTATGGTTACCCGTTTAGCTACTCAAAAGGGAATTGATCTTTTGGCTGATGCTATAGATGATATTATGGCCAAAGGGGCAGGCCTGGTCATTTTAGGTAAAGGAGAAGAAAGATACGAGGAACTTTTAGAGGCGCTGGCTTCTCGTTATAAAGGAAAAATAGGTGTTAAGATAGCCTTTGATAGTATATTTGCCCACAAAATAGAAGCAGGAAGCGATATGTTTCTTATACCCTCTTTTTATGAACCTTGTGGGCTCAATCAAATGTATAGTCTAAAATATGGCACTTTGCCCGTTGTCTACAATACAGGGGGCCTGGCAGATACTGTTGTTGAGGTAGATGAAAATAAAGGAGAGGGCACAGGATTTAAATTTTATGACTACTCAAAAGATGGCCTGTGCAAGGCTATAGATAAGGCTATAAGATGCTTTTCAAACAAAAAGCTATGGCAAAAGCTTATAATACAGGCTATGTCCTGTGATTTTTCTTGGTCAGAGGCTGCTAAGGAATACCTCAACGTTTACCAAAGGCTCCTTTCTTCCAAATCCTAAAACCTGGATTCGTTAAATCGTTGAATGTTTTGACAAATTAATGACTTGACGATCCAACGAATTAGCTATTTAACCTTCTTAGAGCCTTGACAGGGGTATATGGCAAGTATATTAAATCAAATGGCAGCTTCTTGCTAATTGTTATTAATGAGTAAATATCTCTGTTTTCATGGTCACTTCTATCAACCGCCAAGGGAAGACCCTTGGCTTGAAGTAATTCCTTCTCAGAGAAATGCCTCCCCTTATCATGATTGGAATGAAAGGATATGCAGTGAGTGCTATGGTCCTAACTGGGCAGCCAGGAGGGTGGATGATAAAGGTCGCATCTTGGAAATCATCAATAATTATGAATTCATTAGTTTTAATTTTGGCCCAACAATCCTTTCATGGCTAAAAAAGTATAAAATAGAGACCTATGAAAAGATTATAGAGGCAGACAAGGCAAGTGAAAAAAGGTTTGGCTATGGAAATGCCATTGCCCAAGTCTATAACCATATAATTATGCCCCTAGCAAATAGTAGAGATAAGCTTACCCAGATAGTTTGGGGAATTGAGGCATTTAAACACCATTTTGGCCGAGCACCATTAGGGATGTGGCTTGCAGAGACGGCAGTGGACAATGAAACCTTGGCCATTTTGGCAGAGCAAGGCATTAAGTTTACTATACTTTCACCAATACAGGCAGAGAGGGTACGTCCCCTTGATGGAGATTGGCAAAATATTGATGAGGCTCATCCATTGGATGTCAGCTTTTCATATCGCTGCTTTCCAAGGCCTGGCCTTTCTATAGATGTCTTCTTTTATCATGAAGATATCTCCAAAGGGGTTGCCTTTGGCAATCTGCTTCAGAGGGGAGAATTTCTGGCCCAGGCGATTGCATCTGCTTTTAAACAGGATAACTCCACTCAAATCATATCTGTTGTAACTGATGGTGAAACATATGGTCACCATCACAAGTTTGGGGAGATGGCACTGGCATACAATGTACATCATTTTCACCATCATGCTCAAATAAAACTAACAAACTACAGCCAGTTTCTTTCTTTCTATCAGCCAGGTTTTGAAGTGGCCATAAAAGAGGGGACTGCATGGAGTTGTAGCCATGGGGTAGGGAGGTGGTATAAAGACTGTGGTTGTAATACTGGTCTTCACCCAGATTGGCATCAAAGGTGGAGAGGGCCTTTGAGGAAATCACTAGAATTTCTCAGGGAAAATATAGACTCCCTCTTTGAAAGACTAGGAAGCCAATTTTTAAAAGACCCCTGGGCAGCAAGGAATGATTATATCAAGATTATCCTTGGACCACCTTATGAGGTAAAAGAAACATTTTTGGTCAAACATCAAAAAAAAGAACTTTCGAATGAAGAAAGGGCTATTGTATTTAAACTGTTAGAGATGCAATACTATGGTCAGCTCATATTTACCAGTTGTGGCTGGTACTTTGATGATATTTCTGGTATTGAGGCCCAGCAAAACTTGCATTATGCTGCGCGCCTTATCCAATTGGCAAAGGGATTTGGTCTGGATTTAGAAGAGGCATTTTTACAAAAATTAAAGAAGGCAGAAAGTAATATAGCTAAATATGGAGATGGAGCCAGTATTTATGAAAATCTGGTCAGTCCTGGCCTTTATAACCTTAAACGTCTTTCTATCCATTTTGCCTTTGACCATATGGTTAAAGAGGAAGAGTTTAAATCAAAGCCTTTTTATACAGCATTTGTCAATGTTAATGATTACGAGCCACATGAGACTTCCGGCTGTAAATTAATATTTACCCAGCTAAATGTAACGCATGTAAGGAGCGAAGAAAGTGACCAAAACCTATTGGCTATTTTACATCTGGGTGGTTTGGATATTGGAGGAAGCATAGTGTCGGATGAAGCCTTAAAAAAACAACTGTTAAGAGATTTCTATGGTTTGGCCTTTTATGAAGTAAGAAATAATCTTCAAGCCCTACCTTATTACTATGAGATAAAAGACCTATTTTTGGATAATAGGCGTGAATTGGCATTAAAGCTACTGCAGGAAAAATTGACTATTTTAAAAAACAATTATTGCTTGTTTTATGAAGAGAATAAAGAGCTTATGTTTTATCTTTATGAGCTCAGGGTACCTATAACAGAGGTGTTTTTGACAATAATAAAGATAGTGCTTCAAGAAAAGGCCTATAAAGAAATAAAAAAGGCCCTTAAAGGAGAAGAAAATGAGTGGGAAATGGCAAAAAAGGAGGCAAAAAGATGGGAGATTGACTTAGGTACAACTGCCATACGATGGCAACTTAAAGAATTTATTGAAAAAAGGTTTAGAAAATTAAAAGAGACCTTAGATCTATCTTTATGTAAATCTATAGGCTATGCCTTAAATCTTTACTACTCCCTCTTTCTGCCTTATCTTCTCTGGGAAGCCCAAAATCTCTTTTGGGAAACCCTACCCCTTGCCGAAAAGAGGTACAAAGAATTGCCTAAGGAACTAATCGAACTAGGAAAAATCTTAGGCTTTAAGCTGAGCTAAGATTATTTACCACCTCTCTATAAGATAGGGCTTCAATGCCTCAAATCGTTGGCATTGGCGCTCAATTAAATCCTTAGCGTCATAGGTAGGTATATCTTTAGTTTCTATGACAAATGAGGCAATTTTACCAAAGTAGACTGGGAGCATGGAATCCAACAATTTATCCCTTTCTTCTCCCTTTTTGTGCCATGATATGGCAAAATCGTAGACGGTCTTTACCCATAGATCGTCAGGAAGATGGAACTTTTCATCTTTAAGGGAAACTACATTAGCCAATTCATCTAAAGTTTCCCGAGTCAATATTTTACTCAAATAATCCTTATATTCCTTAAATCCTGACTTGAATTTGGACAACAAGCGTTCTAGATTTACCTCTACCGGTTCAGGAAAAACCTCAGAACGAAAACCATATATAGCCGTAGGTAGGCTCCTGTTAATTTCCTTCCATTGCTCCTGGTAGTCTTCCATGAGTTTAAATACCGTTCCTACTACCTGTTTGAACATAGGGCCCAGAGATATAGTAGGGTCCTTTGCATTGTGAATCTTGGCCCCCAAATAAGACTGGCACAATTTGAACCCTTCATTAATGGCCATAGTAGTCATCCAGATATCAATCCCATACCGGGCCACATCTGTTCCCCAGACATCCCTTTTTAGACATTGCTCAATGAACCTTCTGGAGAGGCCAAAATCACCTCCAATAGGCTGTCTTACCCGTTTTCCATAGAGGGCCCTGGTAAAGGGGTAAACTACCATATTGGTAATAGTGCCGTCATATTTGTGTCGAGAATATATGGGAGAGACATAGTCATAGTTCTTAATCAAGATAGGCCCCAAAAGAAGTTCTACCCACTCCGGGGTAATACTTCTTAAGTCAGAATCCACTACCGCACAAGCCCTTACCCCCAAGGCCTGGGCTATCTGGAAAATAGCCCGAAAAGAACTCCCCTTACCTGGTAGGCCATGGTAGGCAGCAACTATCTGGGAGGCATGATGAACAGGGTGTTCTACCAGGATGGTATCCAATTGACCATAGATACTAGTTTCTCCCACAATCTCCCGTGTCCTATCAGTAGAACCTCCATCGGAATTGAGAAGCACTGCCTTAAACCTGGGAAAATATTTGGCCAATCCGTACTCTACTGCCTTTATTACATGGGCAATAGTCCTCTCATTATTATAACTGGGGATTCCTACCAAAATATCTGCTTCCCCAATCTTTTCTACCTTTTCCTTGGCCTCTTCATCCAAATTTAGGATATGGTTCTCTTTTTTAGGCTTAGAAAAAATGTGAAGAAATGGATTAATAATACGTTTTAGTTTTTCATTCATTATTTTCTATCCTTAATAAAGGCTTTTATTTTACCTTTAAAGATTTTTTATTGCAATATTGCGAATTGCCTGATTTAAATCCAGATGATACATTCCAAAACATTGGTCAAGTCTTAGCTGGTGGAGAGGGAGAGATCATTATTTTTTTTCATTGCTAATGATAAAACTCTGTTCTCGGATTTGAGCCTTATAAAATTACAACCTATCTCTAAATACACTCCACAGTTGGTAGTCCTATTTGACTTTTATAATCAATATTGAACAAAAAAGCCAGATATTACCAAAGGGGTCTTTATCAGTATATGGACAAACGCCCAGACCTCAAGGTAAGAAGGTGAGCTTATTCCTCTTTCAGGCAGTGGCATAAATAATCAATTTCCTTGGCCAGGGTAGGTCTTTTCTTTATTTCCTTATCAATGGTAATTAAGGCATGAATTACAGTGGCATGATGGCGATGAAAGGTACGGCCTATATCTTCTAAAGAGAGATTTAGATAACGTCTGCAAAGGTAGATAGCGATGTTTCTAGGCAAGGTGATTTTCCGCTTGCGGGACTTAGAAACAAGCTCTTGAGGTGAAAGTTTGTAATATTTACATATCAGATTTGTGATTTTTTCTGTTGTAAACCCTGTTTCTTGTATCAAAGGAGAAATGGCCTCTTTTGCTAATCTTAGGTCAATAGGCCTTTTTTGTAATGAAGAACGGGCTATTAAGTTTGTAATGGCACCTTCTAATGCCCTTACATCTTTGGTGACCCTTTCAGCAATGTAACTGATTACTTCTTCTGGGACTTTTAGCCCCTTTTCTTCCACTTTTTTTGTCAAAATACGCAGGCGGGTATCAAAATCTGGTGGTTCGATAGTGGCCATTAAACTCCCATTGAGGCGCGATTTTAATTCCTTTTTCAATGAAGGGATATTTTTTGGTGAGGTGAGACTGGTAAATACTACTTTCTTTCGAGCATCCCAGAGGGTGTCTAAAGTATAGGCCAACTCGGTTTGAATCTTTTCCTTACCCCCCAGAAAGTGCACACCTTCTAAGATTAGCGTATCGCATTCCTTCCGATATTTTTGTTTAAATTCCCTGATAGAATTACTTCTTAAAGCACGCACCATCTCGTTGGTAAATTGCTCAGTTGTAAGATACAGGACACGCATACCTGGATGATTATTATGTATATGATTTCCAATGGCTTGAGAAAGATGGCTCTTGCCTAAGCCTGTATCAGAGAGGAGGAATAAGGATTGTTCTAATTCTCCATTGGCCAAATTATAGGCCACAGCATGGGCATATTGATTGCTTTTTCCTACAATGAATTTTTTAAATGTGTATCTTTTGCACAAGTAGTAAGTAGGTAAAATTAATTGCTTTAGGTTCCCATTTTCCTCTGACTTCTCTATACTTTTTGGCTTGATGATTTTCAGCTCTACTGAGATACACTCTGGCAGATGTAAGTGCCAAGCCTCTTGCAGATAGGGCTTAAAGTGATGACTTACCCAATTTAAAAAGAACCTATTAGGACAACCCAAGGTTACTCTTTGTTTATCAAAGGAGACCAAGGTTAAAGGCCTAATCCAGACATTAAATAAATGGGGTGGGATGATTTCACTTAGTTTCTTTTGGACGTCATGCCAAATGGTCTCCAAATTTTGCATGGCTCATCTTTTACACATCTTATAAAAGGTAGTCAAACAGAATTAGATAAGAGTAACTGGGATAGATAAGGTTTTAATATACATCTTTTTAACAGATTCGATTGCCTACCCTCATGTTTTTTTATCCCAATCTTTCTTAGATTTTATGAGGTTTAGAGAAAAAAGACCATTTTTGAATACCTTGAATCTTAACCAATCTTATATTTACTTAAAATTTTAATACTTAATAGGAAAAACTCAGTAAAATAGGGTTATTTAGCTTGAAATAAAAGGTGAACTTTTTTGAAGTGGCGTTTCCCTACTTGCAAAAGGTAGGTATTTCCTATATAAAGCTCCATTTCTAAAGAAGAGACTTTATTTCTATCTACCTTTACCCCCCCTTGCTGAATTATACGCTTTCCTTCAGACGAGCTCTGGACAAGGCCAGCAAGCTGCAATAGCTTTGGTAACCAGATTTTTTTTTCTGGAAAGTAAATATTTATTTCTTCAACCTTTGTAGGTTCCTGTTTATATCTAAACATCCTTTCAAACTCTTCAGCCGCCTGCCTTGCTTGACCCATGCTGTGAAATCTAGCCACAATTTCTATAGCCAGTTGCTTCTTTGCCTCCTTGGGGTGGAGGCTACCTTCTTTTATCCTTCTAATCTCTTCAGGGCTCAATATGCTTAAAAGTTCATAATAACGGAACATAAGCTCATCAGATATAGACATGATCTTCCCAAATATCTCTTTAGGGGATTCAGTGATGCCAATATAATTATTAAGGCTTTTACTCATTTTTTGAATACCATCTAGGCCTTCCAGTAGAGGCATAGTTATAACCACTTGAGGGACTTGGTCAAAGTCGCGTTGCAATGCCCGACCTACCAGGAGATTAAATTTTTGGTCTGTGCCTCCTATTTCAATATCTGCCTTAAGTACTATAGAATCATAACCCTGTATAAGGGGGTAGAGAAATTCATGGATACTAATAGGTTTTCCTCCAGAAAATCGCTTTTGAAAATCATCACGCTCTAACATTCGTGCCACTGTATAATGGCTACAGAGTTTGATTAAATCAATAGCCGTCATGTTTTTCATCCAAGAGCTATTAAATACAATCTTAGTTCTTTTTTGGTCTAGAATCTTAAATATCTGTTGTTTATAGGTTTCTGCATTGGCCAAGACCTCCTCTTTGCTTAAAGGTGGCCTAGTTTCTGATTTACCAGAAGGGTCTCCAATCATACCAGTAAAATCTCCAATAAGGAGGTACACTTCATGACCTAAATCCTGAAACTGCTTTAATTTTTGAATAAGTATGGTATGTCCTAGGTGGATGTCTGGTGCAGTGGGGTCAAACCCTGCCTTAATCCTTAAGGGCCTATTTTCCTTTTGACTTTGTATAAGCTTCTTCTCAAGCTCTTCTATAGAAATCAAATCTACAGTAGCCCTTGTAAGTATGGAAATTTGTTGTTTAATATCTATTTTCATGTCTAATACGTTTTATACTCTTTGCCTTTCCAGAAGAGGTATCTACAGTTAAAAGAACCCCTTGAAGGCAGGCCCTTCCAGAGGCAGGTCTAAAACTTTGAGGTAATTGGGTGAGTAATCCCTTTAAGGCTATATCTATTCTCATCCCAATAACCGAGGTTAATGCCCCGGTCATCCCTACATCAGTGATATAGGCAGTCCCTTGAGGTAAGATGGTTTCATCTGCTGTAGGCACATGGGTATGTGTACCCAAGACAGCACTAACTTTCCCATCTAAGAACCAACCCATAGCTACCTTTTCTGAAGTGGCCTCGGCATGGAAGTCTACAATGATAACAGGTGTTTCTTTACGTATGGTCTCAATAGACGTTAAGGCGGTACGAAAGGGACAGTCTAAAGGTTTCATAAAGCTCCTGCCTTCTAAATTTAAAACCCCCATTTTTACTCCAGAATTTAAGGAGACTATAGCTACACCTTTACCAGGAACACCTGGGGGATAATTAGCAGGGCGAAGTAACCTGCCATTTTTTTCTAAATAAGGGAAGATCTCTCTTTTTCGCCATACATGATTGCCGGATGTAAGTATGTGTACACCGCTATTTAGGAACTCCTCAGCTATTTTTGGGGTAATGCCTAATCCCCCTGCCGCATTTTCTGCATTGGCAATTACGGCATCTAAGGTATACTTTTTATATAAACCAGGCAATACTTGATAAATAAGATACCTGCCTGGACGGCCCACAATGTCCCCGATGAATAAGATATTAACTTCCACTTATATGTCCATACTAAGGAAACTATGAAATGGTCTGTTTGTCTCTGGCTTTAAGTAAGTTTTGTCTTTAGCTTTTTACCACCCCACCCAGAATGCCCCGTGCGGAAGCACGGGGATGAAGGGGTATACCCCCACACCAAAAATTGGTGTGGGGGACCTTTAACAATGCCCCACCCGGAAGGGTGGGGTGGTTTACTATAAGATGAGCGAGTTTGCCCTATAAGTCTTCTTTTGTCCTAAAATACTCAAAGGTCTTCCAAGGATTTGAGCTCATAGCTGATAGCTCGTAGCGAATAGCTATTGGGGCAAACGTTGACTTTCTTCATTTGGTCTATTTGGTTCATGCCAATCTTTTAGCCAATCTCTAAAAAACCACTTTTGTAATCGATTACCGTCCTGAAATTTCTAAGAAAGCTTAGACCCAAAAGTCCTTCTACTCCTGCCAATTCAGGAATATCCTGGCAAGTAATATCAATGTTTTTTGCCCCCAGTCCTTCTACTTCCATTCTATCAACTGTGATGAGGGGTAATTCTATTATTCCGTTTGCCGTTATGGTAGATACCCTCCTTGGAGAAACTGCAGGATCATAGCCTATGTCCAAGGCCACACTCCAAGAAATAGAGGTATAGGTAGCACCAGTATCTAAGATCATATCAATCCTTCGTCTACCCAAAGGGCCATCAATGAACACCTGGCGAATTACAATAGGGATTCCTAAAGCCAATCTAATCATAGCAATGTAGCATATCCTGGTTTTATCACAGGACCGGCAAAAGTGATATAAACATCCTTGATTTTTTTTTCTCTTAATCGCTTATGAAGTTCTCTTCTGTCCAGATCATGATCAATCAACTCGCCTTCGAAATCAGCTTCTGAAATCTTCTTTATCACCTTAAAGGCGATCCATTCATCCTTGAACCTGGACTTAACCTGACTGAGAATTTCTGCCATTTCCTTTCCACCTCCAATATTTCCTTTTTTTTCTATCTCGGTCATCCAATCCCAAAATCAAGCAACTGCAGTAGTTGCCATAGACCAATTACAAACCTCATGCAATTATAAATATACGGCAAACAAAATGAAAAGGCAAACCCATAAATGGTTTTCTAATGGTAGTAACGTCATTTTCCTCGGTAACGTCCCCATATATGTGTAAATTTAAAAATCCCTAACAAGCTTACCCTCCCAATTCTCATTTTGCAACCTAAGTAAACTAAATAGTATTCTAATACATGATTCCTCAGTAGGAAAGG
>Ga0190286_1000989_pt1 | contig 10861 bp, 13 predicted proteins | sample 48691834_MG_FD_183241 | JGI IMG/M metagenome (GOLD analysis project Ga0190286, IMG submission 183241) | Hydrothermal vent microbial mat bacterial communities from Southern Trench, Guaymas Basin, Mexico - 4869-18-3-4_MG | ecosystem: Environmental > Aquatic > Marine > Hydrothermal vents >... | reverse complement strand
GGACTCCCTTAAGACCTTGCGGGCCATGCGAAGACGCGTTTCAACCCAGCGTTCATGAACCCTCTGGATGAGGAGCTCCGAGAACGGTTAGGAGCCAGACGGGATGAGGAGCGGCAGGTTGGACGAAACGTTATAGGGGGTTTATTGGTTAGTTTCTGCTGGTATGGAGAGGTTCAACCTGATAGTCACGACGAGGAGGGGTGAGGAGTCTGAGGCCTGCTCCGAGGTCTGGAGCATACTAAGGGACCTAGGCGACGAGGAGCCTGTCGTGGAGAGGAGCCCGGTGTCAGGCCTGATATTCGTCTGGACGAGGCTCAACCCGTTCGAAGTTGTCGAGAAGTTCAGGGAGATACTGAGGAGGAGCCCGTGGGAGCTCAGGTACACGAGCAGGGTAATCCCGATAGAGCGAAACGTTCCGACGGACATCCGGGCGATAAAGCAGGCTGCCATGGAGCTCGTCGGCAAGATAGCGCCTGGAGAGACGTTCAGGGTCACGGTGGAGAAGAGGTTCACGAGCCTCCGAAGCATGGACATAATAAGGGCTGTTGCCGAGGACGTGGACAGGAAGGTGGACCTGGAGAACCCTGACAAGGTAATCCTCGTGGAGGTTGTCGGCAGGGTTACGGGCGTCTCAGTGCTTAGGCCCAGCGACATACTTTCGGTGAAGAAGGAGCTCAGGGAGCCCTTCAAACCCTGACGGAGAGGAGGGCCATCCTCTCGACCACGAGACAGGAGACTGCCTCGGCTGGGTTCTCGCCTCCCCTAGCCTCCAGCTCGCTCTGCGATATCCCGTAGACCTCCGTTATGACACCGAGCTTCTGCCCAGACACCTCCAAGACCGAGTCGTCCTCAACCCCGAGAATCTCCGAGCATCTGCGGTAAGCCTCCACGCATCCGTCTCTGGACTCTGAGAGGACTACAAGGGCTATCCTGGAGCAGCCGGGCCTCAAGCCCACTATCCGGAAGGCCTCCCTAATCTGCCTCTGACAGGATGCGTAGACGAGGACCTCCATCCCAAGCGACCTGGAGACGTTGCACCCACGCCTGAACGCCTTGACGGCGTTGAGGGCTGCGAAGAAGAGGTGCCTCCACCCGGCGACCCTGTCTGCGTCGAACACCTGAAAGGTGTGGGGAGACGCCCGGTTCGAGAGGGCCTCTACGAGCGCCTCCACGTCTCTGATGGGCTCCGTCCTGAAGCCTCCCATGCACACGTGGTATCCGAGGCCCTCCAGCTTCCTCTGTATCATGGGCTACTGAGAGGATACGTTGGGGACGTTATTAGGGTTTGGTGTCGTCTTAAATAGTGGATGGGCTGAACGAATATTTGATGTCTACCCCGACGCTGAAGACTCCTTTGATAATCGTGAACTTCAAGGCTTACAGGGAGGGTGTCGGGGAGAACGCCCTCAGGCTTGCGAGGGTTGCTGAGAGGGTTGCCTCTGAGTGCGACGTCTGCGTGGCCGTGGCGGTGCAACCGACAGACATACACAGGGTCTCCTCCGAGACGGGTGTCCCCGTCTTGGCCCAGCACATAGACCCGGTGGAGTATGGAAGCCACACAGGACACATACTTCCTGAGGCCGTGAGGGAAGCTGGTGCCGTAGGGACCCTGATAAACCACTCTGAGAGGAGGGTCAGCCTGGACTTCATACGGAGGGCCGTGGAGAGGGCGGGGGATGTCGGCCTGACGACCGTGGTGTGCGCGGACGTGGTTGAGATGTGTAGGAGGGTTGCTGAGGTGGGGCCTGACATGGTGGCCGTAGAGCCCCCCGAACTCATAGGAACTGGCATAGCCGTGTCCAAGGCGAAGCCTGAGGTCGTGTCTGGGGCGGTCGAAGCAGTTAAGGCTGTGAACCCTAACGTGTCCGTCCTTTGCGGGGCTGGGATAACGAGCGGGGGGGATGTCGAGGCGGCCCTGAGGCTCGGTGCTGAGGGGGTCCTGGTGGCCAGCGGGGTAGTTAAGGCCGGGAACCCCTACAGGGCCCTGCTCTCGATGGCCAGGGCCATCGTCAGGATTTAAGCGAGGAGACTACCTCGGAGACTAGCTGCTTAAACTCCTCGACGAGCTCCGACACCCTCTCCTCGGTGGACGCCTCAGCGTAGAGCCTGTATATCGGTTCGGTCCCGCTCGGCCTGACGAGTATCCAGCTTCCGTCTTCGAACCACACCTTGACTCCGTCTAGCGTCTCAACCCTGGCTCCTGAAACCCTCCTGCGGAGCTCCTCCAAGACGGGCTTCTTCAGCTCCTCGGGGCATGGAACCTTGTCCTTAAGCTGGTGGTACCTAGGAAGTTCGTTCAGGAGCTCGGACAGGCTCCTACGCTCCTCGGCCATTATCTCGAGTATCAGGGCGGTCGTCATCGCCCCGTCCCTGACGGGCTGGTGGGGTCCGTAGAACACTCCCCCATTCTCCTCCCCGCCTAGCTTCGCCCCAAGCTTGAGCATAGTCCTCGAGACGGTCACGCTCCCAACCCTCGTCCAGACGACCCTGCCCCCGTACTCGGATGCCACGTCCTCCACAACCTTGGAGGAGCTAACGGGCGTCACGACGAGCTCGCCGGGGTTCTCCGACAGGAAGTGCTTCTCGACGAGGGCGAAGCTCCTGTCGCCCCAGTGCACTACGCCGCGCTCGTCGGAGAATATCGCCCTGTCCCCGTCTCCGTCGTACGCGACTCCCAGGTCTGCCCCCTCGAACCTGACGGTGGAGGATAGGGCTCTGAGGTTCTCGGGCCTCGGCTCGGGGGGCCTGCCCGGGAACCTCCCGTCCACGTTGGAGTTTATGGCGACGACCCTGCACCCCAGCCTGCCCACTATCGACGGGTATACTAGGGCTGAGACTCCGTTGCCTGGGTCTAGGACGACCTTAAAGCCTGCAGACTCTATCGCCTCCCTGTCCACGTGCTTCAGGACGGCCTCCGCGTAGGCTTCGAGGACGCCTGGGAGCCTTAGGACTCCCCCGACCGAGCTCCACCCGGCGGGCTTGAACCTCCCCTCGAAGAATATCCTCTCGACCTCGACCTCGAGCTCGCGGGGGAGCTCGACGCCGTCTGAGGCCATCACCTTTATGCCGTTGTACTCGGGCGGGTTGTGGGATGCGGTTATCATGACGCCCCCGTCCATGCCGTAGGCCTTGACAGCGTACTGCAACGCAGGCGTCGGAACCATGCCCGCGTCGTACACTTTGCACCCAGCTGACGTGAGGCCGGATACGACGGCGCTCTTGAGCATCGGGCTGCTCGTCCTGCCGTCGCACCCCACAGCAACCCTACTGGCTTCGAAGAACGTGCCTATGGCCTGGGCGATTTTGAGGGCGAACTCGGGTGTGAGCTCCACGTTTGCGAGGCCTCTGATTCCGTTCGTGCCGAACAGCCTATCCCTGAACATCACAGGACCCTTCCAGGCTTGAGTATGCTCTCCGAGACGGACTTGGAGGGGCATATGGAGACGCCGCCCGTTATGGTTACGTTGTCGCATACGTTCACGTAGTCTCCTATGATGGACGTCCCCTCCACCTTAACCCACCTCCCGAGGACGGCGCTCTCGCCTACTATGGCGTTCCTTATGGACGTGAAGTCTCCTATGTAGGCTCCGGGGAACACGACAGAGTTCTCTATCCTACACCCCCTCCCTATCACGGCTCCATCCCCCACGGACACGTAGGGCCCTATGACGGAGTCCCTGCCCGCCTTCACGTTCTTCCCGAGTATGGCCGGCCCGGTTACCTCTGCCTCAACCTCGGAGCCCTCGCCGACCACGGGCTCCTTGGCAACCCTCTCCAGCATTATGGCGTTGGCCTTCAGGTAGTCGTCCGGGACGCCTATGTCTATCCACGGCCCCGGAATCCTGTGTCCGTACAGGACGCCCTCCTCCGCGAGTTTGGGGAAGACCTCCCTCTCTATCGAGACAGGCCTGCTCTCGGGTATGTAGTCGAACACCTCCGGGCTTAGGACGTATATCCCTGCGTTCACCAGCCTGCTGGGGGCCGTCTCAGGCCTGGGCTTCTCGACGAACCTGACTATCCTACCCTCGTCGTCGAGCTGGACTACGCCGAACCTCTCAGGCCTCTCCACCTCTACCAGAGCTAGGGTGGCGACGGCGCCTGCCTCGACGTGGCGTTCGACCATGGCTTTGTAGTCTACCTCGCATATCACGTCCCCGTTCATGGCGAGGAACGGCTCCTCCCTCCCTATGATGTTCTCAGCCCTCTTTATCGGCCCGCCTGTGCCGAGCGGCCTCTCCTCCCTGGAGTATATTATGCTGACGCCGTACTTCGAAACACCCATGTGCCTGACTATGGCCTCAGCCATGTAGTTCACGGCCAGTATGACCGTGTCCACACCGCTCTCAGAGAGGGCCTTCACGGTCCAGTCGAGTATCGGCTGGTTTGCGAGTGGGAACAGGAGCTTAGGCCTCGTGCAGCTCAGGGGCCTTAGCCTCGTCCCGAAGCCCCCGGCCAGTATGACGGCCTTCAAACCTTTCACCACCTATGGTTCAAGGTTACCCGTTAAGAGCTTTACCTACTTCATGAGGAACCCCAGCTTCTCGTCCACGGTGGAGTTGGAGAGCTTCTCGAACCTCTCTATGGAGCCCAGGTCGTACCAGAAGGCGTTCGTCACGTAGCCGTAGACGGGGTAGCCCTGCTCTATCATCGCCGGAATTATGTCCCCCATTATGTCGAGGGAAGCCCTCCTCCCGGCTACATGGGTGGCCACCTTGTGTATGGTGCCGTCAGCGACCACTATGCCTATGCTGACGGGTACGTTGAGCCTAGGCTTCTCCACGAAGCTTTTGACCCTCCCGTCCTCCTCGAGTTCGGCCACCCCGACCCTGAGTCTGTACCCCTTGGACAGGGCTACCGTGACGGATGCCCCAACACGCCTGTGGAAGTTTATCATGTTGGATATGTCGAGGTTCGTTATTATGTCCCCGTAGTGTATGACTATGGGGTCGCCGGGGCTTATGGAGCCCTCCTCGTACGCGTTCAGGAGGGCTCCCCCCGTCCCCTTCCTGCCCGGCTTGTCGACCACATAGCGTATCGATACGTTGAACCTGCCCCCATCCCCGAAGTAGTTCTCTATCTGCTCGTGTTTGTACCCGACGAGCATGACTATGTCCCTTATTCCGTGATGCCTCATGAGCCTGACCACGTACTCGAGGAGGGGTTTCTGCATGGAGCCTATGGGTATCATGCACTTCTGGAAGTAATAGGTGAGGGGCCTTAGCCTCTTACCCTCCCCACCGGCTAGGATAACGCCCTTAAACCCTGAGTGTTCCACAAACCCCCCATGAAACGAAAACAGCAGGATTTATAAAAGTTAGTTAGAGGCGGCTTGAGGCTATTTTCTCGGTAGAAAGGCCAGGATAACGGCTAGGGCGACGAGCACACAGCCTATGGGTAGGAAGGGTATGGCTTCACCTCCCGTCGAGAGGGCGCCGTAGATTATCAGGGCCCCCACGACCCCGACCGCACCCCCAAGTATCTTGACCAGGAGCTCCATGGGCTTCACTCGGATTCAGCCTCCTCGAGCTTCTTGGGGAGGTACTCGTCAACTATGTATGCGAGACCGTACCTCGCGAACGCCTCCTGCTCGGCCTTCCGCCTTATCTTCAGGAATGTCTTTATCTCCCTCGTCCAGGGCTCGCCCTTGTACCTCGGGTCCCTGCTGAGCTCGTAAAGCCTTTTAACGTCCCTGTCCGTCAGACGCTCTGAGGGTAGCTTGTACTCAAGTATGTCGGTGGCCCATACTCCGACCCACCTGGCGTCTGGGGTGGTCAGGCCCCTTATGTGGGCTGCGTTGGCCGAGCCTGATATTATGACCATGGCTATGTGCATGCCCCACGGGTCGGCGTCCGTGAAGAGGTAGACGGGTAGCCCGAGCTCCTGGTTGAGCCTCCTTATCAGGTACCTGGTGGCTCTCGGGGGCTGTCCCGCCGTGTGGATGAGTATGGCGTTGAACTTCCTGTGGGCTTCCTCCTCTATCAGCCTCGTGAACATGGCCCCCTTCTCTATGACTATCACCTTGTCCGCAGAGGTCCTGACGAACTCTGCGTTCATCAAGGCAGGCCCAATCATCATACCGTCTGGGTGGAAGGTCAGGTTTATCCTCTTACCTTCGTAGCCTGGGACCGTGTACTCTATGGTCAGGTCTCCGAATATTGCTGAACGCTCCTCCGGGAAGACGTGGAAGTCCTCCCTCGGAACCTCCAGCAGCGTCTCCAGGTCTACGATTATCCTGTCGGACTCCTGCTGGTCTGCGAACTGTATGACATCGTCCCCACGGGCTGAGTAGTAGACCTCCCTCAGCGTGACCGTCTTCCGGAGCTCCACGAGCTGCTTTACGAAGTAGGCCAGCCAGACCATCTGCGTGAAAGGCCTTAGGTGCCTTATGTTCTTGGCGTACCTCCTAACCTTCCTGTCTCCGAGGACGTACTGCCTGTGCTCAGGGTCGTATACGATGTTGTCCGTGGATCTGCTGGCCATCTCTATCTGGGGGAACCTGCCCCTCTCTATCTGGCTGCATATCTGCTTCCCCAGCTTCTTTAGCTTCCTGAGTACTTGACCTCTCTTCCTGCTCATCGTCCTACTCAAACCTCGCCACCTCCCTGAGGAGCTTCTCCACGTCTGGGGGCTTGGGTACGCCCGCCAGGTGGGCTGCGTACCTGGCTATCCTCGGAAGGTACTTCGAGTAAACTCCGAGCCTCCTCTTCTCCCTCTCCATCCTCCTCTGCCTCGATATGTAGAGCCTGAGGTGCCTAGCCACGTACCTTATCGCCTGCTCTATCTCGTGCTCTATCTCAGGCCTGTCGGCCACGAACTCCTTCCCGACCGTCTTGTAGGGTATCTTCGTCGAGCATATGTGCGTGACTATGAGTATGGGCATGTCCTGGGTGACCTTGTATGTGCTCCAGTTTATGACCTTGTTGACCACCTTCCAGGATACGTCGCTGGCCTCGTCGTACAGGAGGGGTATCTTGTTGGCAAACCTGTAAAGCGTGAAGCCTCCCTCCCTCTTCGGAACCCCTTTGCCGTAGGCTATCGCGACCTCGACTATGAAGGGGTACCCAGAGTAGGCTGACGGCTTCCTCTGGTGAGCCATCAGGAAGGCGTCTGGGCCGAGCTTGAGCTCCTTCCTTACGCCTATCTCCAGGAGCTTCGCCCCTATCGGAGAGAGGCAGCTCGCGTCCGGTCTGAGGAAGTCGTTGAACATCCTGGCGGCCCTTACGAGCTTGACTATGTCGTCCGGCGTCATCTTCTTCGGGTTCTTCCTCGGGCTTATGCCCGCGAACTTCAGGAACTTCTTGGCCGTCGCCTTCCCGACCCTGTGGAAGTGGTTTACTATGAAGTCGAGCATGTTGTCGCACTTCGTCGTGGCTATCATGCGCCTCATCGTCTCCACGTCCACGCCGTGTGGGTGGGGCTTAACCTCCTTTGGGGGTCTTGGAACCTTGGTCGTGGCCCTCTCGAAGAGGTAGAGCCTTCCTCTGGGGTCTATGAAAACGATGTTTGCGTGAGGGTTGACCATGGCAGTCTGCCTGAGGTACTCGACTATCCTGGAGGCAGCCCTCCCATATTCCCCCTCGAGGTGGAACTCGACTATCGTCCCCCTCCAGCCTCCACGGCTCTTCGTGGAGGTCTTCTTCAGTATGATTGGCCTGTTGTTCTGGATGTCTATCATCAGCTCGAACGCATGTACGTTCACTCCATCTGTGCTGGACACGACCCTCACGGGCTTGTGGGTTGTTATCTGGCCGTACAGTATCGCCATCGTACCTCCTAGGCCGAACGTGCCCCTCGTCTGCTTGAGCGTGTACTTTGAGCCGAAGAACACCCTCCCAAAGCATGAGGGTATGTGCTCCTCGGGAACCCCGCATCCGTTGTCTTCGACCCTTATGCGGTATATGGAGGAGCCTGTCTCTGTCTTCTCGACCTCGGTCAGGGTTATGTATATGTCTGGAGGCGTCCTGGCGACCTCGCATGCGTCGAGGGAGTTTTCGACGAGCTCCCTGACGGCTGAGTAGAGGGCCCTAACGGGGTTGCTGAAGCCGGCTATGTCCCTGTTCCTGTAGAAGAAGTCGGCTGGACTTACTGCCTCGTACCTCTGCTCGACTACAGTAAGCTCATTCCCTCCCATATCTCGGTCTTCCTCCTCCTCTTCAGGTCCCTAACAGCACGGAAGAGGTAGTTATAAACGGTTTTGTGCTGGCTTCCCTTTATGAGCTTGGTCACGGCCTCCCTAGCCACGAGAAGCTGGTCGAAGGTGCCTATCAGCGAGACCGTGTGGCCGTAAACGGACACGTATACGCCTGTGAGCTCCTCTATGAGCCGCCTGGTCTTGCCCTCCCTGCCTATTATACGTCCCTTGACCCTCTTCAGGGCGTTCTCGGATTTCCCCACGTACTCCCTGAGGTCTATTATGTCGAGTAGGGTGTCCTCGTCGAAAAGCCTGAAGGCCCTCTCGGGTGAGAATCCCCTGCCTATGGCTCTGACGACGTTGAGGGCTTGGTACAGCTTGGAGATGTCTCCCCCCTCGTTTCTCAGTGATATCTCGACGTCCCCTGAGCGGCTGTCTATCCTCAGCCTAACGCCGAGCTCGCCTTCTATCCTCTTCCTCACGGAGCCGCCCGGCCCTATCAGGACGCCTATACGCTCCCTGGGTATCTTAATGTGGAACCTCGCCTCCACCCGTAACCCACCTGTAAGCCTCCTCTAGGCTGAGGACGGGGACCCCGAGGCCCGAGAAGTACCTCGAGAGGTTCCTGAGGTCCCTGTACAGGAGGCTGTGCGCGAGGGGGTGGCTGAGGGGGACGGCTTGGGAGACGTCGAAGAGGACGGGCTTCCCGTCCCACAGCATTATGTTGTACTCGCTTAGGTCCCCGTGGACTAGCTCTGCCTTCTGGTAGAGTAGCCTGACCATCTCCATAAGCTCGGCGTAGACCTCTTCGGGGTCCTCGAGTACGCAGTCCCTTAGAAGGGGGGCTGGCTCCCCGTCTTCCCCTATGAACTCCATGACGAGCACGTTCCTCATCACCTCGTACGGCTTTGGAACCCTGACGCCCACCTCGTACGCCCTCTTCAGGTTCTTGAACTCCTTGGAGGCCCACGCGTATATCAGGCCTCTCTGGTCTCTGCGTATCCTCCTGAACCTCGGGTCGCCTTCGATGTACTTCAGGATTCCCCTCCTGAACTCGGCGGTTAGGGTCAGGTATATCTTTATGGCCACGTCCTCCCCCTCAGGCCCCTTACCCCAGTACACGCGGGACTCCTTTCCGGCCTTCACCGTCCCGATTATCTCTGTGAGAATGCCCCTCCTCAGCAGGTTGTACAGGGCCTCGAGGGTCGGCCTGTCGAAGACCTCCTCGAATGTCTCGACGTACTCTAGCCTATCCTTGTACAGCATTCGGTCCCTCTCCTCGACCTTCCTCAGCATACGCTCTACTCTCTCGAGGCCCCGGGGCATCCAGAGACATATGGGTTTAGGACTATTTAAGTCCTCCAAAAAGGCCTAAACCGTTGAAAAGGCCTAAAAAAGGGCTTCTGAATCGCGGGTTGAAACGGCCGTTCAGCTTACGAGGTAAGTCCTGGATATGGTTTTTGGAAAATATATTCAACCGCGTTAAAATGGGATGCTCGAATCCTCCTTCGGACCTCTAGTAACGGGCTCTCATGTCATGGATGTAAGGTAGTTTCACCCCATCTTCAGGTATCCCTTCTCCCTCAGCCAGTCCACCTGGCTCTTCGTGTACCTCCAGAAGACGTCTCCACGCGTCTCGTACTGGAAGTCCCATGGGGAGACGAGGACCACGTCGCCCTCACGGACCCATATGCGTCTCTTCATCTTGCCCCTTATCCTGCATATCCTGGTGTGACCGTCCTGGCATTCGACGAGAACCCTGTCGTAGCCGAGGAGCTTCTTGACCACGCCGAGCACGTCCCCTGGTGCTGGTAGGACCAGGTTCTCCTTCAGCTCCCTCTCGCTTATGACCTTACGTTTGCCCATGGCCAGACCCCATTCAACTTAAGGGATTCCGCTTTTGATAAACCTTTAACCGCCCAGTCCGAAGAACTCGGAGAGCTCCGTGAGTATCTTCTCCACACACTCCTCGACAGTCATCCTGTCCGTCTCGACAACCACTTCTGGGTTTAGGGGCTCCTCGTAGGGGGCTTGGAGGCCTGGGACGGTCTTGGCCCTGCCCTCGAGGGCGGCTCTGTATATGCCCTTCACGTCCCTCTCCACGCACACCTCGAGGGGGCACTTGACGTAGACCTCTGCGAACCTCCTTATGCGGCTCCTGGCTCTGTCCCTGTACCTTCTCCTGTTGGCGGTGGCGTCGAATATGACGTTCACCCCGTTCCTTACGAGCAGGGTTCCTATGTAGACCATGGCGTTGTAGAAGAAGTCTCTCTCCTCCTCCGTGTACCTAGGGTTCGGCGTCAGAACCTTACGGAGCTCATCCGTCTCAAGTATCTGGACCCTCACGCCCATCCTCCCCAGCCTCTCTGCCAGGGCTCTGGCTATCGTGGACTTCCCCGAGGATGGTAGACCCGTCAGCCAGAGGGCCCATCCTTCAGTCATGTCGTTCAGGCCTCCAGGAGCCCGTTCACCCGGTCGAGGTCGAACCTCTCGGCCTTCAGCACGTTCTTTATGAAGTTGAACAGCTTCACCCTGACTTGCATGGGGAGGTTTGGGTACCAGATGGGGGATGCTACCACGAGACCCCTCCAGGCGTAGAAGGGCTGGACTACTTCGAGCATCTCTTCGTCCCCCGTCAGGTCTAGGTAGGTCTCCCAGAAGGTCTTGAACAGCCTCTCGAAAGGCCCTTCAAGCCGTCCGTAGGCCTGTAGTGAATAGAATATGTAGTTT
>Ga0190286_1000985_pt1 | contig 10867 bp, 11 predicted proteins | sample 48691834_MG_FD_183241 | JGI IMG/M metagenome (GOLD analysis project Ga0190286, IMG submission 183241) | Hydrothermal vent microbial mat bacterial communities from Southern Trench, Guaymas Basin, Mexico - 4869-18-3-4_MG | ecosystem: Environmental > Aquatic > Marine > Hydrothermal vents >... | reverse complement strand
CTTATTATCTCGCACCCTACACATATTCCAAGTGCATTGGATGTATCATTTGAACCGATACTAAGGGCTATCAGACCACAGGCTATAATTGGTGTCGGATTTATCATTCATCTTAGGCTTACATTTATTATTTGTAAATAATCACTAGCATCTTCAATTAAATCACTTATATTTGTTAGATGATATATAAAATCTGAGATCATCTTCCCTTCCCAAAAACTTTTTACCTCCTTTGTCTTGAGCCTTTTTATCAAATCAAATTTTATCTCATCAATCTTTTTCTCATAGATTCTAATGGCCAAGTTTTTTTCTCTTAAGTCCTCTCCACTGAGCAGTGATTCAAAGGCAATCAAAAATATCTCACACATCTTTAGGTTCATATCTGCAATCTTTATGCAATCATCCTTTGTTTCATTATCCAATTCTGAATCTGTATATTCAAAGGCGGCATCTTCCACCAAATCAATGGCATCGTCTACTATTTCAACAAGCTTGCATATGCTTGGACGCAAAAATGGCAGAAATGCCCCTTCATAGATATTTGAAATAATATTTCTCCTTATAATATCCCCTTCCCTTTCTAAATCAAAAACGCCCAACATCATTTTCTTATCCCTCTTCTCAATTGCAGTCTTAAACGTTTCACAAGCAGAACAAAGGATTTCTATGTGCTTTTTTATTTTCTCTATAACCTCTTGCTCTATTTTTCCACCAAAAAAGAGCCTTTTAAGCAAAATGTCCCCTCCTTGCCCTTTTTATCAATGAACCAGCCATAACATCAAAGAGGGAAACAACCCCAAGGATTTTCTTTTGTTCACATACAAAGATCCTTGCAATGTTAAACTTTTCCATCAATTTTATTACATGCTCTATATCCATGTCTTTATCAATGCAAATCAATGGCTTTGATGTAATCTCTTCAACCTTTATTTTATTTGGATCAAGATTCTTATATACAACTCTAAAGACTATATCCCTCCCTGTTATAACCCCATAGACATCTTTTTTGTCCTTGGGCCTTACTACCAAGGATCTAATTCTTTTATCAACCATCTTCTCTATGGCATCATATACAGTTGCATCAGATTCTATGTACTCTATCCTCTTATTCATTATCTCCTCTGCCTTCATATAAGCCTCCATTTCCTATAAAATTTTTTTAAGGATACTAGTAAACAAAAACTCCTGCAAGCTCTTATTTGCCAAATGAATTAAATATGCTATATCTTTAACTATGCGATTTAGACCATTTCGCTATTTTCGATTTAATACAATCTTCTGGGACAATGAAAAAATTAAAAAGATGGATTACGAAGAGTTTATTCAATATTTAAATACCTTAAGAAAAAAGGCCCAAAATGGTGATTGGAATGCAAGAAGGCAATTTAATTGTATCCTTCTTCGTTTCTTGGAACGAGGCAATTGTGCTGAAGGCTACTATTTTTTTACTTCAAAAGAGATTTTAAATGGTATTCGGAAATTTAAATTATGGCTAAAAAATCCAATAAGAATCAGGGCATGGCAGAGAGTGGCAGAAAACCTTCAAAAAGTGGGAAAATAAAAGAAAGGGTATTTGCCTATGCTACTAAAGGGCAGAGGGAATTACTTCTGAAAATATTCAACTTACCTAAAGTGTTTGATGACTTCTTTTTTACTGGTGGTACTGCCCTATCGGTATTCTACCTTGGACATAGACGATCAAGGGATTTAGATTTTTTCACCATTAAGCAATCCTTAGATCTTAAAGAACTCTCTGCCTTACTAGAAAACGTACTTAAGCCACAACAAACATTCGCTGTAACAGAGACGTTTTATTCCTGTAAGATAGGTGATGTAAAAGTTGATTTTGTCATTGATCACCTCTCTTCCGACGAAGAAAGGCCAATTATTGTCTGTTCTCAAACAAAAATTAGATTAGATACCTTAGATAATATTTCTATAAACAAAATTGCCTCTGTTATTTCTAGAGGAGAGGCAAAGGACATAATAGACCTAACAACTCTATTTATAAAGAGAAAATTACCAAATTTTTTACACCTTTATAAAAAGGCTATACAAAGGGAGGCCCTTTTAGAGGATTGGGAATATGTTTTAGCCTTTTTTGATCATGTTGCAGAAAATGCTGAAGCAATTATTAAGGAAACTAAAAACGACCTTTTACAAATGTTGTCTTCGGTAGATATCGTCTCTGCAATTAGTTTTTTTCAAAAAGAGATAAAGTCATTTTTTACTGTATAAAATAAGAAAAGATATACTTTAGGGCAGGGATAAATATAAGAATAGCCAAGATAAATTTGATAGCCCTTTCTGGTATATATTTTTGTGTTCTTGCCCCTACATACATACCCAGCATACCGCCAATTCCAAACAAGATGGCAACCCTCCAATTGGGCGAATAGCCCAGCATATAATAAAAACATACCCCCATTATAGAGGTGGTAAATGTCCCTGCAAGGGTTGAGCTGGCTATAGCATGGGGTGGGAGGAAAAGTACAGAGATCAAAATAGGAGAAAGCAACGCCCCACCGCCAATTCCATAGGCCCCAGAAACAGTTCCGGTAAAGAGGACAAGGAGGAAGATAATAACAGGTGAAAAGGAAAATTCTTTATAGGCAAAGGAAAAAATAACCTTTTCAAGAGACATATATCTGATCTGAACATCGGTAACTGCATCTACCTTTCTCCTTTTTATCAGTATCAGCCTTAAGCCAAGGCATATCAAAACAAGGCCAACAAAAAATTTAAATGGTCTTGGATCAAGTAAAAATTTGATCCTGATAAGTGCACCTATAAATGCACCAGGGATACTTCCAAGTATAATAGAGAGGGCAAGAGGGAAGATAAACCTTCTTTCCTTTCTAAATCCTTGAATCCCACTGGGGATGGCAATTATATTATAGGCCAGGTTAGTAGCATTTGCCACAGGGGAGGTAACCCCAAGAAGACTTATTTGAACAGGCATAAGGAGAAATGCCCCTGAGACACCACCTTGGGAGGCAAGCATGGCAATAAAAAATGCAATCGCAGGCAATATAAAAAGGTAAAAGCCCACCCAAAAATGTAACTTTTTTAGGCACTTATTGTCAACAAATTGTCTACACTAAAGATGTCCTTCTTTTATCCTCCCTCTCAGATAACCAACTATAACATCTAGTAAGGCAACAACCCCAATTACTTTCCTCCCTCTAGTTACAAAGATCCTTGCAATATTAAACTTTTCCATTAGTTTTACAACGTGCTCTATCTCCACCTCCTCATCAATACAGACTAATGGCTTTGATGCAACATCTTCTACCTTGACCTTATCTAGCTCAAGATTTTTCTTTATGACCTTAAAGACTATATCCCTTACCGTTATAACCCCGTAGACATCCTTCTCATCTTTTGGCCTTACAACTAAAGATCTTATCCTCTTATCAATCATCCTCTCTATAGCCTCATAAATATTTGCATCATGGTCTATATACTCTACCTTATCAGTCATTATCTCTCCTATCCTCATAATCCACCTCCTTAATGACAAAGTGCAATTATCATGCCTTTTAATAATATCGTAAACAAAATATTGACATAAGGCCTGATCCCTTCTCCTGCAGCCTGGTCTGCATCCCTCATCTTACCTGGCACAAATTTTGCTCAACTATCTGCAGAATAAAAGGAATAAAGAGGAAAGGTATGGGTATAAAGGTAGCTATTAACGGATTTGGTAGGATTGGACGTTGTTTTTTAAGGAGGGCAATGGAATACAAGGATATAGAGGTGGTTGTTATAAATGACCTTATGGCAACCCCTGAGACGGCAGCCTATCTATTTAAGTATGATTCTGTTTACCACAAATACAAGGGTAGTGTTAGCTATGATAATAACTCTCTAATTGTAGATGGAAAAAACATCACTATTACAAGGGAAAGGGACCCTGAAGCCCTGCCATGGAAAAGGTTGGATATCGATGTAGTAGTTGAATGTACAGGCCGTTTTACAGACAAAGAGGCAGCAGAAAGGCACCTTAAGGCAGGGGCAAAAAAGGTAATTATCAGTGCCCCTTCTAAAAATGCAGATGCAACTGTTGTATTGGGGGTAAATGAAGATGTCTACAATCCAGAAAAACACAACATCATCTCTTTGGCCTCCTGTACTACAAATTCTCTAGCGCCTGTGGCTAAGGTGCTAAATGATTCATTCGGTATTGAAAGCTTAATTATAACTGCTATCCACGCCTACACCGCAGGGCAGGCCCTTGTTGACTCCTTTGGCAAAAGGCTTCGCCGGGCAAGGGCAGCTGCTGTTTCAATCATCCCTACTACTACTGGGGCAACTATAGCCACTGAACAAGTTTTGCCAGAGCTAAAAGGAAAGATGGCAGGTCTGGCCATGAGGGTACCTATAATCTGTGGTTCTGTAACTGATATTGTAGCCACTCTTAGAAGGGAGGCAACAGCAGAGGAGATAAACAATGCCCTAAGGATATATTCAAAAGAAAGGATGAAGGGTATACTTGAAGTAACCGATGATAGAATAGTCTCTAGCGACATAATAGGAAATTCACACTCTGCCATTGTAGATGCAGTTTCAACCATGGTATTGCAAAAAAGGGTTGTTAAGGTCCTATCCTGGTATGACAATGAGTGGGCATATGCCTGTAGACTGGTTGATTTTACAAGGTTAATAGAAAGGTTATTATAAGGAGTAAAAGATGATTAACCCTCAAGAGGAAAAACAGATCAAGGAATTTTATAGTCAGGCTACAAGATTGCTCGTAACCATCGGGATTTTAAAAAATGTGAACCCTAGCTGGGATGAGCTATTGGAGGCCATAGAACATATGGCAGAATTGATAGACATCTATCCAGAGGAACGCCACCCAGATGATATTACTGAATAATTCCTTGATAGCTTACTCGCGAAATGAGGAAGATTTAAGATTGGCAATCTTCATTAGACGGTGAAGATACTGCCTCTTCACACCACATATCTTTGCGGCCTCAGAGACATTGCCTTTACATTGCCTTAAGACATAGCTTAAATATTGATGATAGAAATCTACCAATATTCGGTGTTTGGCCTTTTTGAGGGGGATATCCCATATCTCTTCAGTAGAACTCTCAGATTGTAAAGAGGTCAAGGGATCAATCTCTGATGCCTGGATGTATTCTCCCTGACAGATAATCACTGCCCTCTCAATCACATTTTGTAACTCCCTTATATTGCCCGGCCAATCTCTTGTCATTAATTTTGACATAGCAGCTTGTGAAAATCCCTTAATAGACTTCTTATTTGCTTTTGCATACTTTTCCAGAAAATAGTGCGCCAAAATAGGGATATCTTCTCTCCTCTCTCTTAATGGAGGCAAGTGGATACTAATCACATTAAGTCGATAATACAGGTCTTCCCTAAATCTTCCCTGTTTTACCAGTTCTAACAAATCCCTATTTGTGGCGGCAATGATACGTGTGTCTGCCCTCTTATTCTTTGTGCTACCAACGGGGCGAAATTCACCATCTTGTAAAAAACGCAAAAGCTTTGTCTGCATAAGTAGGTTTAAATCACTTACCTCATCTAGAAAGAGTGTCCCACCATTGGCCTCTTCTACTAGCCCGATTTTATCCCTAATTGCCCCAGAAAAGGCACCTCTTACGTGTCCAAAGAACTCACTCTCAATCAGGGTTTCAGGGATAGCACTACAGTTTACAGGGACAAATGGTTTACTGCTGCGCAGACTATGGTGGTGCAAGGCCCTGGCTACAAGCTCTTTACCAGTACCACTTTCCCCACTAATAACTACTGTAGCTGATGTCTTTGCCACTTGGAGGATGTATCTGTAAATGGATTGCATAACCTTGCTTTTTCCTATAATAAAGTTGGCCTCCTTTTCCTTGGCCAATTCCTCTTTTAGTGCCTTATTTTCCCTCTTTAACTTTTGTAGCTCCATGGTCCTTTGGATAGTAAGAAGAATCTGCTCCGGTTTAAATGGCTTTGTAATAAAATCAACAGCCCCAATCTTCATGGCCTCTACAGCGGATTCTATTGTGCCATAGGCAGTAATGATAATTACAGCAGTATCAGGCTCTATTTCCTTTATCTTCCTTAGCACCTCCATCCCACTCATACCAGGCATCTTCAAATCTAAAAGGACTAGATCAAAGTAGGTATCTTGAATAAGACTTACCGCCCTCTTTGGTTCAGGGGTAACTGTTACCTCATAATCTGTCTTGCCCTCAATAATCCTTTTCAGCAAGGAAAGCATGTCTATCTCATCATCTATAGCCAAGATTTTACCTAACATCTCCTTTATTTCTCAGCTATGGGTAGACTAATAATAAATGTTGCCCCTTTCTTTTGATTTTTACAAATAATTGTCCCACCATATTTTTTTACAATCCCATAGCTAATGGAAAGGCCAAGGCCTGTCCCTTTTTCTTTGGTAGTAAAAAATGGGTCAAAAATCCTTTCTATTAGTTCCTCTCTGATACCACAACCTGTATCCTGAAAGGATATCTCTACACACCTTGTATCTGGATTAAACTTTGTATTAATAAAAAGCCTCCCCCTGCTGTCCATGGCATCCATAGCATTTGTAATAAGGTTCAAAAATACCTGTTGCAGTTCCTGTTCATCCCCCCTTACTAGCGGTAAATTTTTGGCAAAGTCTGTGTGAATTTCAATATTATTTACCTCTAATGTATGTTTGACAATGTTTAAAAGCCCCTCTAAACTTTTATTTACATCTGCTATTTTATACCCATCACCCTTTGTCCGGGCAAAATTTAGTAGGTTTTCTACAATATTCTTACAGTGTAAGGCATGTTTTTCTATGGTCTTAAGGTCTTTATATGACTGTGATTCTTTGGGTGTATTTTCCATAAGTAGATTACAAAAACCAATAATGATGCCCAGTGGATTATTGATTTCATGGGCAACCCCTGCAGCCAATGTGCCTATGGAGGCCAATTTTTCAGCATTTACCAATTGTTCCTCTGCCTGTTTAATCTCTGTGATATCCCTAGCAATACACAAGATCTCTTTAATATCTCCTAGATTAAGGGGCATAAACTTTGTATTTAACCAATATTTTTGACTATTTACCTCAATAGTATGTTCCATATTTACAGTTTGCCCACGGGAGAGTTGTTCTAGAACCCCTTTACTCTGCTGTTCTGACCAGTGAAAAAGCATCCCAAAATCCATACCCAAGATCTCCTTATCTTTTGAGAAAAAGCTTAAAGTCGCCTTATTTGCAGAGATAAGCCTTCCATTTAAATCTAAGGTAAAGATCAAGTCATCTGCCCCCTCTATAAGGAGTCTGCGCCTTTTTTCTGATTTTTTCAGAATTTCTGTTTTTCTGGCCACTTCTTCTTTTAACAGATCACTAAATCTCCTCTCAGAGATAAGTAAAAAAAGACCTACTAACAATAATGCAAATATTACTGCACCCTGCAAAAAGAAGTGCCTAAGGTAGGCCCTATGGATAACGGCATTTACCTCCTGTTCTGGGGCACAAACAGCTACAGACCATATAGTTGATGTATAAGGTAGGTGTACAGGCGTATAGGCAACAAGTTTATTAAAGTATTTTTTCGTCTCCCCATGCCATAGGGAGGCATATTCTCCTGTACCCTCTTCCCCATTAAGCATCTTTTTCTGTAGTATATCTATCTTTTTAAAGGGAAAATATGGGGCCTCCTCATGCCTTGCCTTAAATGCATTCTTCCCTAAAAATTTCTTGATAGGGTGAAAGATAAAATGCCCATTTTGGTCAATTACCCATGCATAGCCGGTCTTGCCAGAACGAATCTTATCTACATGGCCCTTTACAAATTTGTAGACATCTACCAAAAAGACTGCTACTTTATCTTCAGTTAAAGGACAGGCCAAAACCAAAATTTGTTTTTTCTTTGTCAAAAAATGCAAAAAGGGACCAGTTAGTCCTTTTTTCTGAAATAGAGAGGAAAGATCCTTGATTAAATCTCTTCCTGCACTTATCAAGGTCTTACCATTTATATCTACTATCCCCACACTATCTATGCCCTTTCCTCTCACACGTTCATAGACCCCCTCTAACAATGCCTTAGAAATAGGCATACCATGTTGAACAATGTATCTAATAGATATCAATTCCTGCATAGCATAATTTAGGCTCTTCTCTATCTCATGCGCTGCCTGACGGGCCAAAATGAGTTGCTGTCCATTAAACTGCTCACTTACAATCTTCTTTAGGTCCCTTGCAGAATACAGACCAAAGAAGAATGCAACTATAAGGACTACACAGATACCCAAACCAACGACAACCAGCAGGCCCTTTCTGCGCATTAGAACTATTATCTTAACACAAATTGGTCTGGATTAAAAGTGCCACGTATGGGCTTTATACTTTTTCTGAGGAGAGGCATCATTAAAACCCACACGTGGCACCTCTATCTAATTCAAGAGATGTGCCAACTAATATTGTCAACAAAAGGTGACACTGGCTGGGCCTAGGCCCAGCCAGTAAGATTAGAAAAATATCTTCCACTCAAGGTGGGGATACCAGTACCTCTTTCGCCCAGAGGACCCAATAATGGCATCTTCAATCCTTCTTTTAGAAAAGTTAAAGTACATTGTCCCCAGAAGTAGATAAGTCCTTGGGCTCAGGTAGTATGTGAGACAGGCATCAATAACCCTTGCATTAAATGGGAAATAACCAGCTACAATGGTATCATTACTAAATCCAGGATTATAGAAATAGTTGTTTGAGAGGTAATGTACTGTCCCTTTTCTCCTGTAGCCCTTACAGTTGAATGGATTTATCCAATACCTACTCCCCTTTGTCATATCAAACCAGAAGAGAAGCTTATCTCCAAGCAAGTTTCCGGTATTAAACCCTATAAACCAGGCATGCCCATTAAAGCTCCTGCCTTTAAACTCCTTTTCATAGACATACTTACCCAAGTCTGACCTTAGCTTATATCCATAATCCTCTGGGTTTATCCCACGATCTTCCATCAGATCCTTCCATCCTTTTTCAGAGAATTCCCACCTGTGTGTATGTTTGGCTATACTAAAGTGGCTCCAATAATATGCCCCGTATACCTGAAACTTCCATACCTGGGTATCCCACCAGATTCCCCCCAGGTGATAAGGCCTTGGTTTGATATAGGGGATAATGAGCTTGTTACCCATTGCATCGGTATAGGTCTCACTCCAGAAGAAATTGTGGCTTTTTATCTTATAGAAGGAGTGGCGGGGCATATAATAGCTATGCATATAAAGATAATCAAAAAATACCTGAGTAGATTTTGTCAGTTTTAACTGAAGTTGGGAGATAAAACAGTTAGAATCTGGCCCCTTTTTGATTCCTAGAAGCTCTGCAAAGCTCCCCTTTGGCCCCTTAAACCCCATCTCTCTATACTTTAGGTGTCCAATATATAGTCTATTCTTTGCCTCTATTTTTTTAAAATACTTAGACCTAGCAATCCTTCTTAAGCCCCTTTCCTTCTCAGTTAGTGTAGGCCCAGGGGGCCTGCCCAAAAATCTGTACTGAATCTCAGTCAATTTTTTTTCAAAGGGGAGCTTGGGGAGTTCAATGTCAATTAATCCTCCTTCAATTTCTGAGTCAACAAATAGCCTTGGAAATACAGCCTTACTTGCCCTTGTAGGGGGGCCTTCATAACCACGCAGCCTCCCAAACCACAATTTTACAGGAAGATTATCGGATAGATATGGAGGCCTAGTTATGGCAAAAAAGTTTTCAACCCTCATAACCGTATCGCCACCCTGATGTGCAGCAAATGAATTATACTGGTCATGAGGATTTGAGACTGTACCAAAATAGGATGTAGTCCCAAGTTTTTTATTTAGGGTAAATCTTCCATAGACATCAAGGCGTTTTGGGATTACCTCTGAGGTCCAATCAAGCCTGAGCCTAAATGGCCATGAATTGTAATCCCTAACCTTCTCCTCCTTACTCCCAGGCCATATAAATCCTTTAGGGGTATAGGCAAACCCCATATGATAACGAAAACGGGCTACCCCTGAGAACCTTATCCTTGTTTTGTCTTCTAAAACCTTTAGTTTATCCTCTATTTTACTCATCAATTTACTACTGTCCTCTAATTTTTTTGCCTTTCTGACTAGCTTGGCATTCTTTTTATTCTCTAGCTCACTTATCCTTTTCTTTAAAATATTTACCTCTTGGATCAAAAGATTTAACTGCCTCTTTAATTCACGTACATCTTCATCTTTGCTTGTTGCAAAGGCATTAAGACTCGGAAGGCCAAAGAGAAATATCCCAATTAATATAGAGATATAGACCCTCCTTAAAGACATAACACACCTCCTTTTTAAATTTTTTTAATTTTGCCATGATAAAACAAAAAAGATCTAAAGTAAAGCAAGCTATTTTGCCATTTACCTTTTAGTTTGTCTCCTTTTTGTAGACACTTAACAGGGGTGTGTCCACAAATATTTGACGTCTGTCTATTGATTTGATGTATTCTTATAACTTTTTAATTGGCACACTTTTTGAGTAAGTTCAAAAAGAAAAACAGGAGGAAATATCAGATGATTAAGAAAGGATTTTTGATATTTCTGATTCTAATTTTTAGTGCAGTTACAGCCTATGCAGCAGAGGTAGCACAACAAACAACAGGGATAAATCCAGTATTGTTTTTCTTTATATTCCTTATTGTGTGCATAATCATAGGCATCTTTGCCGTGCTGGCAGGCGTTGGTGGGGGCGTCATATTCACACCAGTTATGATGGGTTTTACCCCTATAGATTCATTTATTGTCAGGGCTACAGGGCTTTTTGTGGCCATGTCAGGTGCACTTGTAGCAGCAAGGCCATTTTTGAGAAGGGGTATTGCCAATATAAAGATCTTGTTTTGGTCAG
>Ga0190286_1000984_pt1 | contig 10872 bp, 15 predicted proteins | sample 48691834_MG_FD_183241 | JGI IMG/M metagenome (GOLD analysis project Ga0190286, IMG submission 183241) | Hydrothermal vent microbial mat bacterial communities from Southern Trench, Guaymas Basin, Mexico - 4869-18-3-4_MG | ecosystem: Environmental > Aquatic > Marine > Hydrothermal vents >... | reverse complement strand
ATATGAGGATTAAGACGGTAGAGGATGCGAATGCGTTTGCGGCACGGGAGCTGGCAATTAGGAACGCCCCGGTGCCATGGATTGAGGCAACGACGACGTTGAGGGAGTTGAAGGAAGCGATGAAGGTGGATGTACCGGGTCATAGTGTGTATAAGGTGGAGCAGGTTTTGATGGATGTGAAGGATGTGAGGTTGAAGTTAGTGAAGGTAACATAGCTTAGGGGGTGTGACGGAGCCATGGATTTTAGGTGGTTCATCAGGGATTTGGAAGTGAAGGAGAATGAGGGTGCTAGGGTACCGGCGGGGGTACATGAGGAGATTATGTTGTATGATGATGAGGAGTTGGTGGTGAAGGGTGAGTTGATTGTTGAGGGGCAGTTGATGGTGATGAAGAGGGATGAGTTAGCTTAGGAGGTGATAGAATGCCGACGAGAGTGATTGCACTTGGGAATAAACCTAAGTTGGTGTTGCATGGGACAGAGACGAATGGCAAGGCGGTGTCAATCATGGAGGACGAGGGGCTGTTGAAGTTCGTGGATGAGGACACGGGAACGGAGGAGTGGTTGCAGGTGTTTCAGCATATACATGTGACGGGGAAGTTGAAGGTGCCAGCTGGGAATAGGTTCCCAGTGCCTTTGTTAAAAGGTGAGTCGTTAAGTGGTGAAGGTAGTGTAGAAGGTAGTGGAGTTGTGTTTGGATGGTGTATTGAATAGGAGGTGATGTAGAATGGCAGACTTGTTTGAGTTGAAACCTGAGTTGTTGAGGTTGAAGGGTAGCAAGCCGAAGGTGCAGTTTGAGGGACAAGAAGCGGGTGCAGGGAATATCAGTATACAGGAGGACGGGGGCGAAATTAAGGTTGTGGATGAGAGTGCCAGTGCGGTGCTGACGACGTTGACGAAGCTGAGGAAGAATGTGAGTGTAGTGAGAATACCGCAGTGTGGAGCTGCAGGGGATACTTGGGAGAGGGCAATTTTGTATGCGTGCCAGGACTTGGAGGTGGTTGAAGCGGGCATTGTGCCGGACTCGAGTTTTGGACAGGCAAATGACTATGCGACGTTGAAGGTGGTGAATAAGGGTACTGATGGAAGTGGCAATACGGAGTTGTGCAGCAAGGCGTTTGATTCGGCAGTGAACGCCTATGTGTTCACGAGCTTTGGGACGATAAGCAATGGGAGTGTAAGTGAAGGTGAAGTGTTGGCATTGAAGAAGGAGGTCACGGGGAACGGGCAGCAGGTTCCGACGAGTGCGATTGTGTTGGTGGTAAAAGTATAGAGCGAATATATGACTATAATAGCTAATAGGGTAGAGCGGGCACGGTTTGATTTGGATAGGGTACACTTTAAGTTACGGCCTACACCGCTGGCACCGGGGTACTATGCTATTGTCGGTCATGCGGGTCCTATGACATTGAAGGGCTATCGGTACATAGGACAGGCAGGACAGAACTGGGAAGAGTGTCCAGAGATTGTGGTTGGGTTAGATAAGACCTTCTATGTAGCGTGTCCTGATGTTTTCTGGTTCAATGGGACCTGGCACCTAATAGTAGGGCACAGCCCAACAGGTTTCAAAGCGTATACTTGGTGGTGGAATAAGTGGGTGAAAGATGATTCGGTATTAGCAGGTTTACAATGTCCACAAGACCCGGACCACCCGGAAAGAACTATGGAGTGCTGGTGGCCTGGACCCAGAGTGTTTTGGATGCAGGGAAATCTTCATTTACTTTTTAGTTGCGCTTGGTGCTGGTATAATGCTGAGGATGATTTGCACTATGGACCAACCAGATACTTTGGGTTCAGATGGGAAGGAAATCAATGGGTCGAATATCCAGAAATTGTAGAGGGGTTACCACTAGTTTGGCTTTACCAAAATCATTGTGGAGAGAGTTATGCAGATGCCTTTGATGTTATATGGTGGGATGGAGTTTTGAGATTGATTCGTGGTGTGAAAGAAGAAGACCCTGGTATCCAGATGCTCTACTGGGATACAGAACAGGGGCAGTGGGTTAGGGATACAGACCATGAAAATGGCTTGTGGGACCACGGTGGAGGAACAACCGGAGTCCAAATAGGTTTTGGAATGTTTGAGTTAGAGGGTAAAAGGTATGTAGTAGATTCGAGTTACTTGAGTGATGCTAAGGAGTGGGTAGAAGACCATTGGGAGAGCTCAGCTATCTATACTGGGTTACAACAGAGCCAGTCGTTTCCCTGGCCTACAGTCTTTAGGGTACGATAGGAGGTACATAGCATGGTTGAACGAGACGACTGTATATTTGAGAGGTTGGTGGAGTTAGAGAAGTCGTGTGCACGGATGTCACAGAAGCTGGAAGATATGGAACAGTGGATGCAGGTGATGTGTAAGAAGATTGATGAGGCAAAGGAACTTACGGAGGCAAGGTTCAAGTTTATGTTGCGGATGCTGGTGCTTGTGATGACGACATTTGTCTCGGTAGTGGTGGCTGTGGTGATGGGCTGAGGAGGTGAGCGTATCTATGGTGGGAGGATAAACAGGAAGGAGTTTGGGGGGTGAGAACAAAGAGATGAACAAGCGGTAACCTCATATCATCAGTCCCATGGCCTCATGTACTCTTTCAGTCGTACCAAATGCCTCTCCAAATCAAAGTCCTCAAACTCCTTCCTAATCTCCTCAATCACCTCACCCGCCGACTGTTCCACCGCAACCCTATCAAATCCACTGTCCACACAAACCTTATTCAACGCAATGAACAACTCACTCAACCTATTCGCCCTGCGCACCAGCCGTTCCTGCTCTTCCAGCTCCGCCAAATGTGCCTCCACCCTTTCCAAATACTCCTCATTCGCCCGTATCTCCTCCTTCAAATCTGCAATCCTCTTCCTCAGCCTCAAAACCTGGTCTCTCGTCTCCTCCAGCTCCATCAACGCAACCAACGACTTCTCCCCCTGGTACAAAGCAATCCTCAGTGCCTCCGTAAACAGCCTCGACCTATTTATCCCCTTCTTCTTCGCCAACTCCAACAGCTCGGGGTCACTTACATACACACTGACCCACGGATTTGCCGGCCGCCTTGTCCGTATGCCTAACTCCCCAACCGGCCCAGCTACCAATTCCTCATGGGTCTCGGGGCGTTGACACTGTTGGTGTTGTTCATTCCCCTCGTCATCCGCCGCCATCACCTATCACCTCCTACCAGCACAACCTTTTCCTTCGTCATCCTTACCAACCTCATCCTTTCCATCAGCCTCAACGTCTCCACCAACTGTTGTAAATCCCACCCCAACATAAACGCATCCTGCATCAACTTACTCCTCGTGACCTCTCCCCCTGCATCCTCTATCAGCTTTATCACCTGCCTGAACTCACCACCTATACTAATCTGCCTCCTCCATGCAATCTCCCTATTTACCAATGTCCTCGCACCCTCATCATCCATCGACACAAACACCCTCTTCTCCACACCCTTCAACAGCGTCCACCCCAACAACAACCTATCAAACAACGTTCCCTCATAAGGATATATCCCCAGTGCCTTATACTCCGCCAACAACCCCTCATCAAACTCCAACTTCTCAATCTCCCCTATCTCCGCCTTCCACCTCCTCAACTTCCTCCACAACCTCTCCAACCTCTCCCTGTCCGGCGCGATACCCTTGGACTGGTGCCACGCTTCCAACAAGCTGTCCGCGTCCTGGCGGGTGGGTAGAAAGAGTAGGAAGCAGAAGCGGCGGCCCATCCCAGAGGTCAGGTCGTAACGGGCAGGCTGGACGCCACCCCATAGGGTGAACTGGGAGTTGTATTCGATTTTCCCGTGGGCCAGGCGTTTGTAGGCGTAGCCGGAATCGAGGAGAGAGAGGAGTTGGGTGTCGAGCAAACCGGAGTGCTGGGTGTTCATCATACGGGTGATGGCACTGAACTCATCAACTCCAATTATCCCATCAGCATACTCCTTCGCGGCACCCTCCTCCACACACACTACCCCGTTCACTGTGCCAATCGTCCCTATCAACCCTGCCTCCGTTAACGTTGCCTCAAAGGTCTTCCTCACCGTGTTACCCAAGATACAATAGGGTCCTCGCAACATAGTTTCCAAGTAATAGGTCTTCGAAAACCCCGGGGGCGCGACATAGAGTAAATGTAACCTCAGTGACGGCAAATTTTTTCCTTCCCAGTAAATCTTCTTCTTTTGGTTATGCAAGTTAAACAAGTGACATGCAACACTACACATAAAGAACGGTGCGTACACCTGGGCTTTGTAGGTATGTCGCTCCTCTAACTCCTCCAACACATCATCCATTATCGTCATCAGTACACCAACCTCCACCTTTTCACTCTCTCCTGCATCTCCACCAACTTCCTATCCCCAATTCCATACACCTGCTTTAACCTCTGTGGTCTCTCCCTCAACGTAGTTAGCACACTATCCAGTCCCTGATAGTTCCTCATCAAGTCCTCCGCCGTGTGCAAACTGACACCGAAGAGTTTTGCTACTAACACAGTTCCAGGAAGCCGATGGGGACGTGCTGTTACGCCCTGTTCTACCTTCTTCATCCATTTTACCATAATCCAAAGTCCTATCCACTCCTTCTCTTCGTGCACTACCGTATATCCAGGATATCTCACAAGCACTGACGAAACTAAACCAACGACAGCATCCATCGGTTCGGTTTTCCCTGTTATCAACAACATATATGCCTTATCAGAGATTATTCCAGCACCTAATTGCTGGAATAACCTCCCATCTTTACTACTCTGCAATAGGTCCGAGGCGGTTTTCCTCTCACATACAGCATGTTCCGTGACATAATCGCCTATCTCCAGTGCAACTTCATGCACTTCAAACCCCTCATACTGTGCTAACCGAGAGACTATCTCCCGTTGCCTTCGTGGTTCCCGAGTATCAATATAAAGTACCGGTTTCTGCATGAAACCTCACCTCCTATGAGTCATCTTTCTTAAAATATCAGCAGATACCAGCGGTCTCCATTCAAGGAATGGTGGCTCAGTGCATACTTTCAGCGTTGTTGCGCCTGAGTTATTCTTTACTGTCTTATATTTAAAGATACTCGCCCATCTAATATATTTCACTTCATTTCGACCTCGGACAGTTACTTCATGAGCTTCCTTCAATTTTACTGATGCAAACCCGTCGTCGCGCAACAACACAAAACAATACAAGCCATTTTGTTCACATAGTTTACGGTGTTTTTCTAATGAATTGATTACAAAGGTACCAGGGGGGTAGTTTCTATGGGGTTGCTTAGTGTACAGATGTTCAGCCGTTGTTTTCACTTCAACCGGTCTGCCTGCTACCTCGAAGTCAAACTCACCGAATGTGACTGGGCCATAGTTCCACAGAAATTTATAAGCTATGTATTCACCTAACCGTCCTACTACTCCACCTGCGTTTTTATTCATAGAAATCTCCCCCTCCTATTAACCGCAATCATATTATGTTGGTGAATGCTCTCAAAGTGTTCTACCTCCACCAAATATTCGTCTATGCCCTCTTCTTCCAATGCTTGTCCTATCCTACGTGCTGCGTCTTCCGCAAACACCTGATACTCCCGTCTACTCGCCTGTACACACCACTGCAACTCCTCCTCTCGTTTCATTACCGTCTTAGGCATTAGAAACTGCCGTGTCAAAACACTCACAAAGTCCTTATCCCATACTGTAGTCACCTTCATAGCCGACCGCTGCTGATGTGGAATCCCTTCACCTGCTACCCTACACATCTCTGCGGCACATGGACAAGTGCTTACATAGCCCAGCTCCACAGTCATATACAAGTCGTCAGACACTTCAATTTTTCGTTTCACCACATATCCCTGTTCCATGCATTCCCACTTACACATATAGGTCACCGGCGTGTTGTGGGTCTGCTCCAGTTCCTGTACCAACATCCGTACACTCTCCTGATTCAAGTCCAGACCCTCATATCTCATCAACACATCTGCCAACCTGCTGGCATGTATCCCCCTCCGGTCACCTAGCCTCACATATGCCGACTGCCTGGTCATCACATCCCTATCCTTCCATTTCCTCATCACCGGTACATCCTTCACTCCCACAATCAATGGTCGCGGCCTACACAACTTTTCAGACGCCACATCCGGCAACAACTTTACAGTCGTCATTTGAACCCAACACCCCTGTTACTTAAAACCAAAGACTTCTTGCATTCTCATAACGAACCCAACGCCCCGGGTCCTCGTTCTAAGGTGCATCGCTAACCTAGCACACTGCTCAAACGGGTTACGTCCCAGTACACTCAGCGGCATCAACAACGCTATGCCCCTCACCCTCTCAGCCCACTGGGTCTTCCTCATCACATCCTCCGCATCCTCCATATCTACCACCAACTTCACCACAACATCCGTATACCTCGCCCACTTCTCCAACACCCTCTCACTCTTCGGTGACACCACCAGAGTTGCCCGTCTCCTCAACCAGCCGCCCACTCTCACCTCGCCATTCGTCTCAATATACACAGGCTGCGACCGGGGCAGTTTTCTCACTACCTTCTTCAACTCCTTTGCCTGCATCAGTGGCTCGCCACCCGTAAAGACTATTGGGCCAGCGTACTCCTTGCATATTCTTGCCATCACTTGCCATGGTACCTCGAACCCACCTTCTAAACTTGTCGCATACTGTGTATCGCACTCAAAAGGGCAACTATGTCTTCGGTTACAGCCCTGTAGTCTCACAAACAAACAAGGCATACCCGCCGGATACTCACCTTGCCACGACTGAAATATCTCACATACCCGCATCACTTACTCACCTTCCCAACATCCTTTATACCCAACCTGGTAACATGCATACGCGTCCTCGCTCTCCCACACCTTCACCTTTATAAAGTGCCATCCCTTCATCCTCACCCTTAGCTCATCTGCGAACCACTGTGCCAACCTTTCACATGTTGGTGCTCCATCAAACACCTCCACGTCTTGCAACTTATACCTCAAATCGTCGTTCTTGTCCAACAAACATTTGTGGTCCAACCTCTTCGCCAGCTCGCTAATCACACCGAAATCCACCACCATATCTGTCATCGGGTCCACTTCTCCATTTATCCATACTTCTACCCTCCAATTGTGCCCATGCAATCTACCACACTTCGGGTGTCCAGGCAATCTATGTGCTGCCATAAATCCAGTTTGCTTATATACCTGCATGGCCATCACCTCCTAATTTCATTTTGTTCACTTTGTTAACGCAAGTTGAATTTTCAATGATACCAAAACCTTCATTAAGGTCCTTTAATATCCTTGCCTGAACCACTTCACCTCACCTCACTTTCTTTACTCGGGAACATCTCATTCAAAACCTCATCAAAATTGCATAGATGACATACTCTGAATTTCCCGACCGTACACCGCCTCGGAAACTTATCCTCCGCAACCGCATACCTAATCCTCGCGACTGCCCTCGCCACCATCTTTACCAAGCCCTCATCAAAATCCCAAATCCTAACATCCTTTAACCTCGGATTCACCATCACCAGCCTCTCTACCTCCAAACCCGTTACCGCCGATACCAACACTCCATAAAACCCCAACTGCACCTTCACCGCCCTCTCATACACCTTATGTCCAGTCTTATACTCCACAACTGCCAGTGTCCTCCTCTCATAATCCTGCCAATCAACCCTATCCGGGTGCCCCTCAATCAACAAATCCGGCGACCTAAACTTCCTCTCCACCATCACCGGTGGGTGGTATCCAGGGCGTTTCGCCCGCCTACCCTCCAGTTCTAGTGTCCACGTCACCCACTCCGCTACCACCGGATGTAACCCCTCCACCGAATTCCGCGTACCACATACCCACTCTTTCATCGCCCTATGATACTCACTACCCAACTTCACCTCCTCCGTAACCTCCCTCTTAACCCCCTCCAAAAACACATACTCAAAACACCGGGGGCAAAAGTCAAATGTCCCTAACATACCACCACTCACATACTGCCTCGGGTTCCCCCTCTCCAGCGTCCTATCCCTCAGGTCCTCATCTGCGAACTCATCCAACACTCCTCATCACCTCATCCACTAACAATCTTCACCAACTCCTCAAACTTCTTCAACACACAGACCTCCGCCGCCTTCTTCCAATCAACCTCCACACCCACCCTTTCCAACTCCTCATCCGTAACCTCCTCATCAATACACAACTCCCTAACCGGCTTCACACAATACAGCAACCTCGGCTTCCCAAACGGGTCTAGCGCCCTGCCCAGCAGAACTCTCGCATTCTTCACGCCCTCCAACCACGGGTTATGCACCTTATACTCCGTCTTGTGCAACCCCCGCGGTACCGCCAATTCCGTCGGTTTCCTCTTCCCCTCCAACACCTCCACCAAAACCCTCTTCACCATCTCCACCGCCTGTTCTACCTCACCTCTCCTCAATACCATCTCCGCAAACTCCGCTAACAGCTCCTTCGTCAGCTTCGATGCATCACTCCTCCTAATCTCCATGCCCACAAAATCAATCTTATCCACTTCCCTACCATCCTTCCAAACCAACCAACCTACATACCTCTTCTTTGCCTTGAACAACAACCTCCTGTAGAACTTCTCAAACTTAACCCTACTACTAAACTCCACCCCCTGGTCCTCAGCCCACTTCTCAATCTTCCTATTAATCTCCCTCTCCAACTCCCTTGCCTCCTCCAAATCCTTGACCCTAATGAACACACTATCCGTATCTCCCGCGAGCCACCTATCCTCGAGGGTCGCACCGACCATCTTCACCAACTCCTGGCCCTTAGCCGTAATGAACCCTGCCAACTCCGGGTTGTACATCCTAAAGGATTTCGAACCCAACACACCATAAAATGCATTAACACTAAACTTCAAACCTACCTCCGTAACCTCATCTGCCCAGGTTGCCTTCCCCTCCAACCTTTTCTTCCTCAACTTCTCCCTCTCCGCCAATAGCATCCTAATCACCTTCGGAAACACTCCCTGTACATCCGGCGACACCCCAAACGCCAGGATGATACTGGGGTACAGACTCGCATAATCATATACCGCCACATTCTCATGCACACCCTTCGGAGGTGGATGGACATACGCCCCAGTATACTTCTTCTTTACCCTCTTCTCCCGCGTAGGTAGTGGCCCACTTCCATTCCTCATCATCAATACCTCAATCATCCTCTGCCTGCTCAACGTATCCACCAACTTCACACCTACCAACTTCCTCAACGCCTCGAACGACCACCATAGCCTCGTCTCCTCCGCAATCTTCACCATCGCCGTCACGTCATTCTCACAATACTCCCGCAACACATCCCATTCGCTCCTCCTCACCAGCTCCTCTATCCTTCCGCCCATGTCCTCATACTCGAACCCCGCTACAGCCTTAGCAATACTTTTCAACCCATATCCTTCTCTTTCACCCATAGGCTTGCTCCACTGCTTAAACACCGCCATCATATCCACCAGCTGCCGACCAGGACAATGATATGGACCTGCGGTACCCAGGCGCGAAGGTAATTTGATGCCAAAACGTCTGGTTCTGAAGTAGAGATAGGGGAAATCGAACCCCGTGCGCCTAATTTGGTCGCCTCCGAACCACGCAGTGAGTACGTCTGGGTCGGTAGCACTCACATATTGCGTCCACGCCTGAAGCATTGCCCGCTCGGAAGGATAGTCACACAACACGAACGCCCGTGCCCTCTGTGTGAAACTGTCCCATGTCGCGATGCTAACCACCGGGTACTTAGCTTTCGCTACCTCTAACACTTGGTCCCTGGGCGCTGCAACTTCTATATCGAATAAATGGAACCGGGGAAGTTGTAAGTCTGCGTCCACAGGTTTCAAGTTGCTACTATCAACCTCGCATCCATATCTAATGCCCTTGTCTATCACAAATCTCATGTCAAATAGGACATCAGCTTCCCAAGTTTTCGGATATTTAGCACGTTCTCGCGGGACATCACTTGGTAGTTTAGTGAACACCCTTCTTACTGGAACACCATCCGCCGAAAGTACTCCACCCGGTCCCTCAACCCAGAAATAAGGTTTAAAGCCTTGAACTCCTAACCTATAGAGTTCCTTAGTCTTCGTATCTCTCAAAAACAGAATAACCACCGGTGTACCACCTTTCACTACCCAACTCCCGTCTATCCATATATAGGTCATTTCTTCATCTCATTCAGCACGTACCGTGATAGAAACGGCCTCCAGGGCATGAATGATGGTTCGGTACAGATTTTCTTGTTACATACCTTTTTATATCTGAACACTTTAGTCCATGATATTTGAGACCACCATGTAAGCTTTATGGAGTCTGCATCTATCAATTTCACTGCCGCAAACCCATCGTCCTTATAATAACACGAAACAATACAGACCCATGATGCTTACATAGAAGAGCATGCCTGTCTTGCTGTTGTGCATTGAATAACCCACAACAGTATCTACTCAGTTTGTCCTTGTTATAATAATGTTCAACCGCTGTCTTGACTTCTATAGGTCTGCCATCAAGTTCAAAGTCCCATCTTGCTGCGAATACTACTGTACCCTTTTGTCTAAGAAACTGGTATGCGATAAACTCTCCTAATCTACCTAAAGCCAATCCTATCCGCATCCTACCTCACACTTCCTCATTTATGTCTGCTCCCAAATACACCTCTGTATCCATCCAATTCACCAAGCCCAGAATATCATGATGAGAACTACTATTGCTTCTTCCCTACTCAACTTTCCATCCACCACCAGATTACCCATAGTGCTACCCAGCAGGCTATAACCATTAGAACGCCCGCTATAAGACAATCTACACTCATTTGTGCCGTAACCCGGGGCGTTGCTCCAGCACCTCCATCTTCCTCTCTATAGCCTCTTCCAAATTCACTCCCATCACATTCGCCAGGTCTACCGCCGCTATGAC
>Ga0190286_1000982_pt1 | contig 10880 bp, 11 predicted proteins | sample 48691834_MG_FD_183241 | JGI IMG/M metagenome (GOLD analysis project Ga0190286, IMG submission 183241) | Hydrothermal vent microbial mat bacterial communities from Southern Trench, Guaymas Basin, Mexico - 4869-18-3-4_MG | ecosystem: Environmental > Aquatic > Marine > Hydrothermal vents >... | reverse complement strand
CTCCTACACTTTGACACAACATCATTCACAGCTAACCCATAGATCAATCCGATGACTGCTGGTATCAAGGTAAGGATGACAACTGAAATGAATATTGGTGTTGCCCATTCCCAGCATAAAATCCTCCTACTCAACAAAACATCCTTAGATGGGATAAGCCATAACGGAAGGTTAGATTCTGGGACCTCGACTCGGGTTAGGATGTTGTAGGCTAACATGACAGCGGTATATCCACCACCAGCCGCCATAATCATGGTGGCAACAGCCTCGCCCTTACTGACGCCTTTAAATATGAAATTGAGCAAAAAACGGGAGAGAAGAACCGTCACTATTCCAAAGCTCAAACCTATGCCAAAGTTGATTCCAAGGTAAGCATTAACACATGTGTAAACAACATTTAAAGCAAAAGCCAATAAAGACCCCCGGAGCGTTATCTCCTTAGAACCTCCCTTTTTTGAAACTGACGGCCCCATCGTAAGAGATCACTTCATTAAAGAATGATTTTTTTCCCTTGATATCTTGCTCACAACGTCTCTCGTCATAGTCTCCTCATCAATAGTGCTTGTCTAATAGGGATAACCTTCCTTTGTTGTTCTGAAGCCACAACTCTTGTGAAGAAGTTAGAAAGAAATGAAAAACCTCTTTTTGGCTGCTTGATGAGATTAATGTTTCTGTATAGACACCTCTTACAGGTTACTTCGTTTTTCTTTTATATAATTAGCTGTGTAAAGTGCGCTCCCCAGCTGAACCTTCACCAGCTTTCTTATTGGGATTACGTAGTAGTTCAGTTCTCCTTCCAGCTCCTGATTTCTTGAATGCACTTCCTGCTTCACCTCGTCTTTTAACTTTTCAAGCTCAGGGTTTTTCTTGCCATGAGTTAGTTCATAGTCAAGGAGCCTCACCAGCTCGCCCAACAAAAGCAGACCGTATACCTTTCTTACAACATAGGAATCAAATTTCTCGGCTACGGTGGCCAATCTTTCGACTTTGGGGCTCGTTTCAGCCCAGTGTCTCTCAGCAGCCAAATTGTCGGGAAAGTGTTTGAGGTAATCCTCGATCGCAATAGTGAAGGGAGACGAAACTGTCAAATGACTCTTTGCCTTGCCGTACTTTTCCTTAATGAAGTTGTAGATTCCCTCACTGATATCCAGTCCATGTAGGAAGGCCGTCCTTCTCTTTATATCCGAGTTGGAAGTGTCTTCTATTCGGGGGTCGTAGTAGTAGGGCATCTCACATACGAGGGTGAAGACCTCGGGATTAACGCTCCTAGCGTAGTCGTCGCTACTAGTCCCGTAATTTATGATGGTTGCTGGGTCCTTTCCTGTGTGCTCCTTATAGAACTCGTAAGCCTCCTTGGATGTCGGCATCAGAAATATGGCATCTGCCAACTTCTCAGCCCAAGGGACCTCGGGCTCACCTAGATGCAGGGGTAGGTCCTCGTCCCTTGCCAATTTTTGGAAGATAGGATAAAGCGGTGGGCACCGATCAGAAACATAGAAGTATACGCCACCGAATCCGGAGTTGTGAAGACTGTACATAAAGTCAAACTTTACCTTATTCATCAGGTTCATAAGAGCCTTAGTCTCTGGTACAGGCTTGTCCCACTTTAGGGTCTTATATTCGATCGGGAAGGTCCACTCGATCTGCAGGTATCCTGGGGGGCGATAGAAGTTCAGTGCATAGTTCAATGGTGTGAACGGTCCCTTAAACCACCCCTCGTTAAGTCTCGCCCCGTCCGGATCCGCGCATTTGACTAAATACCATGTGAAGTCGAGTTCTTCCCGGAGAGCATCATCTTCGACAAGCCTTCTCGATAGGTATTCCAGCATCATGCTCCCTATGGGCTCATTAGGATGGGGAAAGCCAAAGAGCAAAGCATTAAGTTTTCCATCTCCAATTCTCAATGCTTTTATCGTTTCCCCGCGCTTGGACCTCCCGATCTCGAACAGGCTTACTTTGTCTGGGTGCTCAGCGGCCAATTTCTCGGAGCTGTCATTCAGCTCATCCACCGTGTAAAAGGTTTTATAATCTGGCACATTGTCTAGGACATCTGAAAATTTTTTATCGGACATCTTACTCTCCTTAGAAGGTGTTGAACTTTATTTTGTACTTTTAGGTTATTTATTTCTTTCTCTAGCAGGGGGGTCATTAATGATTAAAATAGAGTTGATACTTTATCTCCCTGTTTCGATTATAGTCTCTCGCCCGACTGCCCGCAGATATGATGGGCATTACTCAGTTAATTCATGTTTTTTAGTTCTTTCACTATTTCTTTTTGATGGCTTTTTCCCAATACCAGGTATGGCTCTTAACCCTTCAATCTTCATATAATAGGCCTCATTGAGTAGAGTTTCCGTAATCATCTCATTTGTAGCTAGCCTATGTGGTTGGATGTACCTCAGCATCCTATCCTCTATGCCATATTTCACGGAGCACCCCTTTACACACCAGACCAAAGTACCCCTGTTTTGAGCTGTAACCGCCATCGTAAATTTGCTCGCATCCTCTCTGCAAGACCTTAATAATGCCTTCTCAAAGTCCGCCTGTATCGAACAGCTTGAACGCCGCTTATGGTAAGGTTTCCAGCCAATACAAACTTTCCACCACTCTTTGTTACTTCCTTTACGACAAACTCGAGGTTTTCATTATAGTCGCATATGAACGGAAGTAGGGGGTATGAATGTCATGCCCGTCAGTTTCCCTTCTTTAGAGGCCCTTCTCATGGCCTCAAACCTGCTCTCGATGGTGGGGGCGTTAGGTTCGAAGGCCTCTCGATAACCCTTCGAGGAACAATAGGTGGTGCTCCAGAGCGCACAAGCCCGAGATTCTTTATTTATCCTTTTATATCGGTTCTGGTAACTCTTAGTATCATCGGTGGTTTTCCGTTAATAGAGCCAGAAAGCCGAGCTCAAGGCATATATTTAGCATCTCCCCAATATCTTGAACTTTACCTCAGCTGGCTGGTAATCTCCTGTGATGATAACCTCTTCGGCAGCTTGCCAAGTTATCTCCTTAGGAATTCAGCCGCGTTCACTTTTACCTTGGATGTATTGAGAGAAAGAGTCTTCGAGCTTCTATGCCTCCCTCGCGAGCATGTCATATCCCTCATCGCCAGTAACAATACTCGCACCCGTACTGGGAGCCGACTTGTGGACGTGCAGAGTACTTATCCCAGCACCATCCATCGATGTGCTTGTAAACGTTCATAATCTTCTCAGCTCAGTAGGGCATGTATCTGACCATGCGCAATACCGTTTTGTAATGACTATTTTTCCCCTATTCTTTAAGGAAATCCATATTAAACTTATTAGGAAAGCAGTTATTTTATAATCCAAATGGTGGAAAATTTGCCTCGTTGCGATGTTTGTGGTGAAGAGGTCCCCCTTGGAGCCGCGTTCTGCCCCAATTGTGGTTCTCCGCTCGCCCCAATCCTTGGTCCGAGAAAGTATGAGATCAAGTACAGACCTTCTTATGCGATGCTCGTTTATCACCTCGGCGAAAACGAGACCATCACAGCTGAAGCTGGTTCGATGACGTACATGAGCCCCAATGTTGAGGTCAATACCCGTATGAGGGAGAGAAGCATCCTCGGAACACTGGGGCTGACGGTACTCGGAAGGCAATCATTCTTCGTCAATGATTACAGAGCAGTTGATGGGCCAGCTGAGGTCGCCTTTGTGTCAGCACCTGTAGGGGACATCGCTGTCCTCAAGATCTCCAGGGGGCATGGATACATCATACAGAAATCATCCTACATCGCCTCAACCCAAAATGTTGACCTTGACGTCAAATGGGAAGGGTTTACCAAGGGCCTATTCGGACAGGGGCTCTTTATGATCAAGGTAACAGGAGAGGGGGAGTTGTTTATCAACACTTTTGGAGCGATAGATAGGCACGTCCTCCGGCAAGGGCAAAAGCTCATCGTAGATAACTTTCATTTGGTAGCCTTCAGCGACACATGCAAATATAAGGTAACGAGGTTCGGCGGTTTGAAGGAGACGCTGCTGGGAGGCGAGGGTTTAGTAACCGAGATTGCTGGACCAGGAGAGGTCATGATCCAGACAAAGAACCTGAGGGAATTTGTTGAGTGGTTATGGACGCTAATAGAGCCAAGGGTCAGGTCGGCGGCCCGCTGACTTCCCTTTAAACCCTTCGATTGTACTTAGGTTTTTGCTCAAGATGCACTCGGCGGCGGTCGTGCACCCAACTCAACCGTGAGGGACATCTCTTGATTGTTCCTTACTATCGTCACGTTAATTAATTGTCCTGGTAAAGTATGCTCTTCTAGGTAAGCTGAAAGGTCATCTATGTCGGTGATCCTCTTCTCGTCTATTGCTATTATGATGTCACCGCCTATCGTTATCCACCTCCCCATGACCAGCGCTTGATGCGTCCCACCCCGCAGGCCTGCTCTATCAGCTGGCCCTCCCTTCACGACCTGGACTATTAGCCAACCATAAGTGACCTCTGTACCCATAGCAGCTGCGATTTCATAGCTCATATCCACTCCTGATGCGCCCAGCCAAGGATGCAGATCATATGTCCCCTCATTGATCAGGTATCCTATTTCCCGCAGTATCGTGTTAGAAGGAATAGCAAAGCCCACACCTTGAGAGTCGGACACTATGGCCGTGGTTATGCCAACGACCTGACCTCGGTAATTCAGAAGCGGGCCTCCTGAATTGCCTGGGTTAATCGGTGCTGTCGTTTGGATTATGTTAGCGATCGGAAAACCGCCTGTCGTCTCTTCGGTTATCGTCCTCCCCAACGCGCTCACTATGCCTACGGTCATCGACCCGGTCAGCCCAAATGGGTTGCCGATCGCTATCACCGGGTCACCTACCTTTAAGGTCGATGAGCTAACGACCTCAAGAGGCTTGAATTCTTCCTCTGGGGCGTTTGTTGAAAGCACCGCGAGGTCTGAGTATGGGTCTAAACCCAGCACAGTAGCCGCGTATCCATTTCCATCCATGAATGTCACGGTGATGTTGATCGCATTATGAACCACGTGGTAGTTTGTAATGATCACAATTTGCCCAGTGAAGTTATAAACGAACCCCGATCCCTGGACTTGCGCATAGTAGGGTCCTTGCATTACGACCCCGCGAATCAGGACAACGGATCCCTTGACCTCTTCATACAGCTCAGACAGGGATACGTTACCCCCGAAGACGTATGTAATATTCTGGGCTGACCGAAGGTTTGTGATCTCTGAACGAATTTCTGTCATCTGCTCTCGAAGCATCGAGACCTGATTCTGGAGGTCACTAATCTGCTCTGAGATCATCAGATAACTTAGAATATTCCCTGCGACCGCGCCAACTAAGAGGGATAATATTATTATGAGGACTATAGAGGAACGCGTTGTATTTTGTCTTAAAGAGTTCTTCAATTACGCTCAACCATCATTGTACTTATTTCTCACATAGTAAGGGGCACCAAACTCTATGTGCGCCCGATCGATCCTTGTCATCTAATCTGGAGACTTATAGTGTACTGTTCTCCATTTTTTAAAATCTATACTCCTTATAAATCCTCTACTTTCAGTCTCTCTAACAGAGCCGCTGCGATCAGGGGCAATAAGACGGTGACGTCCCCCTCAACGGTCATGTACTTAGCGTCCCTCTTAAGTTGATTCCAAGAGACGGCCTCCCTCATCCTTGCGCCGGACAGACTACCGTCCCATTCTGCTGCTGTCGTGATGTACACGGCGTAATCTAGCCCGCCTTTAAGAGCGTTCCACCATATCACGTGATGTTTGCTTATCCCACCACCCAGTATCAATGCTCCGGACCTCTTCGCCTCCCATACATAGTCGCTCAGGAGCTGCTCATCCTTGAGGACGTTTATCCTAAAGTCCTTGTGTCTTTGGTAGAACTCCCATAGATGGTAGCCAACAGCGCCATCTGTAATGCCAGGAATGACCACGGGGACCATGTTCTTCCAAGCCCAGTATAAGATGGAGTCATCATTCCCTATGAATTCCCCCAGTTTCCAGGCAAGCTCATAAGTCGCCAGTTCCCTGATCTCTTCATAAACTTCATCTAGGAAGACCTTCATCTTCTCCTCTATTATAAAACCATAGCTCTCATTCGGGATCAAGACGTTCCCAAGCCTGCTCACCCCCTTCTCGCTCAGCTCAGCATCGTCCATCAGAAAACTGCCATGGTAATATTCCCTGAAGCTTCTAGCTAGATCGTGATCTAGAGTTCCACAAGTCGTTACGACGATATCAAAAAGCTTCCTTTTGATCAGCTCCTTGATTATTCCCCTTGCCCCAGTCGCAACTATACAGGCCGGAAAAGAGAGAAACTTCAAGCAACCATCTTCCTTTAGCATTCCTTCAAGGATGTTTACTGCCACGCCAACTTTTTTCGCTGTGAAGCCACCAGCGTCATACATCTGTTTAACGAGCTTGTCGACCTCTCCACTTCCGTAGATGCCGATGTCCTTTACAGGTCTCATTACATCACCTCAAGGCTTTATTATCGTCGAACTCGTAAGATAAACCGCTATCAAATTGGAGGGGACGCAGGCATCTTGTGTGCTCATAAAAAACTAGATTTTGATCCCCTTCACGAGGAAGACTCCGGCGTCAGGCCTTTCTCCTGGCTTAACCAGGGGAGGTGATCTGTTTGGTATCACGGTTGGAGGGTCAATCAAGGTACCAATAACTTCGCTTAATGCATATTCTGCCTCTTTAAGAAATCCCATGACCTCCTTCAGAGTGTAAAAGCTAGCGTAACTGAAAATCGGATCCCCTCTCTCACCAGCCTCAATATATGCTTCGCCCCATGGACTTTCCCTGTTTATCATTAAAACTATGATTGGAGATCCTTTTTTCAGCAAATCTTTCAGCGATGATAAGGCCCTTATAGGATCGTCTAAGAACTCTATTACAGCAACTAAATATATGAAGTCTAAGCTTTGATGTTTTATTGGGGGGTACTCCGCCACCCCAAGAACGGTTTGAAGCCCCCTTTTCTGAGCATTGCTGAGCATTTTAACCGCTGGATCGACGCACAGTATCGTCCTGTCCTCGGTCATCAAATGCTCTGCAAATATTCCCGTGCCAGCACCAAAGTCAGCACCCAATCCGCTCTTAGGCAACAGCAAGTCTAATCCTTTAAGCTCCGCCTTAAGTACATACTCCCCTAGGGGTTCTTTGTACCACCCTTCGTAGGACTCCGGTTGGTTGAACGGTCTTATTCCCCTAAACATGTTCCGCCACCTTTAGAAGCACGTTCAACAGCCATTCAGGGTTCTTTGATAATATTGTGATGGAGGGCTCTATCCCATGACTGCCAGGATGGTAATAAGCATCAAATAACCTCTTTGATCTCCTTATGATGGTGGCCACAGGGCATGCTTTCTCTGTCTTTATAGGCGGCAATCTACAGACCTTAATGCCTAATGCCTCTAATACCTTAGCTATCTCTTCACTTCCTTTGATGTTCACAGCGGCTCTGATCGTAGGGTTTACTCTTACGGCTTCAAAGACAACAGACGCCAAATACTTAGAGCCGCCATAAACCACCTTACCACAAACCCTGGGTTTTCCCATGCTCCTCACGACCCTTCCACTTAACCCAGCGATATCCTTTACGCTTTTCGTATCGAACTTTGAGTAAACCATGTTTATCCCCACCTCTGGGATTAGCCTGGAAATCCTCGGATATCGCTCTAAGCTTGTCAACACCCCGCTAAGTCTTGCTATGACCTCATCCGCCTCTGTGGAAGGGCCATAAATTTCATCTATATCAGTACGTTTGATGCTTTCAACCCTGATCCCATCTACGAAGACGCCACTACCTTTTTCTACCTTACCTACAACTGAGCACGGGTAACCGAGTTTTTCGCAGATCTTTAATATACCATCTAAGAAAGCACCATCTATTATCGCTATCAGGACGCCGTAGCTGGGTACTCTAAGAGGGGTCAAACCCAGATTCTTGGCCCCTTCGTAATAGGGGATCCTATCTGACCTCACCTTAAGCCTCAGTTTTACGCTTTCTGCGACCTCGTACAACCCTCCCACCACTCCTCCCTCACTTACATCGTGCATGAGTTCCACACCCTCTTCCTCAGCCAGCTTGAGGGATAGCGGCAGGGGGGTCATTTTCCTCCATAACTCCTCTTCCCTAGCGGCTCTTCTTCCTTTCTTCGTGAGCGACCTGAGCCACGCACTCTCTGCTCCTACGTCTCCAGCTATAATAATCGGGTCTCCTGAAGATGGTCCTTTAGGCTTCCTTAAGACTCTGCCGAAGCACGTCACTGAGACTAGCGGGATGCTCAGGCCTTTGTACACCCCGGTATGTCCAGAGATCACCTTAACACCATATCGCCTCGCCTCATCTCCTAAGCTCTTCGCTATGATTCTGAGGTCCTCCTCCGTAGATCCTGGTGGGAGGTATATCCCGTCTATCAGATATTCAGGGCGTGAGAAGCGAGCGGCGACATTTGACGCTGAATAGTGAAATGCGAAAAAGCCAAGTGTTTTCGTGGGAACTCCTAAAGCCAGATTATGAGAGAACGTCGTCTCCCCCCTCATCTCGACTACGTTCGCATCAAGTGTTGGTCTTTTATGAAGGGGCATACAAGGCAGGACTGAGCGGTTTAAAATAACACGATCAACCTTACCTAATCTTAGCTGTGAACTCAACTAAATCACGCACCCTGCATGGCACGGTGGAAAAAAGAGGGCGTGGATTTTACATCATCTCACAACGTTTTTATTTTAATGAGCCGTTCACTACACCATGATCCTTATTCTGCTTGAGGATGCAAGGTAATCGCCCGATCTTGATCACTCCAAGTAAGTAATCTTCAGCATCCGTCTAACCCCCCTTAGTACACCGTATGCGATGGGCACATGGATCAGATCAACAAGCGTACCTAATGTTATTAGGGCCGTGGGGAAGCCGAACAAGTACCAGTCTGCAACGAAAAAGATGGCCGTCTCAACAAGCACCCCAATGATCATAGCTGCCACCTCGTTTACTTTCCTGAGCATGCCCACGGCGAGGCCCATAGGACCCCTCGCGACGACTATTCCCAAAAGAAATATGCCGACGAAGGCTGGGGGTACACTTATGACCCCCACGCTGTATCCGGCGATGTATCCAACAGCGGATCCGAGAGAGGATGAGATTAAGGCTAAGATAGGGCCTAGGAGGATGCCTGCTACAAATATCATAGTAGGAGCAAGCATTAGAGCCGAAAGTGGCGGGGGCATCGGAATGGAGATCATCGTGGCTACCGCGATCAACGCTGTCATAAGCGATGTCCTAGCGATCTTGATGACTGCACGTGGCCTTTCCGATGGGGTCTTACCAGCGTCATCAAGAAAAGCATTGGATGTAAGCTTACCAGCGGTCGACACGCGCAGCAAATCCATCTTTGATGGGCCTCTAAAGATAGATTTCAAGGAGGCCCCTCCTCACGATCACATACATAATCGCTAGGCTCACCATCAACTCTATGAACAGGTAACCACCGTTATACATCGCTGAGTAGAGAACTGGGTTCATACCTTCCGGGGCGTACTCCGCGAAGAATATCACACCTGATATGAAGTGGGATAAAAATCTACCGAGTATCCCGATGCATACGCCGATTAGCGGGCGCTTCTTAAACGCGCCTGCCAAACCCAGGGCCCCAAAGGCTACAGGATAGTCGAGCAAGGCCTGTACTGGACCTATTATGTAGCTACCCGGCAAGGCCATATGGATCATGCCGTAGACCGTACAGGCCTCAAGGCCAGAGCGTAAACCCCTCCTTAGGGAAAACCACAGTAGGGGGACCATGCTCGCAGCGGTCACAGAGCCTCCCTGGGGGAGGCGATAAATCGGTGGCAAGATGTCTTTGAGGATGACAGTAAGGGCGATGATGGCAGACGCTTCTGCGATTATCTTGGTCCGGGTGATTTCGCCCATCTCTCCCTACGCCAGCATTACCTGGATCAGGTTCTGAGGGTCGATGGCGATACAGCCATCCTCTCAGCCGGGTAAGCCCAGCTCCCCTTAGAATCCGGTCTCATAAACTGAAAAAGGGGGAATATAAACCTTACGTTTTGCAGTTATGTGCGTCGCTCAGAAGAAACGCTCAGAGAGCAAAAACTCACCTACTGCCCTCCACCTGAAGGCGCAGCGGATCATTTCTATAGCCCGAGCACAGGCAATAGATAAGTATACACGAAATAACCTATCATGGCGAGGATACCGAGCATTAAGAGGAATAGCGCCAAATGCTTCAAAAGCTTCACGAAGATCCAGAAACTGATGACGACAATTACGCCCAATAGGATGAAGACCAGCAATTCCATCAACACACCTATCACCTCCTAAGGGTTGCCCAATTGCGCTTTATAAATGGGGATTATGAACCCCTTTAGCATAAAATCCTTTCGCTTGAGGCATTGAAGACCTATAGCTGTAGTTCTCTGAAAGGGAAATTAATAGTTCCTTTCCAGACCGTGGCCACATCGTTATTTCCATAATCGCTCAAAGGCTCAAAAGCTCGGATGTTACGACGTTTCCTGACGTATTGTATAGTTTCAGGTCAGCGGTGTACAGCATGGCTTTGAGTTTTTTCGCCGCCGCTACCGTAGAGGGAATTACAAATCGTCATATTCCAGGCTAAAGCCAATTCACGGCCTCGTCGAAAAGTTTTCCGACTGTGAGAACGTTTAACCCGTCGGTTCTGCCAAGTCTTTAGTTTGGTGATGTTTAGATGGTTTCCTTACCTCATCCTTCTCTGCGGATTTCGCCTCCCTCCTTTAAATCTCCATACGACTCAACGTGGCTCCATAGTCGTTCAACCATATCAACCAGTTAGATGTCCCCTTAGGTCTTCAAGGATTCACTTTCAGTTCAAACCCA
>Ga0190286_1000981_pt1 | contig 10881 bp, 13 predicted proteins | sample 48691834_MG_FD_183241 | JGI IMG/M metagenome (GOLD analysis project Ga0190286, IMG submission 183241) | Hydrothermal vent microbial mat bacterial communities from Southern Trench, Guaymas Basin, Mexico - 4869-18-3-4_MG | ecosystem: Environmental > Aquatic > Marine > Hydrothermal vents >... | reverse complement strand
GCCCTATAGAGGCCATCAGATTTAGAAATGCACATATATGAAGTTCGGATAGCTTATAAGATGGAGAAAGTTGTCGCCGATTAACATAGACAAGGTCGCTGAGGCTTTGAGGAGGCTTTCTGAGATGAACCAAGATATTGTGGGGGCGGCGATAGTGAGCAATGAGGGGCTCATGCTAGTAGGAGAGATCCCGAAGAGTATGGATAAAGACCTCATTTCAGCGGCATTCGCAGCTCTTGTGAGCATCGCTGAGAGGGCGTCTCAACAGGTAGAATTCGGAAACTTAACTCGGCTGATAATGCTCTCTGAAAATGGTGGAGCGCTGATATGCCCTGGAAAGAAATCATCACTAATATTGTTGATAAAGCCTGATGCCAATCTTGGACTAATATTGATAGATGTGGAGGATGTGATAAGAGAAATTAAGGATATTTTGGGATGAGTTACCTCTTAAATGCGAAGAGTATTATGAAGATCACGGTCACTACATCCAAAGTGATGCGGCGATCACTCCAAAGATATGACTATTACTAGCATGGAGGCCGATAAATAAATTATCAGAAACCTCATCAATACCGATGATAGATCACGGCCCCTCGTAAGAAACCTCAATATTCTAAGGGTTAGAGGCCCTATACCGAGGACGCGCACAAGCTCTCCAAACCGCTTCTCGTTCTCCTCACTAAATTCAAAGTATTCCTCCCCACTTCCTTCATAGAATCTCCCCCACTCAGATAAGATCCTGATGAGTTCATCTCTCTCCATCCTCGATAGCTTCATAAGCCTCTTGAGCGAAAGTTTATCGCTTGATTCGCTTCCGACGATCAATAATAATCTGATGACCTTAAATGGAGGCTCAGTAGAGGGTTTGAGTTTTTCCATCAGGTTACATAATTCCCGTCTCCGCTCTGCTAGGCTATATACTCCTATACCCCCTCTAATGACAAGCCCTTCTTCCTAAGCCTAGTCATTAAGTCAAGGGTCTACTTATAGCTTAGTCCTAGGATCTCGGATAACTCTTTCGCATAGATCACCTCACCACTTGAACACGCATAATCCACCGCGCTAACCTGCATCTCGCTTGAGATATCGATGTATTTCGCCAGCTCCGCTAGGAACTGCTTTAGGCTTAAGCCCATAACTCCCAGCTAAACAGTCTCGATGTGATTAAAAGCATTTAACTATCTCTCTAAGATGGCTAAGGCTTCCTCCTCCATTCCACGGCTGACCATCAGTCCCCTGAGGCATCCTGGATCTGGGGCGAGATAATCTCCGTAATACGAGTAGGCCCTAGCCCTACATCCTCCGCAGACATATCGATAGGGGCATTCCCCGCACGGGGGTTTGATCAGATCCTTGTCTCTGAGCTTGAGCATTACCTCGCTATTCTCCCAAATATCCTTAAACGTCTGCTTCCTCAAGTCGCCAACCACTATCGGCATGAAGACGCATGGGGTGACCTTTCCATCAGGCTGGATCGCTGCGTAAATCCTTCCAGCTCCACATCCGCCGATGAACTCCGCCAAGCTTCTGAGGGTTTGGCTTTTCGGAATGGCGAAGTGGGTTGGTAAGACATCCTCTCCCTGGCTCATCTGCCATGAAACCCTCGCGAGCTGGGGAGCCGTTGAAACTACTTGGACACTTGACCTACGGGATTCTCGATAAATCCATCTAAGAGCCTCCTCCCTCTCCTCTGGGGTTAGGTCGAGGGCAACATTCTCCTTCCCCCTTCCAGTCGGTATGAAGTTGAAGAAGATCACCCTGGTCGCTCCAAGCTCCTCCGCAAGCCTAACCATGTCGCCTATCTGATCCTTATTGAGCTTGGTCAAGGTCATGGCTATCCCCGTTGACGCGCCCCCATGCTTCACCACGTTTTTTATTCCTTTGACCGCGAGCTCCCAAGCACCCTTAACCCCCCTAAACTCGTCGTGAACCTTTGGATCCGTCGAGTCCAAGCTCACCTCGACATAATTCAATCCCGCCTTCAGCGCCTTATCCGTGAAGGACTCGCTCGCGAAGGCCAATCCATTGGTCGCGACGGCCGTATAGATCCCCCTCCTTGAAGCCTCCTTGACTATTGGTATGAAGTCTGGGTGGATCGTCGGCTCGCCGCCGCTAAACGCTATCGACGGTATCTCCATCTCATCGAGCTGATTCAAGACATTCAACTTCTCCTCGAATGTCAGCTCATTTGGAAGAGGCTTGGGCCCGGCATTTTGATAGCAGTGCTTACATCTTAGGTTACATGCATTTGTGAAGTTCCAGACTATGAGGAATGGTGCGCAAAGTCTCTGCGGAACCGTGATGCCGTAGGTCAAGAGGCTCCGCAGGATCAGCTCGATCCCCCTCCTAACACTTGGATCCCTTATCCCGGCCTCAAACTCCTCCTCACTTAGATGGAGCAATCTTATCATGGCGCCCACAAAGAGCTTAAAGAAGTAATAGTCCATCATGCATGAGAGGGATGCGTGCTCCCTCTTCGACTCATCCACGAGCATGCTAAGGATATAGTCGAGCCTAGACCTATATCCTTCAGGCCCCTTCTCGACGAGCCTCTTCAAGAATGCTCGGCTGATCCTATTGCCCAACGCCCTTCGGGCGAGTTTAATGACATCCGTTTCTAGTGGCATATCCTCCCGCTATTTGACCGATCAGATCCGTATAAATCTTTTTACACAAAACATATTCAGCAAAAGAAGAATTCAATATAATCCATATTCTAAGAACCCCTTGAGGATGAGATTCAGCGCTTAGAGCGATCTGTCATTAAAAACGTTTTATTTCCGGATTACGTAAATCGTTTTGTGGAGTTTCAGGCGCGGCTTTATGAGAGGATTAAAGATGATGTCGTAAGATGTCTAGTCTGTGAGAGAAGATGCATCCTTAACCCCGGTCAGACGGGCATCTGCAAGAATTATAGGAATATCTCTGGAAAGCTCATCCATCTAGGATACGGTGTCTTGAGCGCGGTTGAGAGCAGGCCGATAGAGATTAAGCCATTATTCCATTATTGGCCGAATAGCACCGCCTTGACCTTCTCAGGCTATGGATGCAACTTCTACTGTCCATGGTGTCAAAACAATCACCTAAGCTTCTCAAACCTTCCAAAAGATCCGAGGAAAACTCCACCTGAGAGGCTTATCGAGTATGCGCTTAAGGTCGGTGATGAGGGATTGTGCGCGAGCTTTAATGAGCCCGCAACCCTATACGACTATCTACTGGATTTATTCGAGCTCGGCAGGCGGAACAACCTATATGGGGTATTGGTCACGAATGGATACTTCACCGAGAAGGCTTTAGAGGGCTTAGTGGAGGCTGGAGCGGATGGATATAGCGTGGATATTAAAGGATGCCCGAAAGCGCGTAAGGCGCTCGCAACGATAGACCATTTGAAGGTCTTCAGAAACGCCAAAAAGATCATAGACTTAGGTGGGCATGTCGAGATGGTCTACCTAGTTGTAACAGGGTTCAATGACGATGAGGAATGCGTTGAGTGGATTCTAGGAAAGCACATCGACCTACTAGGCCCAGACACCCCCCTCCACATAAACAGATATTATCCTGCACATGTTTGGAGGGAACCTCCCACATCTCTCCCAAAGCTTCTCAGGATTAGGGGGAGGGCGCGGCGCATAGGCATAAACTATGTCTATGTTGGTAACGTCGGCGTCCCAGAGCTTGAGGAAACGAGGTGCCCGAGCTGCGGGAAGATTCTCATAGCACGCCACCATTACCGAGTAACCTATTATCGACTCGACGGCGATAGATGTCCGAGATGTGGCCAAAGGATACCGATTAGGGGGAGATTCATAGAGGGAAAACCTTTACTCAGCTGACCCTGAATACCAGGTTTATTTAGCCGTGCAAGTATTGAAGGAGGAGCGATGCTCGCTATCGATGGAACAGAACTATAGCTTAACAGAACCTGTTATCACGACAAAAACATATCCGCATCTCTTTACGTAATTATGGTCAAGTTGACTCGAATAACCTAAAATAATGCTTGAAGAAACTCTTCTTGGATGAAAAACATAAGAACAGGAAGATGCCCTCTAATCCACAGATCCACGAACCAGATCCATGAATGAGGGATAACAAATGGTTAAGGTTAAGTTCGAGAAGATCTCCCCAGCGGACTTCTTTTACAGAAACAGGGACATAGCGGGATTCAGCAACCCATCAAGATCACTATACATGAGCCTGAGAGAGCTCGTAGAGAACTCGTTGGATGCGGCGGAGGTCGGTAGGATTCCTCCATCGATTATTGTAGAGCTTAAGGAGGTTGAGAGGGTTAAGGGCGATGTCTGCATCTATAGGTTAAGGGTTGTGGATAATGGGATCGGGGTCAGCGCCGAGCACATCCCGAGGGCTTTCGCGACGGTCTTCTATGGGAGCAAGTATGGGTATAAGCAGTATAGGGGGACTTTTGGACTCGGCGGAACCATGGCCTCCCTCTATGGTCAGATAACGACGAATAAGCCGGCGACCGTGATCTCAAGCACTGGGGGCAGTAAGATACACAAGTTCGTCCTAATGATAGACATCGTGAAGAATGAGCCTAGGATATTCGAGCACAAGGTCTTGAAGAATGAGCGAGGCTGGAGGGGGACATCGATAGAGTTCTATCTTGAGGGAGACTACACGAACAGCAAGGCAAAGATAATAGAATACTTGAGGCACACGGCCATAGCGAATCCACATGCCTCGATAATGTTCATAGATCCTAGGGGGAGATTATACTATTATCCGAGGGCGACGAAGAAGGTTCCAGAGCCCCCGGTCGAATCCCTCCCACATCCAGTCGGAGTCGATGTCGAGACCATGTCTAGGCTGTTGGCGGCGAGCAAAGAGAGGACCATGCTATCATTCATGGTCAATAGCTTTCAGAGGGTTGGGGAGAAGTCTGCGAGAGAGGTTTTGAGGCTGGCGGGCATCCCCGAGGATAAGAATCCGAGGAAGCTTAAGCATGATGAGGTCACAGCCCTTGTCAACGCGATCAAGAAGTATGGGAAGTTCAGGGCTCCAGACCCATCAAGCATAAGCCCGATAGGAAAGGATCTATTGGAGGTCGGTATAAGGAATATGCTGAACCCCGACTTCCTCTACGTGGTTCAGAGGCCGCCTTCATCATACTCCGGGTTCCCGTTCATGGTCGAGGTTGGGTTGGCCTATGGAGGAGACATCCCGCCGAGCGAGACGATAAAGCTCTACAGGTTCGCGAACAAGATCCCACTACTCTATGATGAGCGGGCGGATGTAGTCTGGAAGGTCGTTAATGAGAGGATCGACTGGTCAACCTATAAGGTTCCTAGGATAGCTCCCTTAGCGATCATCACCCATATATGCTCTCCAAAGATACCGTATAAGACGGTTGGTAAGGAGGCGGTCGCGGATAGGCCTGAGATCGAGAGAGAACTTTTGGCCGCGATTAGGGAGGCTGCGAGGGCCTTGAAGCTCTATCTCAGCAAGATCGAGAAGCGGACCATGGCCGTTAAGAGGCTGAACGTCTATGCCCGATACCTCCCACTGATAGCGAAGTTCGCAGCAAACCTCGCAGATAAGAGGAAGCCTCCAAAGATAGACAAGCTTCTAGAACCTCTTGGGATAGACAAGGACCTCGTCGAGAAGGCTAGGAAAGAGATGTTAAAGGAGCTTGAGGCTGAATAACCGGCTTTAACTTTTATTTAGTTGACTTCTTCTAGATTCCATAAATGAGGGTGGCTCTCTCCTATAGCGGAGGCCTAGACACGACGGTCGCGATAAGCTGGCTTCAAGAGAAATACGATGCTGAGGTTATAGCCGTAACGGTTGATGTCGGCCAAGAGGAGGACTTCGAGGAGATAAGGGATAGGGCTTTGAAGGCGGGCGCGTCGAAACACGTCCTCATAGACTCGAAGAAGAGGTTTGCGGAGGAATTCATATCGAGATGTATTAAGGCGAATGGGCTCTATGAGGATGCATATCCACTCTCAACAGCGCTCGCGAGGCCATTGATAGCGGAGGAGGTGGTGAAGGTCGCGCTAGAAGAGAAGGTTGATGCGGTCGCCCATGGCTCCACGGGAAAAGGAAACGATCAAATCAGATTCGATGTGACATTTCAGGCCCTGGCGCCTGATCTCAAGATAATCGCCCCCGTTAGGGAGTGGAATATGAGTAGGGATGAGGAGCTCGAATATGCTTTGAGGAAAAAATTACCGATAAAAATAAGGGAGAGCAAATACAGCATAGATGAAAACCTATGGGGGAGGAGTATAGAGGCAGGCGAGCTCGAAGATCCATGGGTTGAACCCCCTGAAGATGCATTCAAGTATGTGGTGCCCATAGATAAGGCTCCAGACGAGCCGGAGGAGTTAACAATAGGGTTTAGGAAGGGAGTCCCGGTCTCGCTCAACGGGGAGGAGATGGATCTACTCACGCTCATCCAAGAGCTCAACGTGCTGGGTGGAAGACATGGATTCGGGATAATAGACCACATCGAAGATAGGGTCATTGGACTCAAGTCGAGGGAGGTCTATGAGGCCCCAGCCGCCCTACTCCTAATAATGGCCCACAAGGACCTTGAGAAGATGGTTCTCAGCAGGAGACTCATCGAATTCAAGGGGATCGTCGAGAGGCGTTGGACGGAACTCGTATATTCTGGACTATGGTTTGATCCATTGATGGACGCACTAAACTCGTTCATAGATAAGACTCAGGAGGTCGTGAACGGGGAGGTTAGGGTAAAGCTATACAAGGGCTCGGCGAGGATCGTGGGGAGGAGGGCGGAGAAGCCTCTCTATGAGCCCGAGCTCATAACCTACACATCTAAGAGCGTCTTCGATCAAAGAGCTGGAGAGGGATTCACGAGGCTTTGGGGACTTGAGACAAAGCTCTGGCATATGAGGAAAAGAGAGAATCGATAAACGACTTGAGGCACCGATTCCTCAATTCAATGAGATGACCTCCTCGATAATTCAATGAGTGCTGATGCTATGATCTCCGACGCCTTGAGAAGATCCTTGACATTAATGAACTCCGATCTCGTGTGAGCTAGCTTCGAGTCACCGGGCCCGAAGGCGGCTATACTCTTGGATATCTTCGCCAATAGGTTCATGTCGCTCGTCCCAGTCTTCTTAACGATCCTAGGTTTAATCCTATTCCTTAAGCATCCTCTGATCATAGCCCTGACGATCGGAAAGTTTACGCTCACCTCAATAGGCGGGGTTGAGTCAACTATGTCAAGCTCAACACCATACTTCCTCGATAACACCTTGAGCTCCGCAATGATCTCATCGGGCTCATGAGGTTTTGGGAATCTAATGTTTAAGTGGGCGCTGGCCTCCTCCGGCAGGTTTCCAGGCCAGTCTCCAGCCCTCAAAACGGTTATGGCCGAGGTGATCTCATCATAGCTTGAGCCTCCATACCTCTCTCTAACTCTAATCAGAAAATCTAGAATCTTATCGAGTGCGGATTCGCCTATGTATGGTGCGGAGCTATGTCCCCCTCTGGCTTTAGCCGTGATTTGGCAGCTCACACTACCTCTATAGGCGATGGCTATTCCTAGGTTTGTCGGCTCTCCGATTAAGATGTGATTCGCTTTGAATCCACTATCGATTAAATGTCTAGCTCCAAGTCCATCCACCTCTTCCCGAACCAGTCCAGCAACATAGATCTTTACACCCTCCACCTTCTCCATGGCAATGGCCCCGGCCAAAATATACGACAATAGCGGCCCCTTCGCATCGACCGCCCCCCTCCCATAAACCCTCTCACCATCGAAATACACATTAAGCTCTCCTGGAACCGTGTCTATGTGGCTTGCGAGGAGTATGGGGATTCCATTACCGTAGGATGCTATGAAATTTCCGACCTCATCGACATATCTCTCCTCATACCCAAATTCCTCGACGATCTCACTTAATACATCGTGTAGTTCGCTTTCTCGACCCGAAGGGGTATAGATCTTGACGAGCTTTAGGAGGAGTTCAGCTATCTGATCGACGTCCACAAGCATCTCAAATACTCGATCCTAATCCACTAAATCAATTTTTCAGTCATTCTGGCCTATTAGGGGAGGATGTGATTGATCTTGAAGGGGTTTAGCTAATATCCTAAAAGCTCCTTAAGCTTTCCACCCACAGCTCTCATCTCGTCAAGTATCAAGCCTAGATTAGGGTTCTCTGAGGTTAGGATGAGTAGGAGGGCGTCGTCGACCGCGATCGAGAGTATGTAACCATTACTCCCTCTGATCACGATAGACCTCGTCTTCGTTCCCTCGACCTCCTCAATTTCATGGAAGATCTTTGACGCGATCTCTCCAAGCTCGCTCAACTTCTCACTACTGAGCCTCGAGGAGATTGATGGTAGGGCTGCTGAGGAGATTATGAAGCCGTCCATGGTCGATACAGCGCATCCGACGACCTCGTCCCTAAGCCTATTCATGAGATCCTCTAGAATGCTTCTGACAGCCACCCTGATGCTCATACAGACATCTCCATAATAGACGAACACATATCTCCTGACTTAAATCTTTGACTCCCTCCAAGAATCCCATACCTCTAGACAGGCCTCATCCTAGCCTTGATCCTCTCTATCTCTAGGAAGATTAGGCCGAGGGGCGGGTTTTCCGAGGTTGATACCGCGAGCACTATCCTCCTGCTTATGGGCGTTATCAAGAGATATCCACCCTCAAGCTCGATCACAGTGATTTCATGAGATCCTCTATCCAGATCCTTGCAGAGCTTCTCCGCCATGGTTGAGACGAGAGCTGATAGCCTGCCTAGGCCACCAATGTTCTTCTCAATTGGAAAGCTTGAAGCTATTATCGTGCCATCTCTGCTGGCCAGCAGTGCTCCGATCACGCTCTCCCCAACGGCCTCCATGAATTCCCTAAGTATCCTCTCAAAGCTCACGTATGAGGAGAGATACGGCTCAAACTTAAAAGTATCCTTACAGACCGAATTACCCTTTCTCAACTATCTCGATAAAAGAGTGATGAAGCTGCCACCTTAGATCTTGAGGAAATCCTCTCTGGCAAGAGTTTCTCCAACTAGATGCGATGGCAGCATCCAGCTTCGTCAATCAGCATAAAAGATATGAAGGGAGGTGTGAGAATTTAGGCCACTTTTTCAAGAATTATGAGAGTTTCATGCTCTGATATTCTCTCTATCGATTTAATATCATAGCCTGACCCAGTCACATCCTCTAACATCGCCACGAGGACGTTTGCGTATGGGCAGAAGACCAGCGGGATACCTTTCTCCGTAAGCATCTTAAGGGCTTCGGCTATGATGGGCCGTGATATTTTGACCTCAATTAAGTCACCTTTTAGGATGAAGCTCGCGTCTTCACAGATCCTAAGCTTATCCACGTAAGCTTTGCAGGTCGATTCTAAGGCTTTCTCGAGAGATGAGAGATCTACATGCTCTTTTATGAGCTTTTCATATAGCTCTCTCCCAACCTGTCTCGCAATGGCCTTAGATCCCTCACCAGCGAGATCCCATAAAGCCGCGGTGAGCGCATACACTAGGGTATTGAGGGGCTTTAATGCTTCAGCCATTTAAAACACCCCTTATCTTCTCCTTATCTCCTCTTCTCTATGACGTTCTTAACGCCTTCAGCCGCTCTCTCCATCTCTAAGAAGATTAGCCCTAGATTCGGGGACTCTGTTGTCAGGGCTACTAAGAGCATGTTCCCCCCGATCGGAGTCGCGATTAAATTACCCTTACTCCCTTCGATCATCGTTCTAAGAGGCTCGCCTCGATCGAGGTCTTTACAAAGCTTCCCCGCCACCCCAGCGATCGTGGCTCCCAAGGCGGCGATCCTCCTCCTATCTATCCCAGCTGGTAGAATTGAGGCGACCATCAATCCATCGGTTCTGGCGAGCGCGCATCCGACGACATCTCCTCCAGTTGCCTCCATAAATTCTCTTAAGACTTTCTCGAATTCCCCTCTTAGACTCATGTCTTAGATTCCTTTAAAGATGGCTATAAATTTTTGTCAATATTATTGACCGGCATAATTTCCTAATATTGGGCTTAGAATCCACCTCCGAGAATCCTTCCAGCAATCATCACTCAACGCAATCAAATAGATTTTCGGTTAGACCGGACTTAGAAACTCGGATCTTCTAGGCTTTCTTAGGAGAGCTTTCACATGCTCCGCCGCCTTCTCCATCTCGATTAAGATCAGACCTAGATTTGGCTCCTCCGAGGTTACCGCGACTAAGATGACGCCTCTCCCGATAGGCATGAAGACTATCTTCCCACCACTTCCCTCGATAAGAGTTCTTAAATGTTCTCCCTTTTTCAAGCTCCCGCAAAGCTTCTTAGCCGCGTCGTTAATAGTAGCGCTTAAGGTTGCGACCATCTGCTCATCCTCTCTAGATGGGAACTTCGCCGCGATCATCGAGCCGTTCAGCCTGACGAATGCGCATCCGACGACATCCTCTTTAAGATCTTCTAGGAGGTCTTTCAGAATCTTCTCTAAATCCGGCTTAAGGCTCACAGCTATTTTATCCTTGGGAGCGCTTAAAAGTTTTTCTAGAAACTTGAGCTAGATCTCGCTTGCAATCATTTGGAACGTTTCATGAAGTGCTCGTTCAAGAAATCTCACATCATCTCTACCTATCAGATATGGTGGGAGGAATCTTAGGACGTTTAATCCAGCTCTTAATGCGAGCACGTATCTCGATTGAAGAACTCTCAACGCCTTAGCGGGGTTGAATCTCAATTCAAGCCCGATCATCAACCCCAATCCCTTAACCCTCCTCACAAGCTTGGGGTATTCCCCGACTATTCCTTCAAGCATGTTCCTAATGGCTTCACCGATTTCATCGGCTTTCTCAACCACATTATCCATCATTAGAGCCTCAATTCCACCCTTCATGGCCGCAAGTGCCAG
>Ga0190286_1000980_pt1 | contig 10885 bp, 15 predicted proteins | sample 48691834_MG_FD_183241 | JGI IMG/M metagenome (GOLD analysis project Ga0190286, IMG submission 183241) | Hydrothermal vent microbial mat bacterial communities from Southern Trench, Guaymas Basin, Mexico - 4869-18-3-4_MG | ecosystem: Environmental > Aquatic > Marine > Hydrothermal vents >... | reverse complement strand
GGATCGAGGGCTGCAACTCGCCCTCGATCCCAACTACGGGCGGGTTTTAGGGATTTGCTCCCCCTCTCGGGGTCGCATCCCGCTGTCCCGCCCATTGCAGCCCGCGTGCGGCCCGGGGGATTAGGGGCATACTGACCTGCCGTGGCCCCCTCCTTCCTCCGGCTTCTCGCCGGCAGTCCCCCTAGTTTGCCCGGCCATCCCGAAGGATGCCGCTGGCAACTAGGGGCGGGGGTCTCGCTCGTTGCCTGACTTAACAGGACGCCTCACGGCACGAGCTGGCGACGGCCATGCACCACCCCTCAGCTCGTCTGGTAAGGTCTTCAGCCTGACCTTCATCCTGCTGTCGCCCCCGGTAAGATTTCCGGCGTTGAGTCCAATTGAGCCGCAGGCATTCACCCCTTGTGGTGCCCCCCCGTCAATTCCTTCAAGTTTCAGCCTTGCGGCCGTACTCCTCAGGCGGCCGGCTTAACGGCTTCCCTTCGACACCGGACGGGGCCAAAACCCCGCCCAGCACCTAGCCGGCATCGTTTACGGCTGGGACTACCCGGGTATCTAATCCGGTTCGCTCCCCCAGCTTTCGTCCCTCACCGTCGGACCCGTTCCAGCCGAGCGCCTTCGCCACTGGTGGTCCTCCCGGGATCTACGGATTTTACCCCTCCCCCGGGAATACCCTCGGCCCCTCCCGGTCCCTAGCCCCGCAGTATCCCCGGCAGTCCACTGGTCTTCCAGTGGATTTAACCGAGGACTTACGGGGCCGGCTACGGACGCTTTAGGCCCAGTATACGTGGGAACCCCTCGGGGAGCTGGTTTTACCGCGGCGGCTGGCACCAGCCTTACCCTCCCCTTCCTATCCCGAGCTGTTTAGGCTCGGGGACAGCCTCCCTATTAGGGAGGCACTCGGGCTCGCCCCGTCGCAGTTTCCCGCATTGCGGAGTTTTCGCGTCTGCTGCGCCCCGTAGGGCCTGGCCCCTTGTCTCAGTGGCCATCTCCGGGCTCCGGCTCTCACCGCCCGTACCCGTCTTCGGCTAGGTGGGCCGTTACCCCACCTACTACCTGATGGGCCGCGGTCCCATCCTGGGGCCTGGGCGGAGCCATAACCCCTCCGCCTACTTTCGGGGCGAAGGCATCTCAGCACTTCGCCCCTATGGGGGATTAGCCTCGGTTTCCAGAGGTTATCCCCCTCCCCAGGGTAGGTTGACCGCGTATTACGGAGCCGTTCGCCGCCGAAGGCAGGGGCCTTCGGCCGACTTGCATGACTTAGTCCGAGCCCGATAGGGGTTCCCTCCGGCAGGATCAACCGGTCTCTGAGCCGCAAGGCCCTACCTTCTTTGCACGGAGGATTTTCGGGCTCTTTCAAGCGTGAGGGTGCCCCCCATTATGGGGGTTTTCCTCACGCCCACATTAAACGTGTTGCCACGATTGGAAAACGGGTTTCATCCAGTCGGGATTTTCCTTCATCCCGATCGGACCCGTTACCGGGACATCGTGGCAGTACCATATAGTGTTCTACGGTGTATATAAATATTAACGATCGGCTAGGCGACCAAAATAGCTTCAAAAATGGCTTTTGCAGTGTGCAGCCTATTCTCAGCCTGCTCAAATGCTACTGAATGTGGCCCATATGCAACCCCTTCTGTAATCTCTTGTCCCAAAAACCAAGGCTGACAGTGCATTACTATTACATCTCCCTTAGCTAGGCTAACAAGGGCCTCATTGACTTGATAGGGAGGGAATACCTTCATCCTCCTCTCCACATCAGGAACCCCCATAGACACCCATGTATCGGTGTAAATCACATCCGCTTCCCTAACGGCTTCTTTTGGGTCCTCAACTACCTCAATTAGACCTCCAGTCTTTGATGCTATCTCCCTTGCCCTTTCTAATATTAAGGGGTCCGGTTGATATGCTAAAGGGCATGCAACAATGTGGTGGTGTCCTTGAAGAGCTGATGCCAACATCAAGCTGTGGCTTGTGTTTGCACCACCGTCTCCTACGAAGGCGACCTTCAATCTTCTATCACCAAACCTCTCTTTCATAGTCATTGCATCCGCAAGAGCCTGCATTGGATGATATCTATCGCTTAGCATGTTAACAACGGGAACATCGGCCCACTTTGCGAGTTCTAGAAGGGTTTCGTGCTTCTTCACGCGGGCTGCAATTGCATGAACGTATCTGCTTAAGACTAAAGCAGTGTCCCTTATCGTCTCCCCTCTAGAGATTTGAAGCGCAGCTGTAGGGAGTTCAAGGGGATAACCACCTAGTTCTCTTATGGCAACTGAGGTAGATACTCTAGTTCTTGTGGAAGGTTTTTCGAATATCAGCGCAACCGTCTTCCCTTTCAGGGGTTCGCCTGAGATCCTTCCTCTTTTATAATCCATTGAGAGTTCTATTAGATAGTTGAATTCCTCTGGAGAATAATCCAATAAACTCAAGAGATTTCGACCTAAGAGAGATCTCCTCAGACTTCTTGACAAGGTACTTCACCCACAACTTCATCATTCAACTTATGAAGAACTCTTTGTTTTCGCCCCTTTTTGGGCTTTTTTCATTGCTAAGTTTATCCTTTCCTCTATTTGACTAATTTGTGATTGAATTGATGCTAGAGCTTTCTGTCCTTGTTCTATCCTTGAATCCAGCTCCTCAATAGCTCTTTCAAGCGACATCTCAGCGTAAACATTTGAGCCTAGAAGAACTAGTACCTTTTCTGGGTTTACGTTGTCAACTAACAGGCCAATAAAGTTGCCTGCAGGAACTATCATCCTATCCACGCCCTCTTTCCTGTCTCTAAGAGATTTCAAAGAGCGAAGCGTCTCTTTGCTCCTAACTAAGTCGTTTATTATCATGTTGAGACGATTTGCCTCATCAACTAAAGCCCTATAGATAGCACTTAGCGTTTCAAGATCCTCTGCTCCTCCTCCTGAAGACGACAATCCTTTTTCCTCCCACCCTAGATATTCCATCAAATAAGTTAAGTTTAAGTTATACCTCACTCGAGACCGAAGGCCTCAATTATAGTTTCAAGCTCCCAAGGGGTAGTAAGTTCTCCAACCAAAGCTCCTTTATCATTTGCAACTATACCTAATTTTAGGTATCTAACTCCCCTATTCACTGTTCCTTTAAGGATATCAACTTCGAATAATTCCTTTAGTTTCTTAATCTCCTCATCCGATGTTTGAGGCGGGACTAAGCCGCCTTTATTTGTAACAACAGCTATGGATCCAGGTACTGGATAACCTGCAATCGTCCCCTTCATAATTTCCACCTTCAGCAGTTGCTTTATTCTCTCAGCCTCTCCTTCTTTGAACCAAGGGCTGATCAAAGCTCCATAATCGTTCGTAAGTATGACGTTTCCGAAGGCATTTATCGCAAAATCTAAGGGATATAGAGGAATTTCTAAGCTATTCTGAAGCAGTTCAAACTCCTCCTTTGTTATGAGATAAGGCACTAAAATACCATTTCTATTTCCAGAGAGGAATATTCCCAGCAATTGGCTTTGGTAGATCAAAGTTTCTATTGGACTTACCCCGAAGCACTCGATTACTTTTTCCTTAAAGGATGATGGGGTGTGCTGGGGGACAAACACCTGGTCTCCTATCGTTTTTACAAAAACCCCTATGTTCTCGTTACCCTGAAATTTAGTTTTCAAAACAGGCAAGCATGACACCGTTACTCATGAGCTGGCAGGATCTTAACCAGCCCTTCCTCGTCATCATACTCTGCTCTAACTTTTATCGTTCGAGGGGGATTCTCTGCACCTTTACTCCAGATTAATGCGTTGAGTTCTGGGTGCATGATTATTTTTACATCTTTCTCAAGCTTCATTTGCTTTCTCACCCTCTCTTTTATTATTTTAGCCGTTCTAGCAGCCCTTTTCTTTCTGGGATACTTCTCTCTTACGATCGTACCAATTCTGAACACGAATTCCTTCACTATCTTTGCCATAAGGAACACCCTTATAGCTGAAGCCTGCTCCTTCTCCAGTTTCTAGTAGGTCCAGGCCTTACTTTTCGACCAGTCTTAAGGTAAACCCACAGGGGCATCCTTTTGTTCTCATTGATGGCCCTTGCATACCTAAGCTTGCTACCAAGAGATCTGTTTCTAGCCATAAAACATCCCTCAAATGACTCTTATGGTGAAATCCCTCTTTCCACTCTGACTTAATCTTGCAAGCAGAGTCTTTAACTCAGAATCTGATAGCCTTCTGTTGAGTTTCCCTGCAGAGTAAAGTTGGAGGAGATATATCTTGGCGTTCCTAGCCAATGTTGGTTTCACAAGCTCAACCCTTCTTAGCCTTGCCCAAGCTTCAGAGGTTAGGAGCTGTCTAACTATCATGTTTAGCTCCTGTTCTTTCCTTAACCTTTCAGCCTCCTCGCTATCTTGGGAATCTGGTATGTAGCTCATATGATCTCTATCACCCCCGGTTCTCTTCCTATTTCGGATAAGATCTCTCCTGCTAATTTATCTAGCAATGACTGCCCTTTAGGAGTTATCTTTCTTCCTTTTCTCTCCACCTTCTCCAGCAATCCTGCTTGTTCCAGTTGTTGCATTATCTTTCTAATAACATGTCCGCTAGCCTTTCTAAAGTGTTCGGGTCTGACTCCTCTATCCTTCCTTCCTCCATATTTCGTCCTAAGCTTCTCAACCCCGATCGGACCTCTCAAGTAAATGGAGCGTAAAATTGAAGCCGCTCTTATGTACCACCAATCCTCCTGTTGTGGCGGCCTCTCCCTATGACTCCCCGTTTTTACATATTTAGCCCATTCTGGAGGCTGGATCTCTGGTATTTCCTTGAGTTTTTCCTTCAATCTTTCTATAAGCAAATCTGCAGGAACATCTCTAGCAGTTGGCAACAGCACACCCCCTAACCGAACACGTCATAGCCTCATCTTGATGCTAATATCCTAGTCGAAAAGCATGATATGTCAGCGTTTTAAACCTTCACGTAACTTCCTCTTCTCTCTGATGTAAGGTCGTCTATTTATACTACCACATTTTAGACACCTTATCGTTAAATGAGGGTAATTCTCTGATCTAGTCCTTACAACTGCAGTAACTCCTGGGAATAACAAGGTCTTGCAGGACCTGCAGAACCTCCACTTCCACTCTGAAGGGATCGGTACCCTACATCTTATTGATATTTTCCTAGCAAGTTCTCCATATCTCTCTGCAAGCGAGATATCCTCTTTTGACACTTTATCAGCAAGTTTAAGCAATATCCTTATCCTTTGTCTTGCTATCCTCTTAGCCCTAAGCTTTCTCTCCTTAAATCTTTTCTTTCTCAAGGAGACCACCTTAGCGCATAGAAGAGATATGAAAGTAGCATGCAAATAGCTGCAGAAGCTGAAATTACTTCTTCACAGAGGCTGATTTTCTCATCAATGATCTCCCTAACCTTCTCTGAATAATCCCCGTGAGGAAAGCCGCCAACGATTATGACAGTATCTTGATTCAAAGCTTCCTTTGCCACTTTTATTGGATCTTCCAACTTTCCTCTATCACTTAGTGCTATTTTGCGCTTGGGAGAAAGAATTTTGATGAGAGATTTTAGGTCTAAATTAGTTTCTTTTATGAGAGGTTTGTCCCTAGGACCTACACTCCCCTTTATGAGGAGCTGTTCCATTAGGCCAAGGAACCTGAGGTAGTTCCTGGGCAACCTTGTAGCTGGATCTACCTCAAATATCCTTCCTTCGTATGTGTGTAGGTATAATTTCATGGGAAAACTCAGTTTAAGCGGAGAATCCAAAATTGCAAGCAAAACTCTATGCACTACATCTGGCCTACCTCTCTTCTCTTGGTCCGGAATGATCACTTCCTTTAAAGGAAGGAGGGATGAAATGTCAAAAACTATCTCTTTTGGTTTCTTGCCCCTGGATTTGGCCATCATCTTAATGGGTTGAAAAGAAGCCATCCTCTTTGGAACCAGTTCCAGAGAAGCATCAGCTACGATTATGGAGAGCACGATGTAAATTTCCTCTCATTATATTAAAGCGGTTATTGAACGACAGTTTTTTAAGCGATTTAGGAACTCGTTAAAAAGCAGAGCGGCCGTAGTCTAGCCTGGCAGGATGGGGGCCTGCCACGCCCCAGCGAGGTATTCAAGCCTCGGGGAAACCCGGGTTCGAATCCCGGCGGCCGCACCACTTGCATGTAAGTGTTATAAGCCTGTGAGTGGCCGCGGTGGCGTAGCGGTAGCGTGGGGGCCTGTGGAGCCCCTGGCCCGGGTTCGAATCCCGGCCGCGGCCCTTCTTTCAGTAACAATCCTTTTCACGTTGTTCATCAGAAGGAAAGATGTCAGAGCAATTATGCTATGCTGTTAGTTCCGAACAACTAATCGAATACACATTTATTTCCCCTTAAAGCAAGAATCAAAGGTTTGATATGAGGCGAATGTCTTCAGATCTAGAGGAAGCTTTAGCAATTCTCACAAAAGCCAAGGATAACATAAGGAGGAGGATAAAGGACATCGCTAAGATTGGAAAGGATCCTAGAGGTGGAGTAACAAGGCTAGCTTACACTTTGGAGGAGAACAAAGCATTTGAATACATTAAAGAGGTTGGAATCAGCTATGGGCTGGTTGCAAGGGAGGATCCTCTTGGAAACCTCTACCTCGAATTGCCGGGACCATCTGAAGAACTCGTGTTGATGGGCTCTCATCTGGACACAGTCCCAAGAGGAGGGGTGTTTGATGGCACTATGGGAATAGTTTGCTCGCTAGAGGTAGCTAATGCCCTTTCACAAGTCGAGTTAAATAAGAGGCTTGTTATAGCTGTTTTTAGGGCAGAGGAATCTTCTAGATTTAAGATCTCTCTCATAGGAAGTAGCATAGCTACGGGTCAATTAAAACCTAATATGTTGAAGATGAGGGATTCTAAGGGAATCAGATTAAAGGAAGCTATTGAAAGCTGTGGTTTTCATCCTGATCGCTTAAAAGAAGCAAAACTCAACCTTGATAGAGTCAAAGCTTATTTGGAGTATCATATAGAGCAGGGACCCGTGCTTGAAGCTTATGGATGTTCAATTGGAGTTGTTACGGCTATAGCAGCACCAATTAGATATAAGATTGGACTAAAAGGAAGATGGGCCCACTCCGGTACTACTCCCATGGATATGAGAAAGGATGCTTTAGTTGCAGCTGCAGAGGTTATATTGACCGTAAAAGATGTTTGTTCAAGAAAAAGTGATGTTGTTGGCACAGTCGGAGATCTTGAGGTTCCTGGAGGCTCTATAAATAAAGTACCCGGGGAGGTCGTCCTCTATCTAGACATAAGGAGCGTTGATGAAGAGGAAAGGAGGAATGCCCTACAAGAGATAATAAGGTCAGCTAAAAGGAAGACAGAAGCGCAAGGGGTTCTTCTAAATGCTAGGAAGATCGAAGAAAAACTTCCTCAAAGGCTTTCTAGCGAAATAATTGGGGTTCTAGAATCTGCATGCGATTCGATAGGTGCTGAATACTTGTTAATGCCTAGCGGAGCCAGCCATGATGCATTGAGCTTCTCTAGGGTTGGAATTCCAACTGGAATGTTGTTTTGTCAAAGTAAAGGGGGGATTAGCCATTCTCCAAAGGAGTTTAGCAGTCTAGAGCATATCATGACTGGAGCTAAGGCTCTTCTAATAGCGGCATATGCATTAGCCTCAGACCATCATTTGCTTGATGATCGCAATCAAGGAAATTCCTTGAAGACAGAAATTTAGTATAACATCATCGGGTTCGCGGAAATCATAAAAAAGGAGTGGACCGGGCGGGATTCGAACCCGCGGCCTCTGGCTTGCAAAGCCAGCGCTCTACCACTGAGCTACCGGCCCTTCTCTATATGAAAAATGGCGTTAAAAAACCTTGCCTTATTAAGTGATATAACGTAGGTGCGACAAGTGGGAAGTATGTATTTTAAATAGCCAGCGAGAGCCTATCCTGTGCTACGGGAGGGTAGGGTATATTGAAATCATTGGCTAACAACGCCATTGAGGGTTTCCGGGGGCAAACTAAAGGTCCAAAGAAGATCATACCCGATGATAAATCTCTTCTAGAATTTGCACAGACAATACAGCCCCGAATTGTCATCATTGGTGTTGGTGGCGCTGGTTGTAACACAATCACTAGGTTGAACGGAATTGGTATAGAGGGCGTTGAGACAGTAGCTGCTAATACAGACGTTCAACATCTTCTAAGAACCGTTGCGTCGAGAAAGGTCTTGCTTGGAAAGCAACTATGCGGCGGATATGGTGCAGGAGCTGATTATAGGATTGGAGAAGAGGCAGCTAAGGAGAGCGCTGAAGAGATAAGGAAGATTGTGGAGAAGGCTGATATCGTGTTTGTAACCGCAGGTCTTGGTGGAGGTACTGGAACCGGCGGAGCTCCGGTCATAGCTGAAGTTGCTAGGGATATGGGAGCTGTTGTTGTGGGAATTGTAACGCTTCCATTTGAAGCCGAAGGAGATAGAAGGAGATCTGTGGCTCAATGGGGATTGGAACGTCTGTCCAAAAACGTTGATACATTGGTTGTAATCAGGAATGACAGGATTTTGGAGATAACTGGAGAACTTCCAATGCATCAAGCTTTCTTGGTTGCAGATGAGCTGATGGCAAGGGCTATTAAGGCAATATCAGATGTTGCCCAAAAACCAGCTTTAATAAACGTTGATCTAGCCGATCTGAGGACTATCTTGGAGAATGGTGGCCTAGCTTTAATGGGTGTGGGAGAGAGCGATTCTGAAAACAGGGCAATGAAGGCCTTGCAAGAAGCATTAGAAAATCCTTTGTTTGAGGGAGACATATCTGGAGCAACGGGTGCAATAGTTCACATATCTTGTGGTTCTGATTTTTCATTGGATGAGATGGGAGAGGTTCTTGAAGCGGTTGCAGGGATTCTTTCCCCTGAAGCAAACCTCATTTGGGGAGTTGGCCTTGAAGAGTCCTTGAAGTCCGCTGTAAGGGTGTTAGTAATAATAGTTGGGGTTAAATCTCCTATATTTGAGAAGATCGCTAGAGCAAGAGAGCTTAAGGCAATTACTCCTACTGATTTAATAAGAGGATCTCGCAAAGTTCCAGGAGAAGAAAAAATTAAGGAATTAACTGATCAATTAGAAATAGAGCGTATATAAGGTGAATTACATTGTCAAGCAAGCGATCGCTGAGAGATAAGATAGAAAAGACCCTAAAAGTAGCAGAAAAGCCTGATTGGAACGAGATTTGGACTATGTTAAAGATAACCTTGTTAGGCTTCGGTCTTGTTGGGGCAATAGGTTTTATAATTCAGTACATCTGGACCTTCCTAAGGCTTCCATAAAGCTTAGGTTAGGTATTAGGAGCTGAGATCCATGAAACAACCGGCCCAGAAGAATGTAATATTCTTTGTAATTAGAGCTATAGCTGGACAAGAGGCTAAAGTTGCCTGGCTTCTTTACAAGAGAGCTGAATCGAGGGGCATAAGAGTTAAGTCGATTTTGGCTCTTCCCTCCCTGCGAGGCTACCTTTTCGTTGAGGCTGATAGGGAATATGATGTGAGAAGACTCGTTAGAGGGCTTCAGAAAGCCAAGATGATGAGGGCAAATCCCGTTACCATTGAAGAGATAGATTCCATGATCTCAAAGGAACCTGAGAAAATAGAAGTAAAGCCCGGAGACGTAGTCAAGATAATAAAAGGGAACTTCAAGGGCTTCAGAGCTAGGGTTATATCGGCACCAGAGCCTGGCGTAGAATCTAAGGAGAAGAGGTTCATAATAGCTACGCTCTTGGATGTTGGGAAGGACTGGGAGATAAGAATACCCCTAGAAAATGTGAAAATCCTCAGAGAAGAAAGCTAGGTGATCGTTCATGCCAACTAAGGTTGTGAAAGTGCTAGTTGAGGGAGGAAAGGCTACTCCTGGACCTCCTCTTGGTCCAGCAATCGGTGGGCTGGGCCTTAACATAGGAGAGATAGTGAAAGAGATCAATCAAAGGACGAAGGAATACCAAGGCATGAAAGTTCCAGTAGAAATCAAGGTAGATCTAGATACAAAGAAATTTGAAATTGAGGTTGGAATCCCAGCAACTTCCATGCTAATTTTAAGAGAACTTGGGGTTGAGAAAGGCTCTGGTCAAACTGGGACTCAGCAGGTTGGGGATTTGAAGTTCGAATCTATCTTAAAGATAGCTAAGATAAAGCTGCCAGACGCCAACACAAACTCCTTAAAAAGCATGGTAAAGATGGTGTTGGGTACAGCAGTTAGTATGGGCGTGACTGTTGAGGGAAAGGATCCAAAGGAACTAATAAAAGAAGTAGAGGAGGGGAAGTGGGACCACCTATTGGAGGGTTGAAATATGGGAAGTGAAAGCCAGCTAGAAGCTGCTTTAAAGAAAGTGATTGAGAACAGCCCTGAGAGGAAGTTCATAGAGTCGGTGGACATGACAGTCGTATTAAAGGGTATAGACCTAAAGAGGGATCCAAAGTCAAGGTTCTCAGAGATAATAGAGCTTGCACACCCGCCAAAGAACAGGACTTCAAAGATTGCGGTTATTGGGACCGGAGATTTCGCATTTAAAGCAAAAGAGGCCGGAGCTGACGCGGTTTTTGATCCTAGCGATATAATTGGCAAGAAAAAGAAGGATCTTAAGAAGTTGGTAAGCGAATATGATTTCTTCATAGCTCAAGCCGACGTTCTACCAAAGATAGTTCCAACTATCGGGCCTGTTTTTGGACCAAGGAATAAGATGCCGATTCCACTCCCAGTAACGAGGTCAGAAGACCTTCCTAACTTGATTGAGCGTTTAAGGCGGTCTGTTGTGGCAAGGATGATGAAAGATCAGCCAGTATTTCATGTGAAAATAGGCTCAAGAGATATGGATGTAAAAGAGCTGGTTGAAAACGCTGAACGTGTAATTGAAGCCCTTAAGAGGAAGTATGGCTCGC
>Ga0190286_1000979_pt1 | contig 10892 bp, 9 predicted proteins | sample 48691834_MG_FD_183241 | JGI IMG/M metagenome (GOLD analysis project Ga0190286, IMG submission 183241) | Hydrothermal vent microbial mat bacterial communities from Southern Trench, Guaymas Basin, Mexico - 4869-18-3-4_MG | ecosystem: Environmental > Aquatic > Marine > Hydrothermal vents > Microbial... | reverse complement strand
CCCTCTCGCGTTCCAGAATCTCCTCCTCTTTAAGCTCAAAATATAAAATGTGTTCTTCCATTGTCTTTTTTGAAGGAAGGTTTTTCAGCACTTGTTTTACGAAATCCACCGTGCTTTTATCCTTTCTGAGCTTCATCGCCTCCTTAATCTTATCCTTATCCGGCAAATCCTTTATTGCTCTGAATATCTCCCACTTCCATTTCTCCGCAGTATAAATATAAATCTTACTGGGCGTGATTCTCGCTATTTTCATTATCTCTTTTATATCTTCAATCAACGAGACCAAATATTCCTCCTCTCTCTCCACCCTATCATCAATTAACGCCTCCTTTATCTCAGGCAATGTCTGCAAAGAGATGAATTTGAGCCTTCTCTCCTCTCTCCTCCCTCCCTTCTCCTCCCTGCTTCTATGCCACATCTCCTCGCATATATGCGGAACTATCGGTGATAGAATTATCAGCCAATCCGCCATTATGTTCCTGACAATTCTCCTCCTCCTTTCCTCGCTCTCCCTGTACTCATAATATTTAATATCGTTCATCAAATTGAATACCATGTTTAGTCCCACTTCTCTTATTCTAAACGTCTCAAATCGCTCAATGGATTCCCTTAGCTTTCTGTAAAACTTCGACAGCAGCCACCGATCCATATGCGTGAACTCGTTTTCTTTTAGCTTCTCTACGCCCATACTCTGCTCGAATAGCCCTACCAGCGCGTTAAATTTTCTCCTTAAGGCATCTACATCCTGCTCACGCCAGTTAACCACACTTGCGAAATCCGCATTTATCGCACAATAAAGCCTGTATAAATCAACACCATACAGTTCTGACACTTTTGCCAAAGGAATTACATTTCCCTTGCTTTTTGACATCTTCCGCCCTTCTCTGATCATCAACTCGTTCAAGGAGATAGCCTTCGGCCACTGATTTTCTAAAAATATCGCTGCGTGGTGCATTAAGAAGAAAACCAGATGATTAGATAGGTGCGGTGGTGCAGTGTGCCGCAGGTCATTCGGATACCAGTATTCAAACTCTTCCCTTATCCTTTTCAAAATATCTGCATCCTCCTTCTTTGCCAATTCCTCTGCATCGCCAATGCCTAAAAACACGTAATCAAAAAGTTTTTCGTCTAAAGCCTCTGCCGGCAATTGCCGTAGCAGGTGTGCTATGGTGTACAGCGCCATGTAAATTGTAGAATCGCTAAGCGATTCGATTATCCATTCTTTCTCAAAAGGAAATCTTGTGCCTAAACCTCTTTTCCTTGCACAAGGTCTCAAAGCTAGCCAATCAATTATGTCCTGCATATATGCCTTATACTTCTCTGGATAGAAAGTCATCTCTTCTACCAGTTTATGACCCCTGTCCTTCCACCAGCTCGGCGTGTAATCTATAAACCACTGATCTTGCAATACTGCAACTATCACCTTACCCCCGCCTCTCGTTACTGCCTTCCTTGAGGTCTCATAAAATACATCTGCTACATTCTTCCCTTTTAACCAATTCTTTACCTCATCTTTTATCGCAGCGATTTCAATGCCTGCAAATTCCCCGCACTTTTCATTTAATACACCCCGATAGAATTCATCTTTATAGATTATCTGCGTGGCTTCCTCTAATCGCTCATCCTCCTGACTTTCTATTCCCATTCTTTCACATATCTCTTTTGCTGGCAATTCATACCCTTCAATGTCTATTATCTTTATTGGCGCTATTTCAAGCCTCAAATCTTCTAATGCGATGTAATCATAAGGAGCATGTGCCGGAACTGAATAAACTACCCCCGTGCCTACATCCTCGTCAACGAAGCTTGCGGGTAAAACAGGAATCTCTCTACCACCCACCGGCTCCTTGACTTTCTTACCTACAAAGAAGCCACCTTCTACTTCTTCTTCCTCTAAAAGCTCCGCTTCTTCGCGCTGGTATCCCAATTTCTCCGCAGCTTCCACAGATACTATCCAGATTTCTTTTCCCACCTTGACCTTAACATATCTTGCTGCGGGATTAATCCATAGATTTGTAACGCCAAAAATGGTTTCTGGACGCAGTGTTGCCGCGATTAAGTATGTATCATTAGAAAGTTCGAACTTTATGGTCGTGTACTCAATTATTGATACTTTGTTTATATCGCCTTCTTCGATGTCGTCTTCACCAACTGCCGAGTCTTCTTCAATAGAAAAAGCAATAGGATATTTTCCTTTCTTTATCACCCCCTTATCGTTGAGTTTTTTAAACTGCCATTCGATGAACTTGTTGTACATTGGCTCGGTAGTATTGAACCTCCTTCTCCAGTCTATGGAATATCCCATGCGCTTGAAGTCCTCGGAGATTCGTTCAGCAAAGAAATTCGCAACATTTTCCGCATTACCGAAACTATTGACGATACTTTCAACCTTCTCTCCGTCTTCATAAATCGAGACGTAATTCCTATACCGTTCTACGACTTCTTTTTCTCCTTTCGCGATGCTGTCGGCAATCGCTAAAATCGGCGTCCCCGTCACATGGAATGCCATTGGAAATAGGACATTATAGCCTTGCAATCTCTTAAATCTTGCAATCATATCCCCAATGGTATATGTTCTTCCATGACCTATGTGCAACGGACCAGAGGTGTATGGGTACGGGACGGTCAAAAAGAACTTTTTCTTTTTTCCTTTTTCTATCTCTGCATCAAAGATCTTGCTCTCTTCCCATTTACGCTGCCATTTCTCTTCTATTTCCTTGAAGTTTATCCCTGTCATTTTGTTTCTTTGTTTGTTTTTACCCTCTTTTTGCTAACCGTGATTATTTTATTTTTCTTTATATAGAGCGTATTAAAGTCTTAGATCACTATCTTCGCCAATCCAAACAGTATCTTCGGATTTCTTTTTATGAGTTCCAACAGCAGTGCGCCAGTAGAAAGGTCTTCTATTTTTACCCCTTCTAAAGAATGAGCGAGCGTATTGAGGTCAGCATCAGACAGCCCGAAGAAGAATTCTTTTGCTTTTAAGCCCGTTTCTAACCGTTTTCCAAACGCGCTTCTCCACCTGTTTTCGTATTCCATCAATCGCAGCTTTGAAAAGTTGTTTTCCTGCACCGCCCCGGCTATTACCTCGCCCGCTATTTTCCCCGCTTGCATTGCATACGTGATGCCGCCTCCGGTCAAAGGATTGACTTGCCTTGCTGCATCACCTACTAAAATAAGTCCATCCGCTACGGTTTCGTTTAGCGGTCCGCTCAGCGGCACTGCGCCGTACATCTCAGCCACAGGCTTTCCATCGGGAAACTTATTACGCACAAATGCATTCAGATAATCTATCGCACGGTGTGTTTCACCGGATACATCACCTCCTATCCCTACACCCACATTTGCGCAATCTCCTCCCTTTGGAAATACCCAGGCATAGCCTTTTGGCGCAATATCACTGCCCAGGAAAAATTCTGAATAATTCTTGTTCACTTCTATATTGCACATAAGGAATTCTGCGCATACAGAGAGATTAGAAGGTTTTAGCCTCGTGTCGATACCTGCCCATCTGCCAACCCGTGATTCCACGCCATCCGCCCCAACCACGACATTTGCATAAATACGAGTGTCTTCTCCTATGGAGCGGACATAAACACCTTTTACATACCCGTTGGCTTCAATGAGCCCATAAGCTTCTGTTTTGACTCTTACCTCTGCACCTGCACGTGCAGCTTCGCTTACAAGTGCTCGATCAAATATTCTCCTTTCGAGCACATATCCCACTTCATCCATCCTTTCCCCCGCCATAACCACCTTCGTGCCATCGGGACCATATATATTAGCTCCATGCACTTCCACGCATATCCAATTCTTATCGAGCGCAACGAACTTCTCTATTTCTTTGCTCACTCCCTCTGCGCATTTCACGGGCACGCCTATCTCCTGGTTTCTTTCTATCAAAAGAACATCTAACCCAAGTTCAGCAGCGGTTTTCGCGGTTATGCTGCCTGCCGGTCCTGCTCCTACAACGACAACATCATGCCTCTCCTCTTTCATTTGTCAACAAATCCAGTCCTTTAGCAATGATGAAAGAAAAGGTTTACCAAAAGAAATATGTTTCTTTTTCCTTTCCTTCCTCTCCTTGCCTCCTTGCAAAAGATATAAATAGCATTAGCGAATAATAAAAAATATAAGTGATGGGAAAATGGATAAGGGATTTGTAATCGACGAGTTCACAGTTTATTGGAACGTAGATGAGGAGAAGTTTAAAGAGAAGATAAAGAATTACGCGAATATCTTGATTGCCGGATTCCCTCCGATGGGGAATATCATACCATACCATTTAAAGGAGCTTTTAAAGGACTCTGAGGAGATAGTGAATCTGTATTCTTACGATTTCCCCCCGATGGCAGAAGCACATGAAGAAGAGTTTGAAATACCGCATGACGAGATTTGGTACAGTGAGGAGAAGAGATTATACTGTTATATTGGTAAATATCCGGAGACCGAATATATTCCAAAAGCGGCATATAAACAGGCAGAGATTTTGGCGCATCTTTCAAAAGAGCTTTATGTTAAGGAGTTATATACCGTGGGTGTAATTTTGCCCTCGCAAAAGCCTTTTAGAAAGATGGACGAGGAAGTGGAAGCATATATAGGCTTTTTTGAGGGCTCGAAAAAAGATGTTCCGGGTGGAATAAAAAAGATGACGAGAAAAAACATCGGTAGATATTCTATTATTCGTAAGACCGGTCTACTACCAGGTTTTGCTTCTAAATTAGGCATTGAGAGTTATTCTATTCTTGGCGTAGGAAAATATCCTGAGGACCTGAGAGCATGTGCCGGAGCCCTTAGGGCTTTCAAGAAATTAGCCCGAATAGACCTGAAAACAACAAAGATAGAAGAGATGCTTAAGGAAAGTGCAGAAGCAGTTGAAGAGAGAATAAGGAAACAAAGAGAGAGAGCTGCTTATCGTGGAGAAGGCGTGGGATCTGAACCATCTCACTATATGTATGGATAATTGATTGGAACACCGGTGCGCGCGTGGTGTCATAACGCTGGTTGAGGAGGTGGAAGAAGAATAGAAAAAGCTTTTCTGAAATTGTATGAAACAATTTATCCTATACGCAAGGAAAGCCGTCACAAGTCCAGACTTCTCTTTAGACGACCTGCCTGGTAGTGGAGGCAGAATGGACCTCGTTGCAAGATGCGTTTGTAGCGCACTATGGATAAGCCATGATTTAAGAAGAGATTCATGCATTCATGTGGTCGCTTGCGGTAGTCCCAATCCACCAGTGGTTATCTCCTTTTACGGTAACAGGTTACGGGGTGTATCGCCTGATGAAAGAAACATAGCAGCGTGGATAAAGAAAACTTTAGCGAGAAAGAGGAAGAACCCGGGGATAAACATACGCAAACTCAGTTTTCAGCAGTTGGTCGAAGAGTTAGCCTCAGAAGGGAATATTTTTTATGTCTTACATGAGAAAGGCAGGGATATAGCACGTGTAAAACTAAAAGCGGATCCTGTATTTATCCTCGGCGATCACATTGGACTGCCGAGAAAAGAAGAGAAGTTTGTTGAGCGATTTGAATATGAGCAAATATCGCTTGGTACTATCTCTTATCTTGCGTCGCAATGCATCACCGTGTTGCATTATGAGCTGGATAAAAAGCCACCAGATTCCACAAGATAGACTCTATCCTTCTATTGTTTTTCTGTGAAAACCTGTGTAATCTGTAGTTAACAAAAATAAATGATGCTCCGGTCGAGAATTTATAGCATGGAACACCGCTCAGGTGCATCTTTGGAAGTTAGTAAGGGCAGACAGAACCAATGGATGGTCACAACGGAAGGTAAAAGAAATCCAAACGCTTTAATTTAAATTTAAGATTCTCCTTCCAATTTCAATAAATCTTCTATGTCCATGCAGCGCCTATTCCTCTTTACCCTTGGAAGAGATGTTTTCAAACTCTTCACATTCTATTCTAAGCTCTTCTTCAGTGCTCTGCGTGATGCCAAGGAATTCACCCCAAAGTCGCCTTTTTGTCTCGCCAATCACCGTTCGAAATGCGTATTTTTGCTATCTGCTCTGAAAGGGAAGAAACCATGTGAAATGTGGAAAGGTTTGGAAAGGAAGCCTTTGCAAGACTTTTTATTTTTCCATTAGTACTTTTAAGGTATAGCTATTTATACATAGTATAATATAATTATTTAGCAAGGTGGGGATAAGATTATGGGAAGGGAAGTTTACCCAATAGATATAACCAGGCAAAGGGATAAGCTGGATAAAATTTGTAAAAAGATGGGGATAAGCAAAGCGGAAGCAATCAGAGATGCAATCGACTTTTATTATGAGTATATCAGAGGAATAAAAGTGATAGAGTTGAGGGATGTATCGAAAGAGCAGGCGGAGAAGGAGATTTTAGAATATATCAAGGAAAAAGGAAAAGCATGGACTGATGAGATTGCAGATGATTTGAGAATAGATATTGTGCTGGTGAACGAGATACTGAAGGGATTGGCTGAGAAAGGTGTTGTTGAATGAGAATAGAAGGGGAGAAGATATTGTGCATATTCAAGAAAATGTCAGGTCCATATGTGATTGCAGGGACTGGAAGGCATAGGGAGCAAAGAGCGACAATAGAGGGATTGCCAGCAGTATGCATCGTTAGAAAGGAATGGAGATATAGTGGGAAATAATATATCGGAATTATAAAATTACAGTTGATGAAAAATGGAGGAAACAAAAACAACAATGAAAGGCGGGTTAACCATAAGCCCAGAAGCTTTTAATATTGGTCAAATTGAAAGAGGAACTCGAAAAAGACTTCTTCCGCTACGGAAAGGAATATATCCTCAGCAAATTATGTTATAAAAGGTGAATAGAAACTTTTGGCAGTTTAAAAAGCAGCATATGTCGTAACTACAATATCCCCCACCTCGCGCTCATGCATATCCATCATATATGCCATCGTGCCCATAATGATCCGGTTTATTGTATAGATGAAAGCGGCGCAATACAGGATGCAAGCAAGGAAGAACATAGATAATATGCGACTCCATTCGCCTCTTAATTCATTCAAATCTGCTTTTGTATTCTCGGACATAAGTAGCTCACCTGCGACCTTATATTTGCTTGCTGCATTCTCCAAGTTTGACTTCGCTGAGTCAAAGTTCGCAGAGAAAGTATCAAATTTATAAGGATTTACAAGGAAATATACGTCCCCAATTCTAACAAGGTCATTCTCCTTGCTTATCGATATGTTTCCTTCCGCTTTGATACGAAGATCTGTTGCATCACTCACCAGTTCATCATGCTTATCCATGAGTAAAGATTCCTCATAGGAACATTCCAATCTCTTTTCTTTATTGTCGAGCAGACCATATATCGTAGCGGCATATTGATAAGAAAGAGCGGATTCAAGCACGTTTTCTTCCTCTTTTAATCCACTTATCGCATCCATCGCCATTGCGTGCTCCACTGCCTTCTTTATGTTCCATCCACGCAATTCAAGCTTTTTCGCTTCGTCCATCAACACCTCCTCTGTTGTCCTGTCCGCACCTGCTGAGATTTCCCTCGCGTATCCATAAATGTCCCTATTGTTCAGCTCAGAATTCGATTCTATCGTGGATGTTGACACCGAGGCACTCACTAAGTTCTCCACTGCTTTTCCATAGTTTTCCCCTTCACTGGATATCAGACCGTCATTCAGCGATGAGAGTAGAGAGAGCGTTCCCTTCATCAAAACAGGTATTTTTTTCCAGTCCTCAGCTCCAATGTCGCTTCTCTCTACCACCTCCAGCATCTCTATTCCATTGGATATTATAACTTCTGAGGATGGATAATTTTTATAAAGGATGCTTTTTCTAAATGTCTCCAAATATTCCATCATCTCCGGTATATTCATCGGCACTATATTCGCTTTTACTTCTATTCTCTTTCTACTTATTTCTGATGCCCTTATATCATATTTCCACGAATAACTCTTGGGCACTGCCTCCAATCCTGGTTCTATTTTTAGTATAAAACTCCTCGATTCTCCCGGTGGGATTTCAGAGAAATCTTTATTATCGCGTAGCCATTCCCTGTATTCACCACTCTTTGAAATGCGTAAATTCCGCACCGGTTTATACCCATAGCGCTCTGTTAAGGTTATATTTACGCTTTTCTTCTCATATCCTCGCTCTTTCAGCGCCAACGATCCGAAGTCAATAGAAGGCGGGGAAGGAGTGAAATAAGGAGAGGTAGAGGAGATGGAGAGACCAACCGGCCATATTATTTTTATGGTTATGTCCACATCGCCGTCCCCAGCATAATTACCTTCTTCATCTTCTGCATATATGTGCAATTTGCCACGATACGTCCCTTCAGGAGCATCATATGGTGCAATGATATGAAGCCTGATATCTTCACTGCTCTTTCCAGAAACCGAGCCAGAAGGATTGACTATCTTTATAGTTATTCTACCTGGATATTCTGTAATTCTGCTGTTGAAATACATCGTTTCGTCCCCTTCATTTCGCACTCGCACATCTATATATCTATCATATTTGCGAACGGTGCCTTTAGGCTTATCGAACTTTATTTCCAAGTCTTCATCATAAAGTCTACCGAGCTTTGGAGGCATTAATATGTATGCCTCGATATCTATCGTGGCAGAGCCAGCGTTACTGCTCGAAATGCGATATTCCCATGAATATTTATTGTGATCTGGATGCTTTTCTGAGATCATTTGAAATGTAACACCAACGCTGGAAGAAGGTGAAACTGAGCCTATATAATATTTGTCTGGTTTAACCCAGCTGTTTCCTCTTACCCACGATATTTCCACTCCTTCTGCTGATTTATACCCTAATACCTCTCTTATCTCGATTGTCCGTGACGACGATTCTTTCCTTCCCACTCTTCCAAAATCGATGGATGCAGATGGATACACTTCAATCTCTGCGCAGTAAGTTATCGTTATGGTAACTATCACTTTCTTTTTTATTTCTCCATTTGACTTTATGACGATCTCTTCGGTATGTGTTCCATCAGAAGCATATGACGAAGCCCATATTGTAAGTTTTATAGATTTTGATTCACCATCCTTGAGTGTGAAGGAGGAAGGGTATGGTGTAATCCTTATTCTATCATTATCATCGCTAATAGGTTCTATATTTAACGTGTCATTTCCTGAAATGGTAATCGTGAAATACTCATCTGTTGAATAATCTTTACTCCCTATTGGTTGATCAAATGAAAAGCTTACATCTATCGAAGGGGGATTTACCTCAATACTCGATGCTCCTGCAGTCTCCACAGTCAAAAAAGTGAGGAGTATGACAGCTCCAATTGCAACCTTAAACAACAAGCTCTTCCCCCAACTTCGTGTCATCCAATTCCTCACCCCATCTCTTAAAATCCATCCATATTATAACGGTAAAAAAAGAAAGGATGAGAAGATAAATTGCAACCACCTCCAGCGTGTCACGCATCAACCTGTGATAAACGCTTTTTATCTCATCTTCAATCCCCTTCACATTCTCCAGTTCTTTATCCTCATGCTTCTCATATAGCTCCTTCGCCTTCTCGAAAGAGTCCCTTGCCTTTATTATCTCCATAAAAGCAGCGCCAACAATTTCAGAAGACGGATTCCTCGCTTTTTCGAGATGCAAATTCGCGTCATCAATGAACTCGGACGCCTTTCTCATGTCTCTCCTATATATCCATTCGTCTCTTCTCAACTCGAACTCCATCCTGCTCGAGTCGCTTAGTGTATATACGCCCCCTTTTTTATACGAACTTGAGCTTATCTTCTCATATTCGATCTTAAGCTTTGTCTCTTTCTCGGTCCTTGAAAGATCCTCGAAGAATTTCCCCTCGTTCCGGTAGAACCGCTTAAGTGCAAGTTCTGCGAGCATTGGTATTTCTGATATGTCGTATCGACTGAGCGGATTCATGTCCATATTATCTGCGATTTCAATCGCTTCTACGTGGTCTGAAGGGACAGCACTTTCGCTTAAATCTGCCATCGCTTCAAAATCATCAATAATCCCAAGAAAAATATCTACCCACTCCTTTGTACTTGAGGTTACTTTCCAACCTTCCATACCCTGTATCACCGCTTGCATCTTTGCCTTTGCAAGATATAACTCACCATAGTCGTCAAATAATTCAGGCTTATCTACTGATATTATCTCTTTAAGCAGCTCCCTTTTCAGCTCGTCTGACCCTGCCGCAGGTGTGGAAAAAGAAAAAGTGCTGAATATAATCGCAGTTAGCGTTAATATCGCCAATGTAACCAGACTTCTCTTTTTCATTAAAATAAATATAGAGCATACCAGAATTAAAAATAATTTCTAATCGCCTCAATTATTTCTTTTCTCTTTTCTGGATTTAAAGAGACTTCAGTGCCATAATGAGCTGTTTTGCAATCAAATATCCGTTTTTAACCAGTTCTTTACCAATTCCAAGATATTTGCCTTTTAAATGAGAGGGTACGCCTTTCTGTAAGTTGTCAAAAGAAGTATGAGATTTACCCCATTTCTTCTTTCTGTGCAATCTGTGGAGTATATCCGCTCTTATCTGCTCATCTGTTACTGTTATTGGCATAATATCCTTTACCTATAAATTATATAATATAGAAACTACGATGAACAAAGAAACGGAAACTTCAGTGCTAATCGAATATCTTGGTAACCATCCCATTATAAGGATAATAGACTTCCTGATAGAGAACAGACTGTTTGATTACTCAAAGAAACAGATAGCGGAGAATGCAGGAATTAGTAAAGTCACGTTATTCAAATACTGGGAAAGATTGGAAGAGATTGAAATCGTAAAAGTGTCAAGGAAATTTGGGAAGACGAATTATACAAGTTAAATGAGGGAAATGAGGTTGTCAAGAGGTTAATAGAATTAGAGTTAGCTTTAGCTGATATGATCCATAGTTTCACATTTCACTCC
>Ga0190286_1000978_pt1 | contig 10895 bp, 8 predicted proteins | sample 48691834_MG_FD_183241 | JGI IMG/M metagenome (GOLD analysis project Ga0190286, IMG submission 183241) | Hydrothermal vent microbial mat bacterial communities from Southern Trench, Guaymas Basin, Mexico - 4869-18-3-4_MG | ecosystem: Environmental > Aquatic > Marine > Hydrothermal vents > Microbial... | reverse complement strand
GACCAGGATCAACTGGGGCCTGTAGCGCTCGGCCAGGGGGCGGAGGATCTCGTCGAAGATGCGCTCATAGCCCTCGTCGCCGACGCCCGCCGGCAGGGGGACGTTGACCGTGTAGCCCTCGCCCTCCCCCTCACCGATCTCTCGCCAATGCCCTGTGCCCGGATAATAGGGATACTGGTGGGTAGAGAAGTAGAGGACGTGGCTATCGTCGTAGAAAATCTCCTGGGTGCCGTTGCCGTGGTGGACGTCGAAGTCGGCGATGAGCACCCTTTCCAGATTATGCTGGTCGAGGGCGTAGCGGGCGGCGATGGCGATGTTGTTGAAGAGGCAGAAGCCCATTCCCCGGCTCGGCAGGGCATGGTGTCCCGGCGGTCGCACCAAGGCGAAGCCATTATCCACCTCGCCGCTCAGCACGGCCTGGATGAGGTTGACCAGTCCGCCGGCGGCTATCAGCCCCGCCTCATAGGAGCGGGCGGAGAGATAGGTATCAGGGTCGAGGTATCCGCCGCCGGATTCGGCCATCCGCCTCACCTGCTCGATGTAGGCTCCATCGTGCACCGCTATAAGGTGCTCCATAGCGATGGGGGAGGCCTCAACATGGGTGAGCCTGGCCAGCACCCCCGCCTCCTCCAGCGCCCGCATCGTCGTAAGCAGTCGCTCCGGCGACTCGGGATGGCCGTGCATCCTGTGCTCCAGAAAGATGGGATCGTAGACGTAAGCCGTGGTCACCTTTAACCCTCCACCGTCCCCAAAGGCGCTGAAGCGCCCACTACGAGCTGGGCCTCAGGTCCTTGATGTTCAATTGGAGCCGCTTCTCGCCCTGCCACTCGTTTACCTCGAGGGTGTAGACGATGTCAATGCGCCCAGGCATCCCCCTGGCCCAGTGGCCCTGTTGAAAGGCGATGGCATCCCAGATAGCTTGACCATCGGTCAGGGCGAGCTTGAGGTGGTCGTCGCCCACCAGGCGGTGGTCGCGCACCAGGACCCCGCGGCTCAAGAGGGTGGGCGTGGGGTTGGCGTAGCCGAAGGGTTCCATCTGGGCGAGGACGGCCTGTGTCGCCCAATTCAGGCTCGCCAAGGGCACCTCGGCGTCTATGGTAAGGGTAGGCACCAGCTCCACCTCGCCGAGCTGCCGTTCGGCGATTTGAAGCAATCGCTCGTGGAAGGCCTCCAGGTTGCTGTTGGGCAAGCTGAAGCCAGCGGCCATGGCGTGCCCGCCATATTTGGTCAGCAGGTCCTCGCACTCGTCCAGGGCAGCGGTGATGTTGAACTCAGGGATGCTGCGGGCCGACCCGCGGCTCTCCCCCTCCCCCAGCTCGATGACCAGGGTGGGGCGATAGAACTCCTCGCTCAGCCGGCTGGCCACCAGGCCAGCGACGCCGGAGAAGTAATCCTCCCCCGCGGTGAAGAGTAGGGGTGGGAGACCCTGCACCCCCACCTCCGCCACCGAGTCGAGCACCTGCTTCCGGGCCTTCTCCAATATCTCCATCGTCAGCCGTTGCCGTCGGCGGTTCTCCTCCTCCAGCTCCCACGCCAGCTCGCTAGCCACCTCCTCAGATTCGCTGGTGAGGAGCCGGTAGCTCACCATGGCATCGCCCAGGCGCCCCGCGGCGTTGAGGCGAGGGGCCAGGATGTAGCCGATAGTGTAGGCGTTTACCCCCTCCGGCTTAACGCCGGCCTGGGCCATCAGCGCCCTCACCCCTAACCTCTGAGCCTGGCTCAGCCTCTCCAGCCCCCCTCGAACCAGGGCCCGATTCTCGCCCAGCAAAGGCACCATATCGGCCACGGTGCCCAGGGCGACGAGGTCAAAAAGCTCATCCTCGCTGATCGCATCCCTAGCGAGGGGCACCTGGCGGTTGACGCGCAGCAGCGCCTGGGCCAGCTTGAAGGCCACCCCCACCCCGGCCAGCTCCTTGAAGGGATAGAGGCAATCGGCCTGTTTGGGGTTGATGATGGCTAAGGCGGGGGGTAATCTCTCGGGAACGGAGTGGTGGTCGGTGATGATGATGTCCAGGCCCAGGCGATCCCCGTAGCTCACCTCCTCGATGGAGCGGATGCCGCAGTCAACGGTCACTATCAACTTGGCCCCCTGGGAGGCCAGATTCCTCAGGGCACTGAAGTTCAGGCCATAGCCCTCCTCGATGCGATGGGGGATGTAGGGCTCGACCTTGGCGCCCAGGGAGGCCAGCGTCTCCACCAGGAGCGCGGTAGCGGTCACCCCGTCGGCGTCGAAGTCTCCGTAGACGACTATCGGCTCTCCGGCGCGGATAGCCCGCCGGATGCGGGCCACGGCCTCATTCATCCCTTTCATTTGGAAGGGGTTATCCTCCCTGAACTCGCCAGCGAGGAAGGCCTCGACCTCAGCGGGTTCGGTGATGCCCCGGTTGTAGAGCAACTGGACGAGGAGGGGCGATAGGTGAGGGAATCGCGCCAGGTGTGCCTCCGGCGCCGGCGGAAGGAGATGCCACCTCTTCAACGTCGCTCTCCAATCACGTACTACTTACGTATGGCGATCACATTATAAACCAACTGCGCGGAAATGGCAATCCGTTAGGAGGCGATCGGCTTCGGCGTTACTCAATCCCGACCATGTCCCCGATCAATGGATACTTGAATTCCTGGCCAAGGGAACAGACGTAGGCTGCATAACAAGCGTATCCGATCGCTGCCAGATCAATTACAATGCCTATGGGTATGCAGCAGACGCCGACTACCAGCGCGGAGAGCACCGCTATAGCGACCCACATGAGCAAGGACAGCACCACCACCGCAATCTGGTAGATCAGAGATTGCAGCGCCTGCTTGCCTACATAGGGCGATTGCTCCTTCTTGATCAGCCAGATGGCGAAGGCGGCCGCAGGCCCCAGAAGGCCACCTGAGATTACGGAGAGCAGTATGCTCAGGTGCGCCAGTATGGCCCACATCCTCTCCTCGCTGGTTATCTCGACCCTCGGAGGGGCCTCCTCCGCAGGTCCTATCTCCTCTTCCATAAATTTACCTCCTTCGATGGGGCGAGGACGCCCCCTGGGAGCAATGATCGCGATGCTGATTTTTACCCCCTTCGTGCGCGGCAGCGCTATTCATGCCGCCGACCCAAGCCTCTACTATCAGATGGGCTTATTCTAACACATCTTTGCTGAAATGGCAAAATGGCTTCTTGTCGTCGCATCGGAGATGTGGTAGAATTGCACTCGGGGGGAAGCGATGACGCGTTTGGTCTTCATGGGGACTCCTTCCTTCGCCGTGCCCGCCCTGGAGCGCTTGATTGATGGCTACGAGGTCGTGGGCGTGGTCACCCAGCCCGATAAGAGGGCGGGGAGGGGGAGGAAGCTGGTCGCCCCGCCGGTGAAGCAGGCGGCCATAGCCCATGGATTGCTGGTCTTGCAGCCGAAGACCCTGCGCCAGCCGGAGGTCATCGAGGAGCTGCGGGCCCTTGCTCCCACAGCCATCATCGTCGCCGCCTATGGACAGATCCTGCCTTCGGAGGTGTTGGCCATCCCACCCCGAGGGTGCCTCAACGTCCACCCTTCGCTCCTGCCCAAGTATCGCGGCGCTTCCCCCATCGCCGGGGCCATCCTCGCAGGCGAGGAGGAGACAGGCGTGACCATCATGCTCATGGATGAGGGGATGGATACTGGGCCGATACTGGCCCAGAGGCGCCTGGTGATCGAGCCCGAGGACACGACCGAATCCCTGGGCAGAAAGCTGGCTCGATTAGGGGCCGACCTCCTGGTCGAGACGCTGCCTCGTTGGCTGCGGGGGGAGATAATCCCTCAACCCCAGGACGATAGCCGGGCGACCTACACCAAACCCATCGCCAAGGAAGATGGCCTGATTGACTGGTCGCTCCCCGCCGTCGAGATATGGCGCCGCTGTCGGGCCTACTACCCCTGGCCCAGCGCCTACACCTATTGGCAAGGGAAGCTCTTCAAGGTCCTTCGCGCTAAGCCGATTCCCCAATGGAGTGGGGTTGAGAGGCCTGGTCAGGTGATGCAGTTGAGGCAAGGGCTGGCGGTCGCCACCGGGGAGGGAGCGCTGCTCCTCGAGGAGGTGCAGTTGGCAGGGAAGCGGGCGATGGCGGCCGAGGATTTCCTGCGCGGACAAAGGCGATTTCTGGGTTCGGTGCTTTGTGACAGCTCGTCAGGTGACGAGCTGTCACAAAGCTCTCCATAAATCATAAAGGCAGGCTTGGTGACAGCTCGTCAGGTGAAGAGTAGATGGGCAAAAGGGTTCTGGTTTTAAACCTCGGACAGGAGCCATACGACTGGGCCTTAGATCTCCAGCATCGGTTAGTGCAGGCCAGGAGGGAGGGACGTATCGAGGACGTTCTCATCCTCCTGGAGCACGAACCGGTCATCACTATCGGCCGGCACGGGGACGAGGGCCACATCCTCGCCCCTCGCGAGGAGCTGGCGGCCGAGGGCATCGAGGTCTACCGCGTGGAGCGGGGCGGCGATGTGACTTACCACGGTCCGGGGCAGTTAGTGGGCTACCCTATCCTGGACCTGCGGTCTCACCGGCGAGACGTGAGCTGGTACATGCACAGCCTGGAGGAGGTGCTCATCCGCACGTTAAGGGACTTCGGCATCGCCGCTGAGAGACTGGAGGGGATCATCGGAGTCTGGGTGAGGGGGGCCAAGATCGCCGCCCTGGGGGCTCGAATCGAGAACTGGATCACCTACCACGGCTTCGCTTTGAACGTGGATCCCCAGATGGACCACTTTCGGCTCATCATCCCCTGCGGCATCGGCGACAGGGGCGTCACCTCCATGCGCGAGGTGCTGGGCCATCCCGTTGACCTGGATTCCGTCCGCCGTTGCCTGGCTCAGCACTTCGCCGATGTCTTCGCGGTAACCATCCAGGAGGTTTCCCTGGCGGAATTAGAGCCCGCCCTCCTTCCAGCTACCAGCCTCTAGCTTCCAGCTTCCGGCTTCATGGATTTGGAGCTGCCTATGGATTACGATGTCATCGTCGTCGGGGCAGGGCACGCCGGTTGCGAGGCTGCCCTGGCAGCGGCGAGGATGGGGTGCAGGACGCTGCTCCTGACGATGAACCTGGACCTGATCGCCACCATGCCCTGCAATCCAGGGGTTGGAGGGCCGGCGAAGGGCCACTTGGTCCGCGAGATTGACGCCCTGGGCGGCGAGATGGCCAGGAACCTAGACCGGACCTTCACCCAGATTCGCATGCTCAACATCTCCAAAGGCCCCGCCGTCCAAGCGCCCCGCGCCCTGGCCGACAAGAGGCTCTATTCCCTGGCCATGAAACACACCTTGGAGGCCACTCCCGGCCTCGACCTCAAACAGGCGATAGTGGAGGGGCTCCTGGTCGAGGCTGGGCAAGTCCAGGGGGTGGTCACCAATATCGGCGTGGAGTATCGCAGCCAGGCTGTAATCCTCACCACGGGGACCTTCTTGGGGGCGCGGATCATGACCGGCGAGGATACATACCCCGCCGGGCGGGCCGGTGAGTTCCCTGCCAAAGGCCTCTCCCGATCCCTGCGCGAGTTGGGCTTCGTCCTGGGCCGCCTGCAGACCAACACCCCTCCCCGTATTGATGCCCGCACCATTGACTTCTCCCATACCGTCCCCCAACTGGGCAGCGAGGAGCCGCTGTATTTCAGCTTCCAGCCACCAGCTTCCAGCTTCCGGCTTCCTGTCTCTGAGATTAACCCTATCTATCCCATCCCTCGCCAAACCAGTTGGCGTCCCCAGCTCCCTTGCTACCTCGTCCACACTAACCAGGAGACGCACAAGATCGTCCGCGAGAACCTCCATCGCTCACCCATCTCCTCGGGCTTCATCGAGGGGGTTGGGCCCCGCTACTGTCCCTCCATCGAGGAGAAGATTGTCAGGTTCGCCCATAAGGACTCCCATCAGCTTTTTCTGGAGCCCGAGGGGTGGCGGACTATGGAGGTCTACGTGCAGGGGATGTATACCGCCATGCCCTATGACGTGCAGCTAGCGATGCTCCACAGCATCCCTGCCCTGCGTGATGCCGAGATCATGCGACCAGGCTACGCCGTGGAGTACGACTTCGTCCCTCCTGACCAGATCAAGGCCTCTCTGGAGACGAAGCTGGTCGGGGGGCTCTTCCTCGCTGGCCAGATCAACGGCACATCCGGTTACGAGGAGGCGGCGGCCCAGGGGCTCATGGCCGGCATCAATGCCGCTCGCAAGGTGCGGGGAGAGGGGCCCATCGTCCTGCGACGCGACCAAGCTTACATCGGCGTCCTCATTGACGACTTGGTGACTAAGGAGATAGACGAGCCCTACCGCATGCTGACCTCGCGGGCTGAATACCGGCTCCTCCTGCGCCAGGATAACGCCGACCTGCGCCTTACGCCTTTAGGCTACGAATTGGGCCTGATCAGTGAGGAGAGATACGAAGCGGTGGAGAGGAAGAGGAGGGCCATCGAGGAGGAGCTGAAGAGACTAGAGGGGACTTGGCTCAATCCCAACGAAGAGATAAATAGCCAACTGGAGGCCTGGGGTCTCAAGCCCTTGACCAGGGGGGTCACCGCCCTCCAGTTCCTGCGCCGTCCCGAGGCCACTTATGAGATGATAGAAGCTCTATGCCCTAACCTCTATCCCCTGCCCCCTGATGCAGTCGAGCAGGTAGTCATTGAGGCCAAGTATGCCGGCTACATTGCCATGCAACGCCGCGAGGTGGAGCGGATGCGGCGGCTGGAGGAGCGGAGCATACCTCCCGACTTCGATTACGATTCCGTCGTGGGGATACGCAGCGAGGCACGGGAGAAGCTCAAGAGGTTCCGTCCTGCCACCTTGGGCCAGGCCTCTCGCATCCAGGGCGTCAACCCCACCGACATTTCCATCCTGCTGATCCACTTGGAGAGAAGGCAGAAGCGGCTTTCAGCTTGAACCTCAGCCTCGCCTTTCTTAGAAAAAAGGCTCTGGTAAGCGCTGAAAACGCCCTACCAGAGCCTTTATTGATGTAATTACGCAAAAATTCTTTGTACTTCCTTCACTTGCTAAAACTGTTACCAAGAGCGAAGGGGATGGAAGTTTAGGTCATACGTCTCTTAACCGCCACAGCGGTGAAAGCAACGATTGAAACCAACGTGATTAAGCCGATCCAGGGCGCCAGCAGCTCTAACTTGTTCACCGGGATGATGATGCCTCCGATGGGCCTCACTAAGGTGAACTCGACGGTGGTCTGACCTGACGCCGAATCGGATGTAGCCTTCACCGTGGCCCTGCCTGGGGTTGTGCTGGACCTGAGGGTGGCCGTAGCCGCTCCACCAGCGGTTGTCGTGTCGTAAGTCTGGCTGCCGCTTTCCGTGAAGGCGCCCAGGTCAGTGGTGAAAGTAACCGCCGTGCCATCGGCCACATTGTTATCAAACATGTCTTTGATTACGGCGATGATGGTTGAAGTGGAAACTCCATCGGCGGGGATGGTCTTAGGATCAGCAGTGACCGTTACGGTGGAGGGAGAGTATGGGGGGCCTGGTATGGTTGTGACCGAGTTATCCGCCTTAGGGGTTCCATTTATGGGATTGCCATTTGCGTCCTGACCGTTTCTGGTTACACCGTCATTAGTGCCCCAATTGGCATCCCTGTCGGGCGCTGTTGGATCTACCCGTTCCATGCTGGATCTGGTATCTTTATCCCCGGCAGGCCAAGGGCCGCCATCGCCATTAGCCGTGTCAATGACATTGCCAGTAGCATCCCTCAGGGTCAGGGTTTCACCTTTATCTTCCAAAGCACCGGTGTAGATTTGATCAGCAGGAATATCACTAACTGCCGTATCGTCAGTTCTCTCCAGAAGATAAAAACCGCTAGCTGTTATGGTCCCAGAGAGGCTGATGGTAGGAGTGCCGTCAGCCGCCTCTAGCGTCCAGCCTGTCAAATCGATAGGGTTAATTGTGTTGTTCTTCAACTCAATCCACTCGTCATAAGCGCTGGCTTGGGTCCCCATCCAAGCTACTTCGTTAATGACCACATAACGAGCGATGCCGTCCGGCTCCGCGGACGCAACTCCCCCCAGGGTATCTATCGCCTGCGCGGGGATCAGCAGGAAGAAGAGTAATAATGCCAAGTTGATAATTGCATTGAGGGCTTTTCTGGCGATGTTTCCAAGCGGCTCCTTGCTAGCTGCCATTTATATATCGCCTCCCCAGGATGCCGTTTTCGCCGGCCCGATGATGGTGAGTCATCTCGTTCTTTCGATGGTGGCAAATTGTCCCCCGTTAAGTAAGGAAACAACATGCCAGGAATGCCTTTTAGACAAGATGACTTACTGGAGGCAATATCAGGCTATCCTCGTGAGTATTTTATCATCTATTCGCTCGTCAGTCAAACGAGGGCCTCGACCAGCCTGACGGCTGGGATGGAAGCCGCTTAGGAATCAATTCCCAGGCTAAGGTCTTAAGGTGCGTTGATATCATGAGCAGGGCCTTGACCTGTTTTGGCTTTCAGCCTATGGCTCCGCCGCATCGTCTCAGGCATCGAGAAGGCCCTTACTTGCTGCCCGAGGTGCAGCGCATCCTAGATGGCCCTGCTGCGGTGGACGGTCAAAGTGCTTTCCCCAATAGCCCAGCTGCCAACCCAATATGATAGTCATTATAGACAGTTGCCAGGAAAACACGATTTGACAAATTATCCGGAAGAGGGTATAATTGAAAACGCTGAAACCTTCGGGGCAGGGTGAGGCTGGCGATAAGAGCCGGCCAATTCCCGATCGGCGGTATGGAGTTTAGTCATTAGGTCAGGTAGTCCTTGGTCTCCTCACTAAGCTATTAAAGACCAGCCGACCAGGGACTGATAGACCAGTTGACTAACCTCCGAGCCCGCGAGCCGAGAGGCGTTTACATCGGAGCTATCCGAAGTGAGCGCCTTGGGAAGGCAGATCTGGTGCGAGGCCAGAGCCGACGGTATAGTCCGGATGGGAGAAGGTTCAGCGCCCTGTGGTGACATGGGTCAGCCACACGTTGGGTGTGGGCACGAAGAGCCCCGAAGGTTAAGCTTCGGGGCTCTTTTTTGTGGAGACTATGGATGCAGTGCGGAGGATTAGATCGGCGCCTTGCCTGAGGTCGGTGGCCAGACACGCCTGGGCCACAGCCCGCCCATTGGCAGAGCACCTCCTCATACCATCAGCCCTGCTCGCCTTCCTGGGCCTATGGGAACTGCTAGTCCGTTTGGGGAACTATCCCCCTTTCATCCTGCCCTCACCGGGGCGGGTCTGCACCCGGTTCATAGCCGTGGCCAGCGATGGTACCCTCTGGTATCACACTCGGATCACCTTGGGTGAAATCTTAGGGGGATTAGCCCTGGGGCTGGCTACCGCCACGCCGTTAGGTTACCTCCTGGCCAAATCCAGGACCATGGAGCGCATCCTTTCACCCTACATCGTGGCCTCCCAGTCCATCCCCATCGTCGCCCTGGCCCCCCTCCTGGTCATATGGTTCGGCTTCGGCAGCCTTTCTAAGATACTGGTCTGCGCCCTGACCGTCTTCTTCCCCATATTAATCAACACCATCGTTGGCATCCGCTCGGTGGACGGGGGTTTAATGGATTTGATGCGCTCCCTACAGGCCACCCGCTGGCAGGTCTTCACCATGTTGGAGGTGCCGGCGGCTCTACCCGTCCTCCTTGGAGGGCTCAAGATAGGGGCCACCCTCTCCGTCATCGGGGCGGTGGTGGGCGAGTTCGTGGGCGCGGACCGGGGCCTGGGTTTCCTGGTGAACCTCTCCAGCGGCCTCTACGATACCCCCCTAACCTTCGTGGCCTTCCTCACCCTGGCAGCTATCGCCATCAGCTTGTACCTCAGCGTGGTGGCCTTAGAACGTTTACTATTATCATGGAGAAGCAAGCGATGAAGATGAGATTGCTGATGATAGGCTTGACAGTTATAGCCCTTAGCGGCTGTAGCGGCTTAAGCCCCAGCCGGTTAGAAGAGACCCCTACAGCCCTCACCGAGATCACCCTGGCCATGGGCTACATACCCAACGTCCAATTTGCCCCCTTCTATGTCGCCGTAGAGAAGGGCTACTTCGCCCAGGAGGGATTAGCCGTCGAGTTCGATTACGGCTGGGAGACGGACATCCTCAAATTGGTGGGCACCGGCGAGCTGCAGTTTGCGGTAGCTAGCGGAGATCAGGTGATCCTGGCCCGCTCCCAGGGGTTGCCTTTGGTCTACATCTTCAACTGGTACCGCCGCTTCCCGGTCTGCGTCGTCTCGCTGGCGGAGACGGGGATCAAGGGGCCTGAAGACCTGGTCGGCAAGGTGGTGGGCACGCCGGCCATGTATGGGGCCAGCTACATCGGCTGGCGAGCGCTGCTGGATGCGGTGGGGATCGAGGAGAGAGCGGTGAACCTGCAGGCCATCGGTTACACCCAGGTGGCCAGCCTGACCGAGAGGCGCGTTGATGCCGCCCTATGTTACGCCATGAACGAGCCTGTGCAGCTCAGGGAGCAGGGCTATGAGATCAACGTCATCTACGTCGCCGATTACATGAACCTGGTCTCCAACGGCCTCATCACCAACGAGCAGACTATCGCCGAAGAGCCGGAGCTGGTGGCGAGATTGGTCCGTGCCTTCCAGCGGGGCCTGAGCTACACCATCGAGCACCCCGATGAGGCCTTTGAGATCTGCTTGAAGTACGTGCCCGAGATAGGTGAGGAGAGCAAGCCATTACAACGGGCGGTGTTGGCCGAATCCATAAGGTTCTGGCGGGGCGAGGCCTTGGGTCGCTCCGACAGGGCTGCATGGGAGGCGTCTCAAAACCTTCTACGTCAGATCGGGCTCATCGAGGCCGAGGTGGACGTGGACAGGCTCTTCACTAATCGGTTCGTGGAGCCCTGAGGGATGGATGCCATCTTGATAGCTGAAGATATAGAGAAGGTATATCGCCTGGGCCGGGGGGAGGTCAGGGC
>Ga0190286_1000977_pt1 | contig 10897 bp, 13 predicted proteins | sample 48691834_MG_FD_183241 | JGI IMG/M metagenome (GOLD analysis project Ga0190286, IMG submission 183241) | Hydrothermal vent microbial mat bacterial communities from Southern Trench, Guaymas Basin, Mexico - 4869-18-3-4_MG | ecosystem: Environmental > Aquatic > Marine > Hydrothermal vents >... | reverse complement strand
CCATAAAAAGGGAGAGAAAGAGAAATTGTGGAGAGAAGCAGGAGCCCGTAGGTTCCTGGGGAAGAGAACTTATTTCTTCGGTGAGATATGGCAGATTTTAAATCGCCATTTTATTCTGAAAGTCACTGTACTTACGGGAATTATTTTTCTCATAATCTCTGCTCTTTTATTTGGTTCCTTCTATAAGGCGGTATTGGTGGGCCTTACCCTCACTGCCTTTTTAGAAGAGCCTTTATATATAAAAGTGGCAAATCTGGTGGGAGGAATAGGAGGAATACTCATATTCTTTACCTCCATTAGCCTTCTTCTGCAATACTTTCTGGTTATAAAGTCCAGAGATGAAGAGATAAGAGGAATGGCCAGAAGATATCTGGAGAGAAAAAATAGAGAGTGAATAATCCTATAAATTTACCATCTATACCGGACTGTATAGGTAACTATTTCTTCTGAATCAGGTTTTACCTTAACGGGGAATTTCACAGTATAAGCATCCCTCTTTTTCCAGGGGTGGGAAGACCTTAATATCTCCCAGTCCCCCCAGAGATGTTCAATGACCTCAATTTCCACTTCTTCCTTTTTATGGTTTCTTAAGTTTATCTGGTAGGAAGCCTCCCACACTCCTCGAGCAATTTTCTCCCAGTCCATACATTTCCTTTCTCCTACCAGGTCAAAGGCATTCCCTAAGAAAATCCTTACCTCTTCGTCCTTAGGGGTATGGTCTATCTCATCCTCTCCCACAAACTCCATTCCTCCCTCTGCCACCTTATACACCCTTACCTTTCCCTTGGGTAGAGGTATCCCTAAGTTGCACTGGCGGGAATTCTTGAATTGCAGGGATACTCCTACCTTCTTATCACAGGGCATATTACGAGGGTTGTGCATCCAGGACCTCCAGAACCTCTTGGCTCCATCATAGGTATATATTTTCTTAATGGGAATCTTCTGAGCAGAAAGTAGGGAGATCTGTTTTATCTGATTATTTTTTAAAGTAGTTTTCCTGTTCAGGGTATAGATATGGTATTCAAAGAAAGGCTTTTCCTCAAACTGAGGAGGGGCTCCTGCCTCTTTTGCCATCATCAATCTATCTTTCCAGACGGGTGCTTTCTCCACCCTGTGAACTTCTCCCGCTACCAGTTTAAGGGAGGCATCCTTATAAGTTGCTCCTGAGCGATTATCTATGGTTACCCATCCCTTAAGGTCTATGAATTTTTCCTTCTCTTCGATCCTGGCTACATAATCTGCCTTCCAGTTTATCCCCTTGGTTATATAGGAGACCTCTACAGGTAGTTTTCCTCTTCTCTCGCTCTTAATTTGCCATACCAGAGTGGGACGGGTTATCAGTCCTTCCGGTAAGGCAGTAAACTCCACCTCCCTCACATTGTCCATCTTAATCAGGACTAAATTTCCTTCTGGAAGTTGGAGGAGGAGACCATCTTTCTCAAAACTCTTAAGTATTCCTTTAAAGACTTCTTCCTCCTTCCCTACCACTTTTATTTCCTGATCGATATATTTGCTCATGAGTTTCTCGGTGTTAAGAAGGTCAAACTCGTAGTTCTGCTCCAGAAGTTGAGGGAAAAATTTGGAAGATAAAGGACGGAAGAGAACACTCTCCGGTTCTATAAGAGCCGCTACATCCGTAAATTTAATCTCGTTTACTCCTCTGACCAGAAAAATACTCCTCTGGTCTTTGACCAGAGCAAAATTCTGATTGTAAACGGTCACCATAACCGCTTCTCTTCTGGTAGCCTGGGAATAGAGAAGAGAAGACAATAGTAAGAGAAAGCAAATCAAAGTAAAGGACCTTTTCATTTTTCTCACCCCCTTATTTAGACACCTCCTGTTTTCTTAAGTTCCATTATACACTCAAAATATAGGGGAAAGAAAGGAGGAGAGCATTGCCTAAGGAATGGAAGAGTATAGGAGCCCAGAGAGAACCACTCTTCTCCTTAAGAAGAGCAAATACTAATCCTCCCAGGAAGGGAATTAGGGGAAAGAAAGAGTAGCCAGGAGAATGGAGAAGAGCAAAAAGTAAAGAAGAGAGGAGGGCAGAGGAGAGGAAATTCATCCTCTCCATAAGATACTCCAAGAAAATCCCCCGGAAGAGAACCTCTTCTGTAAATGGGGGAAGGGTGGAGGTGATTAAGAGCATCTTCCAGAAGGAGAGGGAAGGAGAGGAAGGGGAAAATCTTAGGAAGTCTCTTCCTCTGGAGAAAAAAGGGATTTCCCTTATTCCCCATATCCCCAATCCCAGTAAGAACAAACCTATCCCTCCGTATATAATCCCTCTCTTAAAGTGAGTAAATCCTAAAAAGCGTAAAGACTTACCCAGTATTCTTAGAAAAAGAAAGATAAGAAGAAGGTCCAGGCATCTTATCAGGAAGGTAAAGGAATAAAGGGAGAGGGGTCTATATTTTCTCCACACAAGAAGAGAGAGGATCTCCAGGGAAAAGAGCACCAGAAAGATTATCCCTACTTCTAATCCCTTCCAGGACTCTTCATATTTTCCCATCCCATCCCCGATGTATAAGAATATTATAGGCTACCAGCCGGTTATACCATCTCTCCTCTCTCATTAGGATTTTCTTAAGGTACTGGGTGCTATCTTCTCTATTCCCCAGTTTCCTTAAAGCAGCCAGAGAAAGGTAGGAATCCTCTTCCAGAGAAAGGCTGTAAAGTTCTTCTGAGGTCAGGTCTTTCTCTTTAAGAATCCGGTATCTGGGAACAGGGAAGAGAGGCAAAAATAAAAAGATAAAGAGAAGAAAGAGGGAAAGGAGGAGGGGGAAAAACCTCTTATTGTAAGAGAGGAGCATCCCGGTGATAAAGGTGGTAATCATCATGAGAATATAAAAAGGGAAAAGGAAGAAAAGAGAAATCCGTAAAACTGTCCTTAGCAATCGTATCCCTATGGGCAATGGAATTTCTTTTATTTTTGGAGCGGGATTCTCTCCCCTCCTTATAAATATCAGGGGAAGGTCACTTTTTACATCTTTCCCTTCCGAAACTATCAGGTCATAGCCTTCTATTGAGGAAGGAGGAGAACTCCTTACCCGGTAAATTATCCTCTCCTCTCTTAACCACCTTTGGAAGGAGTTAGGAGGAACCCCTATATAAAGGAGAATCTTCTGCTCTCTTCCCCAGAAAGGTTTTATTACCTCTGCAGGGAGGGGAGTATATCTATAATACCAGCGGATTAATTCCCTCCCTCCTATAGAATCCTTCAGTATCCTCTCCCGGAAGAAAAGAAAAATCTTGGTAGAGTGGAAGGGAGGAGGGATTATAGATAATAGCAGGAGAGGGATTAATAAAAATAAGTATTTTTTTCTCTTTTTGGAAATCAGGATAAACCAGAAAATACTTCCCAAGAGAAATCCTATAGGTAGGGCGATAAATAAAGAAGAGTTAAAGAGGTATAACTTTTTTAAAGAGAGTAACTTTTGAGGCCAGATAAGGGGGAGGAATCCCTCCCTTTCCACGTTCTGCATTTTGGCTATCAGAAAGGACAATTTCTCAGCCATGAGAGCGAGAGAAAGAGGAAGAGAAACTACTGCACCTGCTCCACATCCTGCCCACCACCAGCCCAGCCACTTACCCCATTTCTTCATCCTGAAAAATACTATCACACCTGAAGGATAGTTTTAAAGATTTTCCTCCACCTGTCTTTCCCTCCCTCTTTTTAGAGTATAATTTATAGTATGACGCATTATTCGGTAATTGTAGTGGGAGGAGGGCATGCAGGGATTGAAGCCTCCTTAGCCTGCTCCCGTTTGGGATTCTCCACTCTCCTTCTTACTCTGAATCTGGACTCCATTGGTTTTATGTCCTGCAATCCTTCAGTAGGAGGCTTAGCCAAGGGACAGTTAGTGAGAGAAATAGATGCTCTGGGAGGAGAAATAGGAAAGGCTACCGATTTCAGCGCCATACAGTACCGCACTCTCAATACCAAGAAAGGTCCTGCAGTTCGTTCCACAAGGGCTCAGGTGGATAGACAGCTCTACCGTTTATACATGAAGCATACCGTAGAGAGGCAGGAGAATCTTCATATTAAACAGAGAGAGGTCACCGAAATCCTGACTCAGGGAGGGAAAGTAAAGGGGATAAAAACCTCCTGGGGAGAAAAATTTTACTGCGATGCCCTGATTATTACTCCTGGCACTTTCCTCCATGGTCTTATACATATCGGCCTTACACATTTCCCCTCGGGAAGAATGGGGGAACCTGCTTCCTATTCCTTAGCAGACACTCTACAGAAACTGGGATTTACCTTGGGGCGTTTCAAAACCGGAACCTGTCCTCGTCTGGATGGCAAAACAATTGACTTTTCCCGACTCCAAGTTCAGGAAGGAGACCCAGATTACCGACCTTTTTCTCTCTCTACCCGTAAAAGATTAAAGGAACAGATTCCCTGTTATATCACCTACACTAATCCTAATACCCATAAAATCATAAGGGAATCCCTTAATCGTTCTCCTCTCTTCTCTGGAGTTATTAAAGGAACAGGTGTAAGATACTGCCCTTCTATAGAGGATAAGGTAGTAAAGTTTCCTCACAGAGAAGCCCATCAGATATTTCTGGAACCAGAAGGGAAAGAGACCTTAGAGTTTTACCCTAATGGTATCTCCACCTCCCTTCCCTTGGATGTGCAGATAAAGATGGTCCGTTCCATTCAGGGACTGGAGAAGGCAGAAATAATGAGACCAGGATATGCTATTGAGCATGACTATGTAGATCCCCGTCAGTTAAAACCTACTCTGGAGACCAAACTGGTGGAGAATCTTTATCTGGCTGGACAGATAAACGGTACCACGGGGTATGAGGAGGCTGCGGCTCAGGGACTTATAGCAGGGATAAATGCCTCTCTTAAATTGAAGGGAGAAGAGCCCCTAATTTTAAAAAGATGGCAGGCTTATATTGGAGTCCTAATCGATGACCTCATAACCAGGGGGACCAATGAGCCTTACCGTATGTTTACCTCCCGGGCAGAGTATCGATTGATCTTAAGAGAAGATAATGTGGACTTGAGACTCAGACCCATAGGGTATCGCATAGGACTGGTGAAAGAAAGAGAGTATAGGAGAGTAGAGAAGAAGAGAGAAGAGATAGAAAAATGGAAAAGATTTCTGCAAACACGGATAATTACTCCTTCTCCTTCCTTAAATGAGAAGCTGAAAAATATAGGAACTTCTCCTCTAAGGAAACCCCTTCCCTTAGATACTCTTCTCAAGAGACCGGAGATGAACTGGGAGAGACTTTCTCTTATAGAAGAGAAGTTAAAAGGAGTGAGCAGAGAGGTAAAAGAAGAGGTGGAGATAGAAGTGAAATACGAGGGATACATCCAGAGGCAGAGAGAAGAAGCAGGGAAACTGGAGAAGATAGAGAAAATAAGGATTCCTGAAGATATAGATTACAACTCTTTATCCGGCCTTTCTCGGGAATTAAAGGAAAAACTTAATTTAGTAAAACCTTCTACCTTAGGACAGGCTTCCCGTATTCCTGGTATTACCCCTGCTGCTCTTTCTCTTCTTCTTATTCACTTAAGAAAGAGGGGAGGGAAAAGATGAAAGAGTCCAATTATAAGGAACTCAAAGACTTTGCCCTTCAGGAAGGAGCAGTGCTCTTTGGAGTGGGGGAACTGGAGGGAATGAAAGTGGAATTTATGGAAGAGTCTGCCTGGAAAGGACTTAAGTATGGGATATCGGTAGCAGTAAGACTTTCAGAAAGAATCCTGGAGGACATTATAGACCACCCTACCAAACTCTACTTCTATCATTATCGCCAGGTTAATATATTCTTAGACCAACTGGCTCTGCGGATTACCCATCTTATTCAAAGAAAAGGTTACTCTGCCCTTCCTATCCCTGCCTCTCAGGTGATAGACTGGGTCAATCAAAGGGGACACTTTTCCCATAAGGAGTTAGCCAGGAGAGCAGGTTTGGGATGGATAGGGAGGAATAATCTCCTTGTAACCCCTCAATTTGGCTCTCAAATCCGCCTGGTAAGCATACTCACGGATCTGCCTTTAAAAACCGATTCTCCCTTAAAAGAAGATTGTGGAGACTGCTATGCCTGCCTTCCCGTCTGTCCTGCCAAGGCTATTAAGGAAAGGAGGGAAGAGTTTGACCATATTGCCTGTTATAAGAAACTTGATGAATTCAGGAAAAAGTATAATATAGGGCATCATATCTGTGGAATATGTGTCAAAGTATGTAAGGGGAAAAAATTGACAAAGTAATATAACCTGAATATATTTTAGAGAAAATGAAGCGGATACTTACCGGAGATAGACCCACTGGAAAACTCCATTTAGGGCATTATGTAGGAAGTCTGGTAAACCGAGTCAGGCTTCAGGAGGATTATGAGTGTTTCTTCATCATTGCTGACCTTCACACTCTTACCACTGCTCCGGGCAAAGATAAGATCCAGCAGTTGCCTCAGAATATTCAGGACCTGGTTTTAGATTATTTATCTGTGGGGATTGACCCGGAAAAATCTGTGATATATTTGCAGTCTAAAGTGCCGGAAGTTACAGAATTAGCTTTACTTTTTGGGATGCTGGTGGGAATTTCCCGGCTGGAGAGAGTCCCTACTCTTAAAGAGATTATCCGTGACTTAAAGATCGAAAACCCTTCCTTCGGTCTTCTTGGTTACCCAGTCCTGCAATCTGCAGATATACTCATGGTGAGAGCAGAACTTGTTCCTGTGGGTAAAGATCAGGTTTCTCATGTAGAATTAACCCGGGAGATAGCCAGACGATTTAACCGGCTTTATGGGAAAGTCTTCCCTGAGCCTCAGGCTTTGGTGGGTGAGGTTCCCACTCTGGTGGGAATTGATGGTAAGGCTAAGATGAGCAAGTCCTTGGGAAACTGCATTTTTCTCTCCGACCCCCCGGAAGAAGTGGAGAGGAAAGTTATGATGATGTATACTGACCCCACACGAATACACCCTACTGACCCTGGGCATGTGGAGGGAAACCCAGTATTTATCTATCACGATGCTTTCAATGCCAATAAGGAAGAAGTGGAGGAGTTAAAGGAGAGGTATCGTAAAGGGAGGGTAGGGGATGTGGAGGTCAAGAAAAGATTAGTCCGAGCCTTGAATGAATTCCTCGACCCCATCCGGGAAAGAAGAAGGAAATTTGCCCGCCAGAAAGGATTGGTGGAAGAGATAGTTAGAAAAGGAATCCTAAGAGCAAGAGAGGAAGCCTCTCTTACCCTTTCCTTAGCCAAGAAGGCTATGGGATTAACCTATTTTTCATGAAAATTCTGTGTATATATGGTAGCCCTCGCCAAGGGGGGAATACGGATATTCTTATGGAGGAGTTTATAAAGGGAGTGGAAAATAAGGGCGGGGAGGTGATTAGAGTAAAGTTAAGAGAAAAGAAAATTTCTCCCTGCCAGAGTTGTGGATACTGTAAGAAAGAAGGAATCTGTGTACAGAAAGATGATATGCAAAATCTCTATCCCCTCCTTTCTTCCTGTGAGGGTATTGCTATAGCCTCCCCAGTTTTTTTTCTCTCCCTCCCTGCTCAGGTAAAATCCTTTATTGATAGATGTGAGGTTTTCTGGGTTAGGAAATATATAAAAGGAGAAAAGATAAGGGAGAGAGAGGGAAGGGGAGTATTTATATCTACAGCAGGATTTAAGGAGAAAGAAGTCTTCTTTTGTGCAGAGAAAGCGGTGAAAGCCTTTTTTAACGTCTTGGGAGTAACTCTATGGCACTCACATTTTTTCGGAGGGATAGAAGAAAAGGGTCAGATAAGGAATTACCCTCACTTCTTAAAGGAAGTCTACCGGAGTGGAGAGGAGTTGATGTTTGAAATTGATTGTGCTAATCTATCCTCTTCAAAAAAGGAGGGAAGAAATGAAAGTACATATTGATGCTGAAGTATGCACGGGTTGTGGACTCTGTGCGGATACATGTCCTGAAGTCTTTGAGTTAGGTGATGATGTTGCTCAGGTGATGGTAGAAGAAGTGCCTCCAGAGATGGAGGATTGCGTCAGACAGGCAGCGGAAGATTGCCCTGTGGAGGCTATAACTATTGAAGAGTAATCATGGAGAGATGGGAGTGTCAGGTGTGTGGATACATTTATCTCTCTGAGAAGGGAGATCCGGATAATGGGGTAAAGCCGGGAACGCTATTTGAAGATCTCCCTGAGGAATGGGTCTGCCCCCAGTGTGGGGTAGATAAAAATTTTTTTGAGAAGTTAGAGTAAAATTGCTGGTAAGCCGTGAGTTTTCTTTTTCTGCTGCCCATAATTTACCCTCATATAGAGGAAAATGTGAGAAACTCCATGGTCATACTTATAGAATAAGAGTTACTGTAGAGGGGGAAGTCAATAAGGAGGGGATAGTTTTTGACTTTGCTCAATTAAAGAGAGAGGTGGAAGAGAAGGTATTAAAAGTTTTAGACCACTCTTACCTTAATGAGATAATATACCCTCCTTCTGCAGAGAATATTGCTTTATGGGTCTGGAAGAGGCTTAAGGATTCCTTACCTTTAAAGGAAGTCAGAGTTTACGAATCTCCTGATACCTTTGTAACTTTCTGCGGAGATAAATAAAGAAAGGAGTAGCCATGAAGGAGATAAGGATTCATGCCCGGGCAGGGCAGGGAGCTATTACCATTGCCTCCATTCTGGCGGATGCTCTTTTCCAAGAAGGTAAGTTTGCCTTCGCCTTCCCTCACTTTGGAGCAGCCAGAATGGGTGCACCTATGAATGCTTTTATCAGAGTGGATGATAAACCCATAAGATTAAGGAGTCAGATTTATGAACCTGATTACATTATAGTGGTAGATGCTACTCTTCTAAGGGGGTTTAATGTCTTTGAAGGATTTAAGCCGGGAGGAATAGCGGTTGTGGATGGAAGGGAAGGAATTGAAGTTCCAGAACTTAAGGGAAACCAGAAAATCTTCATAGTCCCTGGTAGTAAAATTGCTATGGAGGTTATGGGAAGAGCTCTGGGGAATACTGCTCTTTTGGGAGCCTTTGTGGCAGCCACTCAGATAGTGAGTTTCCCTTCCCTGGAAGAAGCCATAAAGAGGAGATTTACCGGGAAAACCGGAGAACTTAATGCCGAATGTGCAAGGAGAGGATATGAGTATTTGAGAAAGGAGGCTTAGGATGCTTGTTCCTATTGTAGCCAAACCTGGTTCTACCCTTTCTTATGAGACCGGTTCCTGGAGGACGGAAGTAAAACCCAAGTTTTTACATAAAAACTGCATTGCCTGTGGTCTCTGCTACCTGGTCTGTCCAGAAGGATGTATAACGGGTGAGGGGAAGAATACTTTTACTGCTGATTACCGATACTGTAAAGGATGTGGTCTGTGTGCCTATGTCTGCCCTAAGAAGGATATCGTTATGGTGCCGGAAGAGGAGAAATTGAAAGAATAAAAATTTTAAATTAGGAGGTTGAAATGCGTGCCATTATGGAAGGTTCAGAAGCTGTTGCCTGGACCATTAGAGCCTGTCGGGTGGGAGCGATTTCTGCCTATCCCATAACCCCTCAGACTCGCATAGTAGAGTTTCTCTCCACCTTCGTGGCTAATGGGGATCTTAAGGCTCAATTTGTAAATGTAGAGAGTGAGCATTCCGCTGCCTCCTTTGTATTGGGTGCCAGTGCCACGGGGGTGAGAGCCTACTCTGCTACCTCCTCTCAGGGATTTCTACTTATGGCTGAGGTTCTATTCAACATTGCGGGTTTAAGACTCCCCTTAGTTATCACCGTAGCCAATCGTTCGGTTTCTGCTCCTATAAATATATGGAATGACCATCAAGATTCTGTCACCTTGAGAGATGCAGGCTGGATTCAGTTCTATGGGGAAAGTATTCAGGAAGTCTGTGACCTCCACATTCAGGGATACCGGATAAGTGAAGACCCTAAGGTTCTTCTTCCAGTTATGGTATGTATGGATGGTTATATCTTGACTCATGGAAGAGAGATAGTAGAAATTCCCGAACCTGAAGAGGTAGATAAGTTTCTCCCTCCTTACAAACCTGTGCATGTACTGGATGTGGATAATCCTGTCTCCATGGGGCTTCTGGCTGGTCCGGAGTCCTATATGGAGACTCGTTATGCTATCCATAAAACCATGGAAGAAGTGCTGGAGATAATTCCTCAGGTGGCGGATGAGTTTGAGAAAGTCTTTGGAAGAAGATCAGGTGGTTTAATAGAATCCTATAAAACTGAGGATGCAGAGAGGGTAATTGTGGGAAAGGGTTCCATGATGGGGACAGTGAAGGAGGTAGTGGACCAGTTAAGAGCAGAGGGAGAAAAGGTGGGAGCAGTGAAGGTAATCACCCATCGTCCCTTCCCTGCTCAGGTTCTCTACCAGACTTTAAAAGAGGTAAAGGAGATAGCCGTGGTGGAGAAATCCATCTCCCTGGGATGCTGGTCACCTCTCTTTACGGAGATAAAGGCTTTATTTCAGGGTAAAAAAGAGAATCCTTCTATAAGCGGTTTTGTAATTGGGCTGGGAGGAAGGGATGTGACTACCAAGGATATTCGGAAAATTTTCTTAGACTGGAAGGGTAAAGTGGCAGAGGGAGAGTTTATAAATTTGAGACTCCCTCAAGAAAACAAGGGAGGGAAATAAAATGAAGGAGCATCTTTTTGTCTCAGGACATACTGCCTGCCCAGGTTGCGGCCAGGCTATAGGTGCCCGATTGGTAATAGATGCAGCCGGACCTCGCACCATAGTGACTAATAATACCGGGTGTCTGGAGGTATTCTCCACCTATTACCCTACCTCAGCCTGGAGAGTCCCCTGGATTCATTCCCTTTTTGAGAATGCTGCAGCGGTAGCCTCAGGAATTGAGTCTGCCTTAAAATACTTGGGAAAGGAAGATATCAATGTGATTGCCCAGGCAGGAGATGGAGGAACTGCGGATATAGGAATGGGA
>Ga0190286_1000976_pt1 | contig 10897 bp, 12 predicted proteins | sample 48691834_MG_FD_183241 | JGI IMG/M metagenome (GOLD analysis project Ga0190286, IMG submission 183241) | Hydrothermal vent microbial mat bacterial communities from Southern Trench, Guaymas Basin, Mexico - 4869-18-3-4_MG | ecosystem: Environmental > Aquatic > Marine > Hydrothermal vents >... | reverse complement strand
AACGCCAGGAAGATCATGGTCGATAGCAGCGGCACCATCCACCTCGTCTATCAGCGGGAGGAGGACCTGATCGCCTATGCCCGCTCACGAGATGGCCAGCTCTGGGAGGTCGGCTGGACGAGGGAGGGCCGCTGGCCCGCGATCGCCTTCGACCCCGAGACCGGGAGGGTCCATATCGCCTTCATCGAGCGGTCGCCCGATGGGGATCGCCTCTGGGTGCTCTCCCATCCCCAGGATGAGGAGGGGAACTGGGAGGAGAGGCTCATCAGCCGAGGTGAGCCCCGCTCGCTCTTCTACCCGGCGCTCGAAGCCTACGAGGGTGAGCTCTATCTGGCCTGGGAGGAGCACCACGAGCTAAGGAGCGCTATCGCCTATGTGGAGCTCCCTTCCGCCGGAGGGGATTTCCCCGCTCGGGCTCAACCCCAGCTCCAGGTCGAGCTGATCCAGGAGGGCACTCGCGGGCTCTACTTCCCCTCGCTGGCGGCCGGGCCCGATGGGGTCCACCTCGTCTGGGAACAGGAGGAGGCGCTCGATGGCCGCCATCGGCTCGTCCACGCCCGGCTAGCAGGGACCAGCCGGTGGCTCGAGCCCGTCCCTGACATCAGCCTCGATGCCCGCTACCCCATGCTGGACTACGACCCCAGCTCGGCTATCTACGAGCTGGTCTTCGTCGGCTATGCCCCCGGGGGGAATAGGATCTTCTACCGCTACCGCGCCCTCACCGGCGAGGGGTGGAGCGAGCCTGAGGAGCTCAGCCGCGGGCTGGAGAGGGGCTACTGGAGCTTCCCCGTGGTGGAGGACGGCCTCGTGGTGTGGGGCCGGACGGTAGCCGCCGGCTGCGGGACCGGCCCGCTCTACTGGAGCTATCGCGATCTCGCCGGCCGCTGGAGCGAGCCCCGCCCCCTGGAGGGCGAGTTCGCCGCCTTCCCCCAGCTCTACAGGCAAGGCAACGTATGGCACCTCATCTGGACCGATCGCGACCCCGAGAGCCCACTCCGGCGGGTGGTCAGGTATCGGCGGCTACCTGCTCGAACTGCTCCATCCGCACGAAGCCCAGCAGGTGGAGGTTCCCCACGTTGACCATTCGCAGGCCCGCCGCGACGGCGGCGCGGTAGCAGCGGACCGCCTGCTCGAGCGGCGTGATCGGCAGGTCGGCCATGGCGAAGTCGCCGTGGAAGACGAGCAAGGAGTAAGGTATCTCCGGGTCGAGCCCGGCGATGAACTCGGCGATCCTCCCGACCTCTTCCTCATCGACGTAGCCCGGGACGAGCAGTGTCGTCGCCGTGAGGAGGTGATGGCCTTTAGCCCTCGCCTGAGGGAGGAACTCCCGTGCGATCAATGAAAAATTCTCGTAGGCCCGCCGGTTCGAGACCCCGCTCAGGGCGAGGCTGAGCCGCTCATCCCAGGCTTTGAGGTCGAACTTGATGATCCCGCCGGACTCGAGGGACAATTCCGCAGCGCGGCGGACCAGCGCGGGGTTCCCGCAGCCGTTCCACTCCCAGCAGATCCTGAGCTCCCTTCCCTTGCTCTGAGCCTCCTCCAGCGCGGCCGCGCTGGCCCTGAGCGCGAAGGGGAACTGCGGCTCGGGCGAGCCCCCGAAGTGGCAGATGCAGCGCACCCCGGGGCGGAGCGCCCGCCGGACAAACTCCTCCAGGGCGATGGGTGTGCCCTCGCTCAGATACTTGTGATGGGCGTTCTGGCAGAAGAGGCAGTCGAAGTTGCACCCGAAGTAGAAGACGGCCAGGTTGTAGCCCCTGCGCAGGCCGCCCTCCCGGCAGGGCTCACAGAACCAGGCGGCGCAGCAATTCGTGGGGATCGGATCGTAATAGGTGTGGGCGAGGGCCTCATCCGGGCCTGCGAGCTGATGGAGCCTCCCCCCGCGGTTCTCCCGCAGGCCGCAGTAGCTCCGCCCGCCCTCGGGGATACGGCACTCGTTGCTGCAGAGGGTGCAGGGGACCCCCTCCTCAGCCCGGGGGATCTCCTCCGGCAGGGCGAGCGCCCTGCGCACCCGCCGATGGGGCGCGAGCAGCCGCTCGGGCTCGCTGGACTTGACGCAGCTATAGCAGAGGCCGATCTCCCGGGAGATGAGCCCCTCCCGCCCGCAGGATTCACACCGATAGTTGCCCTTGCTCCCCATCTCGACCTGCTTCCAGGTTACTCCGGGAGGCCAGCGCGGGCAAGTGCGGGTTGCACCGCAGTTGCTATCCTCAGGAGGTTCCCCTAAGCTCAAAGCCGTGGGTTGAGTAACTCGAGTAAGGAGCGGGAGGCGATGGCCGACTTCATCAAGTTCCTCGGGACGGCCGGTGCGCGGTTCGTCGTCCTGAAGCAACTGCGGGCCTCCGGCGGGGTGTGGCTCTCCCTCGCCGGCAAGAACGTCCTGCTCGATCCCGGTCCGGGTGCGCTCCTGCGGTGCCTGGGGAGCCGGCCGAAGCTCGACCCGGCCAAGCTCGACGCCGTCATCCTCTCGCATAAGCACCTGGACCACTCGAGCGATGTCAACGTCATCATCGAGGCGATGACCGAGGGCGGCTTCCGCCGCCGTGGGGTCCTCTTCGCCCCTCGGGATGCGCTAAACCCCGGGGAGGACCCCGTCGTGCTGGCCTACCTGCGGGACTATCTCGAGGAGATCGTCCCTCTCGAGGAGGGGAAGAGCTACGCGCTGGGCGAGCTGCGGTTCTCCACGCCGGTGAAGCATATCCATCCTGTCGAGACCTATGGCCTGCTCTTCGAGCTGCCGAGCGGGCTGCGGCTCGGGATCATCACCGACACGCGCTTCTTCCCCGAGCTGGCGGGGGCCTACCCCGCAGACGTCCTGGTGCTGAACGTGGTCCGGCTCGCGCCCGACGAGCGGGAGATCGACCACCTGAACGTCGAGGACGCGAGGAAGCTGATCGCGGAGATCGAGCCGAAGCTGGCGGTGCTGACCCACTTCGGGATGACTATGCTCCGGGCCAAGCCCTGGGAGGTGGCCGCCCGGCTCGAGGAGGAGCTCGGCATCAGGACGATCGCCGCCTCCGACGGGCTGAAGCTCGAGCTCGATCCCGACCGGCTTGGTGTATAATGTGAGCGAGGTTTTCCAAGATTAGGATCAAAACGGAAATGAAATGAGAGGGAGAGAGCTCCGCACATATTGCCGACTGGTCGGCCTCCTCATGGCCGCCCTCCTGGGTGTGATCCTGGCCCCGGCCCCGGCACCGGCCGGGGCTGCTCAGGGCTTAGGCGCAGACACAGAGGGCGGCGAGGTCGAGGTGGTGGTGCTCGCCGCCCAGGGGGTGATCGACCCGGTGATGGCCCGGTTCATCGAGCGAGGGCTCGCCCAGGCGGAGCGAGAGGGGGCGGAGTGCCTCGTCCTCCAGCTCGACACCCCCGGCGGGCTCGACTCGGCGATGCGCAAGATCGTGAAGCGGATCATGAGCTCCCCCGTCCCGGTGGTGGTCTACGTCGCCCCGGCGGGTGCGCGGGCCGCCTCCGCAGGGCTCTTCATCACCATGGCGGCCCATATCGCGGCGATGGCCCCCGCGACGGACATCGGCGCGGCCCACCCCGTCGCCATCGGCGGGGAGCTGCCCGAGGAGCTCAAGGCCAAGGTGGTCAACGAGGCCGCGGCCTACATCCGCACGCTGGCCGAGGAGCGCGGCCGGAACGCCGAGTGGGCCGAAGAGGCCGTCCGGAAGAGCGTCTCGCTCACCGCAGGTGAGGCGCTCGAACAGAACGTCATCGACCTCGTCGCCGACAGCCTGGAGGATCTTCTCCGGAAGCTCGACGGCTGGGAGGTGGAGACCGCCTGGGGCAGGGTGGTATTGGAGACCGCGGGGGCTGAGGTCCGGCGGATCGAGATGAGCCTCCCTGAGAGGTTCATCCACCGGCTGATCGATCCCAACATCGCCTATGTCCTGCTCAACCTGGGGCTGCTCGGGATCATCGCCGAATTCTACCACCCCGGGGCGATCCTCCCCGGGCTGAGCGGCGTGATCATGCTGATCTTGGGCTTCGTCGCGCTGGGGAGCCTGCCGGTCAACTGGGGCGGGCTCGCGCTGCTCATCCTCGCCATCATCCTGTTCCTCTTGGACATCAAGGTGACCGGCTTCATCCTGAGCGTCTTCGGCGGGATCGCCTTCGTCCTGGGCTCGCTCCTGCTCTTCCGGCCATTCGGGGTGCCCGCCCCGGCCCTGCCGCGGCTCGCCGTGAGCCCCTGGCTGATCGCCGGGATGACCGCCATGATCGCCTCCTTCTTCGTCTTCGTCGTGACCAAGGTGGTGCAGACCCAAAGGGAGCGGGTCACCAGCGGGGCGGCCGGGCTGATCGGCCAGCGGGGGGTGGCGCTCACCGAGCTCGCCCCCCGGGGGCTGGTCCGCCTCCGCGGGGAGGAGTGGACCGCCGAGGCGCTCGATCCCGAGGGCCCGATCCCCCAGGGGAGCGCAGTCGAGGTGGTGGAGGTCAAGGGCGTGACGCTGAAGGTGCGACGGGTGGTGGATGTGGATGTGGAAAGTGATAGCACGGACTCATAGGCTAGCAGGCCAGCCAAATGGCCTGAACCAACCAAGCAGAAGGAGGGATAACCGATGGCAATAGGCACAGCGATCGTCCTCTTGGTGGCGCTCTTCGTGGTCGTGGTGCTCCTCTCGATGGCGATCAAGATCGTCCCGGAATACAAGCGGATCGTGGTCTTCCGGCTCGGGAGGGCCCTCCCCAAGGACAAGGGCCCCGGGCTGGTCCTCCTCATCCCGTTCATCGACCGGCCGGTCTGGGTAGACCTTCGGGAGCAGTTCCTCGACATTGAGCCCCAGACCTGTATCACCAAGGACAACGCCCCGATCTCCGTCGACTTCCTGATCTACTGGCGGGTGGTCGACCCCCGTGACAGCGTGATCCGGGTGGCCAACTTCGCTGGAGCCTCCCAGGGGATCGCCACGACCACCCTGAGGGCAGTCATCGGCGACATCGTCCTGGACGACGTCCTGGCCAAGCGAGACGAGATCAACCAGATCCTCCGGGCGAAGCTGGACGAGGTCACCGACCGCTGGGGCGTCAAGATCACCTCGGTCGAGATCCGCGAGATCATCCCCCCCAAGGACGTCATGGACGCGATGACCCGCCAGATGTCGGCCGAGCGGAACCGCCGCGCGATGGTCACCGAGGCTGACGGGAAGCGCGAAGCGGCGATCAAGGTCGCCGAGGGCGAAAAGCAAGCGGCGATCCTCAAGGCCGAGGGCGAGCGCCAAGCCGCGATTTTAAGAGCCGAGGGCTTCGCACTGGCGCTGGAGAAGATCTACAACGTGGCCAAGACGATCGACGCCAAGACGCTCTCGCTCCAGTATCTCGAGGCACTGAAGGCGCTAGGCGAGGGCGCCTCGACCAAGTTCATCTTCCCGATGGAGTTCGAGCGCTTCCTCAAGCCCCTGCAGGAGTATGCCGCTCGGGCCTTCAGCCCCTCCCCCACCTCCGGCAGCGGCGAGGGCGAGGGCGAGGGCGGAAGCGGAAGCGGGAGCACACCCGAGGAAGGAGCATGAGCTGGTCAATCCGTTGGACGGGAGTGAGAGGGGAGACCGCGAGGGATTCGAGCTGGAGCCGGCAGCCTCCTCCCCTCCTCTTGCTCTTACCTTTACCTTGATCCCCCTCCGCTTTGTGGTATAATCAGCCGTAGCTCAGGGAGGGAAGAGAGGGGATGAAACGAAGACTGCTGATCGCCAGTGCGATCATCATCCTGCTCCTTTTGGCCTTCTCCGGCGGGATGAAGCTCGGCCAGTCTCAGGTCTACAACCAGCTCACCTTCGGGAGCCAGGGTGAGATCCTGGTGCGCCTCCCCTACGAGGGGAACGACGTCTACGTCAAGCGCTATCCCGACGAGAACGTGATCAGCATCCTCGAGTGTGGGCTCGACTTCCCGGAGGAGCTGAAAGCGCAGATCTCCTCCCGCCTATCCCAGGTGGAGGGGCTCGAGAAGTATGCCTGGAAGAGCGACGAGCTGACCCTGGTCAAGCTCGACACCGCCCGCTGGGAGGAGCTGATCAAGCAAGTCCTGAGCGCGATCTTCGGCGGGGGCGGGGAGCGCTAAGTTCGCGCGTTCGCGTTAAAGTAAAAAAACGAAGCTAAAGCCAAGCCAGCCCAGCTAGCCCCTCCCTTAGAGCTCCTCTGGTAGCTGGCTCAGCACGTATTCCCGGATCTCCTTCGGGGAGGGCAGCTCGCGGACCAGCTTGCCGCCCTCCAGGAACTTGACCAACTTCGGCTCCACTGGGCCGCCGCAGGCGGGGCACTCCTCTAGGGTCTGCTCCCAGGGGGTTATCTCGCGGTGGCCGCACTCCTTCGCCGAGCAGACGTAGAGCTGCTTCGCCCCGGAGCGCTTCCCCCGCTTGGCGACCGGCTCGCCCTCGATCTCGACGATGTCCAGCGCGAAGTCCAGCACCGGGGCGTTCCCGATCGCCGTCCCCACACCATAAGCGTCGGCGACCTCGTTGAGGGCGGGGATGACGTCCTCATCCAGCCCGCCGGAGATGAAGATCTTCACGTGCTTGTAGCCGTGCAGGTCCAATTCCCAGCGGACCTCGCGGGCGATCTCCAGCATGTCGCCCCGCCGGGAGGAGGGCGTATCCAGCCGCACGGCGAACAGGTTGTCTACCGCGCTGGCGTTCTCCAGCGCCTCGAACTTCTCATCGCCGAAGGTATCCACTAGGGCGACGCGCCGGACGTGCTCCTCGATCACCTCGTCGAACATCAGCGTGGCCGTGACCGAATCCTCCAAGATGAGGATCAGCGCGTGGGGTATGGTCCCGACGGGCTCCTCGCCGATCAGCTCCGCGCCCAGTATCCCGGAGACGCCGTCGCAGCCGCCGATGTAGGCCGCACGGTCGATCATCGGGGCGATCGCGGGGTGAAGCCTCCGGATCCCGAAGCTGTAGACCGGCCGGCCCCGAGCGGCGATCTTGCACCTGGCGGCCTTGGTGGCGATCCCGCTCGCCTGGCAGAGCAGCCCCAGGAGGGCCGTCTCGTAGACGGCGAACTCGCGGTAGCTCCCCTCGAGGAGCATCACCGGCTCATGTGGCCGCAGGAGGGTCCCCTCCGGGAGGGCCCACATATCGAGCGGGAGGCCCTCCAGGAGCTGGACCGCCTCGTGGACCCCGACGAAGATGCCCCACTCATACCCCCTGGGGAAGCGGTGCTTGTGGGCCACCTCCATCTTGACGCGCTTGTCGATCCCCTTTTGCTCGAGGATCCGGCGCGTCCGCTCGAAGTAGATGTCGGTCACCCGGCCCGACTTGATCGCCTTCTCATCGGCGATGAAGAACATCCTGGGTCTCACTCCCCTCTGCCCTTGGCCTTGTCCCTGCTCCTGCTCGATTCTGGTTTCGATTTCGAATTCGATCGCGATTGCGATTGTGATTGGGCCTCCCCCGGGCTTGAGGCGGCCGGCGTGCCCCCGCCGCGGCCACGGCGCGGCCTCTCCCGCTGGGCTCCCTGTTCTTCCTTGTGGGAGTGGCCCTCCTCGCCGGCCAGCCCGATGTATTTATCGATCGCCCGGCGGACCAGCTCCGAGATAGGGAGCCCCGTCTCCCGGGAGAGCCGCTTCAGCGCCCGGTGCTGCTGCTCGGTGATCGTCCAGTTCACCCGCCTCATCCCCATTTGGCCCGATTATACGCCAGGTGAAAGCCGGGTTGCAAACGCTACAAATTTGACATCCGCAGCTCTCGGCCCTATCATTACGGTGAAAGGGGGCTCAGGCCAGGTAGCTATGGGCGCGTTCTTCCACCGTCTGCGCAGCGACTTCATCCGGGGGCTGCTCGTGCTCCTGCCCATCGTGATCACCGTCTACCTCATCTGGTTGATCTCGCGGTTCTTCGTCCGCCTGGCGGAGGCCTCCTTCGGAGGGGTGCTCGCCCGGCTGCTGGGGAGCCACTGGTGGGTCCCCGCGCTGAGCCTCCTGCTCGCGCTCTTTCTGATCTGGCTCGTCGGGGTGCTCACCCGGAACTACGTCGGCCGGACGGTCCACTGCTACTTCGAGAACCTGCTCGAGCGGATCCCCCTGATCAACAAGGCCTACATCACCGTGCGCCGGGTGATCGACGCCATCTTCCGCACCGACCTTGTGGCCTTCAAGCGCGTGGTCCTGATCGAATACCCCCGCAAGGGGGTCTACACCCTGGGCTTCGTCACCAACGAGGAGCTGGGGAGGCTCAACGACGAGCTGAACGAGACCACCAACAGCAAGGACAAGTATATCTCGGTCTACGCGCCGACCTCGCCGAACCCCCTCTCGGGGTGGTTCGTCCTCGTCCCCAAAGCGGAGGTCATTTACCTGCCGATCAGCGTGGAGGAAGGCTGGAAGCTGGTCCTCTCCGCAGGGGTGGTCGCGCCCGAGGAGGAGGGCGAGACCGGCCTCTCCCTCGCGGAAGTGGGTGAGGAGCGCCCCTTCCGCTTCCGCCGCCCCCGCAAGGCAGGAGCGACGCTAGCCGAAGCCGACCCCGATCAGGATCAGGAAAGCGAGGGGAAAGGAAAAAGGAAAGGGTGAAGCAGTGAAGTGAAGTTGAAGTAAAGTGAGGGGAGGGAGGTGAAAGGGAGTTGAGCTCGAACCCGACTCAGGCCCAGCGGGCGCAGGCGCAGGCAGGTCCCACCGAGCAGGAGAAGATCTCCTGGATCTTCTCCGACCTCGACCAGGCCGGGCTGGAGGAGCTGAAGAAGCTCCTGCGACCGATCGAGTATGACAAAGGTGAGGTGATCTTCCAGGAGGGGGAGCCCGCCTTCGGGCTCTACATCATCTGCGAGGGCCGGGTGAAGCTGGCCAAGCGCTCGAGCAAGGGCAAGCGGCAGATACTCAAGCTCCTCGGCCCGGGTGAGCTCCTCGGCGAGAAGACGATGTTCGACCAGGAGACCTACACCGCTTACGCTAAGACGCTCGAGCCGACCAAGGTCTACTTCATCGAGCGCACCGCCTTCCTCGATTTCCTCCGCCGCCACCCCGAGGTGGCCCTCAAGCTGATCGAGAAACTCGCCCGGGAGCTGAAGGCCTTCCAAAACCGGCTGCTCGAGACCTCCTACGAGGGGAGTATGGAGCGGCTGGCGCGGCTGCTCCTCACCGTCGGGGACAATTGTGGGGTCGAGGAGGACGGGAAGCTCTACATCGGGCTGGAGCTCTCCCGAGCGGAGCTGGCCGAGATGGCCGGCATCTCCCCGGAGACGGCGATCCGGACGCTCTCGCGCCTGCGGGAGCGCGGGCTGATCGAGACCGCCGGCCACAAGATCTACATCCTCGACCGGGAGGGGCTGGAGGAGCTAGCCGAGCCCTTCCAGCCGGTCACCAAGGAGAACCTCCTCTGACCACCAGCAGGGATCACCCCCTCCGCTGATATAGATCATGGGAGGGGAGAAGCCCCCCTGGCTAAGCTGGATTTGGATCTGGATCCAGTCCAGCTAGCCGGAGCCCGGCCGGGTGGGGAAGGAAGGTGGTCGTGAGGTGGCCGAGGGGTTCTCAAGTTCAAATGCAAACCCACGCCCGAGCCCAAGCTCAGTCCCGTCAGGGCCGTTCAAGCGGGCTTTGAGCCGGCTCCTGCTCCGGAATCCCATCTTCGCCGAGCTGGATGAGGAGGCGCTCCAGGAGCTGGCGGAGCTGGCCCACCCGCAGGCCTTTCGCAGCGGCGAGCTGATCTTCAGGCCGGGCTCGCCGGTCCTCGGCTGCTACCTCATCCTGGAGGGCCATGTGAAGCTGGTCCAGCGGGCTCCTATCGAGGAGAAGGAGAAGAAGGAGTGCCTGCTCAAGCTCCTCGGCCCGGGTGAGCTCCTCGGCGAGTGCGCCCTCTTCAGCGACGGCTACATCGCCTACGCGCAAGCCTTGGGGGCAGTCCAAGCGGCCTTCTTCGACCGGGAGGGCTTCCTCGGATCCCTCCGGGCTCGACCCCAGCTAGCCGTGCGGCTGATCGAGCGGCTCTCGCGCGAGCTGCAGGCGGTCCAGCGGCGGCTGATCGAGACCTCCTATGAGGGGATCGAGGGGCGGCTGGCGCGGCTGCTCCTGGCGCTGGGGGAGAAGTTCGGCCGGGAGGGCCCCGAGGGGCTGGAGCTCGGGCTGAGGCTCTCCCGGACGGAGCTCGCCCAGCTCGCGGGGGTCTCCACGGAGACGGTCATCCGGGCGCTCTCGGCCTTCCGCGAGCGGGGGCTCATCCACCTGGAGGGCTACCGGATCGTGCTCGCGGATAGGGAGGGCCTCCAGCGGCTGATCAAGCCCCTCCCGATCCCCCAGAAGGAGCTGATCTAGGGTGCATGAGTATGCCGTCGCCGAGGAGCTCGTCCGGGCCGTCCTGGAGAGGCTCGATGGGCGGGGGCCTGTGGACGGCTCAACGGCAGTGAGGGTGAAGGAGGTCCACCTGCGGAAGGGCGAGCTGCGCCTCCTGGCGGATGAGGCCCTCCAGCAGGCCTACCGGCTGCTCACCGCGGGGACGGCGCTCGAGGGCTCCCGGCTGTTGATCGAGGAGGTCAGATCGGAGGTCCTCTGCCGGAGCCGGAGCTGCGGCTACCGCGGCCCAGCGGGCTACCACGATGAGCCAGGCTGGCACCTTACCGTCCCGGTCTTGGCCTGCCCCCGCTGCGGCAGCCCGGTCGAGCTCCTCCGGGGGGATGAGCTCGAACTGGTCCGGCTGGTCATCGAGGTCGAATCGGGATCAGGAACGGAATAGGGTGAGCCGGGGCGATGGCGACCTCGATGAGATTTGAGACGAGGGAGCGCTTGCGGATCACGATCAACGGGATCGTCCAGGGGGTCGGTTTCAGGCCGTTCGTCTACCGGCTGGCCGTCCAGCGGGGGCTGGCCGGCACCGTCAAGAACCTAGGGGATGCCGGGGTGGAGATCCTCGTCGAGGGCCCGAGGGACCAGCTCGAGCGCTTCCTCACCGAGCTCGAGCGGAGGAAGCCCCCG
>Ga0190286_1000975_pt1 | contig 10900 bp, 10 predicted proteins | sample 48691834_MG_FD_183241 | JGI IMG/M metagenome (GOLD analysis project Ga0190286, IMG submission 183241) | Hydrothermal vent microbial mat bacterial communities from Southern Trench, Guaymas Basin, Mexico - 4869-18-3-4_MG | ecosystem: Environmental > Aquatic > Marine > Hydrothermal vents >... | reverse complement strand
GTTGTCACAAACATAAAATGCCGAAGGAAGCTTCCAACGTTCATAGCCACAATCGACGACCTCTTATTCTGCGTTTCAATAGCGGAGAGAACACTGCAAACAACCGACAAACTCAAGTGAGAGTTCAGCTTTCTGAGTTGGAGTAATTTTAAATAGCGAATTGATGGTAAAGTTAAAGGCTAAACTCATTAAACGTAAAATTACTTAATTAAAAGCAAAAGTGAAATAGAATGCTGGATATCAAACTTATCCGTGAGAACCCCGAGCTTGTAAGAGAGAACTTGAAAAGAAGGGGAGATCCTGAAAATCTGAGAATGCTAGATGAACTCATAGACTGCGATAGGAAGTGGAGGCAACTTTTAACCGAGCTAAACGAGTTGCGCCATCAAAGGAAAACGATAACTATGGAGATTGCGGCTTTAAAAAAGAAAGGTGAAGACGTCGGCGGCAGAATCTCGAAGGCAAAGGCTGTGGACGCTGAAATAACAAGGTTGGAAAAGAAGGTTAGCGATTTAGAAGAAAAGAAACATAACCTTTTGATGCGGCTTCCAAACCTTTTACACGAGTCTGTTCCGTTTGGCAGAGATGAACACGATAATGTTCCTCTAAGAACGTGGGGTGAAATTCCAGAGTTCAAGTTTCCAGTTAAAGACCACATAGAGTTAGGGTTAAGCCTAGACATAATGGACATTGAAAGAGCTGGAAAAATAGCTGGAGCGAGATTTTTCTATCTGAAAAACGAAGGTGTACTGCTTGATTTGGCTCTCATGAACTTCGCCTTAGAGGAAATGATAAAGAAAGGTTTCAAACCCATAGAACCACCGTTCCTCATGAGACGAAAACCATACGAGGGCGTCGTGGCGTTAAGCGATTTCGAAGAAAGCCTATACAAGATTGAAGACGAAGACCTATACCTGATCGCAACCTCGGAGCATCCCATGGCAGCCATGTACATGAACGAAGTCTTGAAAGCCGAAGAACTACCGATAAAGTTTGTTGGGGTAAGCGCAAACTTTAGAAAAGAAGCTGGAGCACATGGAAAGGACACACGTGGAATCTTCAGAACCCACCAGTTTAACAAGATTGAACAGTTTGTCTTCTGTAAACCTGAACAGTCGTGGAAAATTCATGAAGAGCTTATAAGAAACGCTGAGGAACTCGTTCAAAAGCTAGGTTTACCATACCGCGTTGTAAACGTCTGCACCGGTGATTTAGGAACGGTTGCTGCTAAAAAATACGATGTTGAAGTGTGGATGCCGGCGCAGAAGGCTTACCGTGAGATAATCTCATGCAGCAACTGCACGGATTACCAAGCCAGAAGGTTAAACATAAAGTATAGGGAGAAAGAAGGTGAGCCGCCCAAGGGTTTTGTTCACACCTTGAACTCTACAGCCCTAGCCACGGGTAGAACAATGGTTGCAATCCTCGAAAACTATCAGCAAGAAGACGGTTCAGTTATCATTCCAGAAGCATTGAGAAAGTACATGAGTGGCATCGAAAGGATAAAGCCTACACGGTAAAGCTTTTAATACTTCTATGTGAATTTTCAAGCTACCTTAGTGATAAGACATGCCGAGAAGACGTGTAAGGGATAAGTGGCGGGGAAAATCGTGGTACACGGTGTTGGCACCACCATACTTTGGAAACGCAGAGTTAGGTATGGTGCCAGCTGATGAACCGGAAAAACTAATAGGAAGAGTTATCGATTCAACACTCTACGAGATAACAAACGATTTCACTCACCAATACCTGAAACTCTATTTTCAAATAACAGACGTTGATGGAAAAACCGCGCGTACAACCTTCAAAGGACACGAATATTCAAGGGACTATCTGCGAAGCCTCGTCAGAAGAAGAACAACAAAGGTTGACGGAATATTCAACGTCACAACCAAGGACGGATACAAACTTCGAGTCGCCGTTTGCGCCTTCACACTTTCAAGAATTAAAACGTCGCAAGAAGCAGCCATAAGAACAGTGATGAAAAGAATAGTTGAAGAGAAAGCCTCAACTCTCACCTTAGACCAGTTCGCCCAAGAAATAGTCTTGGGAAAGATAGCGTCCGACATTTACAACGAAGCTAAAAAAATAGCCCCCTTACGCCACGTGGGAATAAGAAAATCAAAACTTTTAACCCCGTTAACACAAGTGCAAGAGTTACAGCCACAAACACAGGTGAAGATGGAAAAAGCAGCTGAAGCTTAACCTTTCAGAAGATTTTTCCCGTATTCATAGCCTTTTTCAAAAGCTTTTAAGTTTAATTCAATGGTTGCCTTCGGAACATTACGCTTTATGGATTCCTTCACGTGGTCTACTTCAAGCATGTTTGTCGTCGCGGTGAACGCGCCTATCATCACAACGTTTGCAACTATCTTGTTGCCCAGCTCTTCAGCCAATCTTGTGGCTGGAACCTCGTAAACCGTGGCTTTCAAGTCCTTCCTTTGATTTGGAACCAAGTCTGGGTCAACAAGGAGAACCCCGTTTTCTTTCAAGTCGCCTATGTATTCTAAGTAAGCCTCTTGAGACATAGCAACCAAAATGTCTGGATTCTCAACCTTCGGAAAATCTATCTCACCGTCAGATATCACAACTTCTGATCTACAGCGTCCACCCCTCGATTCCGGACCGTAAGAAGCCGTTTCAACAGCGTTTTTATCTCCGTAAACACATGCTGCCGCAGCTAGTATTAAACCGGTTCTTATAATCCCTTGTCCACCGAAACCTCCAACTCGAATTTCAACTCGCATGGTTTATCCTCCCTTCAGCTTTTCCTGAATTTTAAAGAATTGTTTCTGAAGAAGCTCCTCATATGTTGGTTTTTCAATGTCAACAAATTCACCAACCACTATTCTTTCCCTAGTGATTTCAGCTTCCGACGGGTCATATCCATGCCTTATCTCCGAAACATCCTTAAGCCACCTCATCATGTCGATGGCCTTTCCAAACTTGTTGCGCCTCCCATATATCTCTGGACACGGAGAAACAACCTCTATGAATTTGAAACCCTTCTTTTGCAAGGCCTTTTTAATGGATTCCGTTAACCTTTGAACGTGTAAGGCAGTCCATCTTGCCACGTACACTGCGCCAGCGGCAGCGGCTAAATGCACCAAATTGAAAGGATGTTCAATGTTGCCGTAGGGCGAAGTGGTTGTGTAAGAACGCAACGGTGTTGTGGGTCCAAGCTGTCCACCCGTCATTCCATAGTTAAAGTTGTTTGAACATATAACCGTCATGTCTATGTTTCTTCTCGCAGCGTGAATGAAATGGTTTCCACCGATCGCGAAAAGGTCTCCGTCACCGCTTATAACGGCTATTGTCAACTTCGGATTTGCGAGTCTTATGCCGGTTGCCAAGGCTATTGGACGACCATGCGTCGTGTGGAACGAGTCGCATCTTACATACCCAGCGGCGCGTCCTATACAGCCGATTCCGGAAACAACAACGAGCTTGTCCATATCTATCTTTAACTCGTCGAGGGCTTTCACGAAACATCCTAAGATTATTCCGTTTCCACAGCCTTCACACCATATGTGGGGGAATCTCTCAGTTCTCAAGTATTTGGCTAACGGATGATGCGCTTCAAACTCTTGCGTAACCGTCATGTTTTCTCAGCTCTCCTCAAAACCTCAAATATTTCAGAAGGCTTGTGCGGTTCTCCACCGAGTTTTGGTAAGAAATAAACTGGAGTTTCCTTTGCAGCCCTCTCAACCTCTCTAACCATCTGTCCATAGTTCATCTCGGGAACTACGATAGCCTTCACACGGTTAGCTAGTTCCGCAACTGTTTTTTCCGGAAAAGGCCAAACAGTCACAAGCCTTAGCAGTCCAGCCTTCACTCCTGCTTCGCGAGCCTTTCTCACGGCGCTTATGGAAGCCCTTGACGCTATCCCATAGGCTATAACGGCTACATCGGCGTCTTCAAGCATAAACTCTTTAGTCTTCACGATTTTGTCGGCGTTCTTTCTGATTTTTTCGCAGAGCCTCTGCACAAGTTCAAATTGAACTTTAGGGTCATCTGTGCGTGGATAACCGTGTTCATCATGGGTTAAACCGGTAACGTGAACCTTGTAACCGTCTCCAAAATTCGCCATGGGAGGAACCAAATCGTCATCAGGTCGAAAAGGAACATATTTTTCCGGAGGAACAGTTGGTTTTTTGCGTTCAACAATTTTAATTTCTTCGGGCGGTGGGATTATAACGCGTTCCCATAAGTGTCCTATAAAACCGTCTGCCAAAAGAAACGTGGGAACCCTATAAGTTTCAGCCATGTTAAAACATTCAATCGTTAAATCAAACATCTCTTGAACAGACGATGGAGCAAAAGCTATAACATCATAATCCCCGTGAGAACCCCACTGCGCCTGCATAACATCTTGCTGTCCAGGTTCCGTTGGTTGACCAGTGCTTGGCGCTCCCCTCATAATGTTCACGACGACGCATGGAGTTTCTGTCATAGCGGCCAAACCGATGTTCTCCTGCATTAAGCTGAAGCCCGGTCCAGACGTGGCTGTCATAGCCTTGGCGCCAGCCCAGCTTGCACCAATCACAGCGGCCATGGAAGCTAACTCGTCTTCCATCTGCACATAAATTCCGCCGACTTCAACCATTCTTCTGGACATTCTTTCAGCTATTTCCGTTGCGGGTGTGATTGGGTAGCCAGCGAAGAATCTGCATCCGGCAGCTATTGCTCCTTCTGCACATGCGACGTCTCCTTGCATCAAGTGTTTTCCGGTTAACACTTCCCTCTGCATTGTCATCTTTGTTCTTCACCTTCACCTTCTTTATCCACTTTTTCCAAGTAAATTGCGAATTCTGGACATATCCTTTCACACAGTCCACAGCCTATGCAAGCGTCTTCGCTTTTAAGCTTCGGCGGGTGTACACCTTTCACGTTCAGTTTGTCGGATTCCTCTAGAGCGTTCACCGGGCAGAACTCTATGCAGAACGTGCAGCCTTTGCAGAAGTCTTCTATGACGTGCCATTTAACCTCTTGAATCTTTTTCCTTCTTACAGCGGGTGTGGTCAAGGTGGTCAGGCTCATTTTTTCATCTCGGCAAGGTGTTGCCTTTTTGGTTTAGGAGTGTTCAAGGATATAAAGGTTTACAAATGTAAAGATTTTACACAAACATAAAACTAACCTGATTGTGCAGACTGAAGTTTCTCTTTTAGCTTTTCACGTTCTTCAGCCTTTATCTTGCCAAGCCTTGAAATCCTAGCGTTCACCGTGGCGAAAAGTTTCACAGCTTTATCATATTGCGGTATTGTTGTGGTCATAGACTGCAACCTTAAGGGTGATATCTCATACTTCTGCAGCTCTTTCTTCAGCTCCGTAACGTGTTTCAACAATTTTTCACCCGCAAACGGGCTGTCGTCACCTTCTACAAAGACGACACCGTCGGCTCCATAGGCAAACGCGTTTAACAAGTGCTTTATTCCTATGCGCATGCAACTCGGCACAGTTATAGGTCTAATGTTCGCTATGTAACTCAACCTTCTTGTTCCAGCTAAATCCAGAGATGAATAGGCTGTTTTTCTTTCGATGAAAGCTATTATTTTAGGCTCCTTCAACTCACCCATACTTACACCTTGAACCTGCGCTATCAACTGTTTCTCTCTGAAGTTGTTCTGGTCTATCGCATCCTTTGGACAAGCGGGAACACACGCCCCACAGTTAATACACGCAATCGGAGTCACGCTTATGCTTGAATCTTTTATCGTTATGGCCTTCGTAGGACAAATCTCAACGCATTTACCGCACAAGTCACATTTTCCACGGTCTATCACCGGAACCTCTGGGGAAACCTCAAGTTCACCCTGTCCAATGAAGGTTGCAGCTCTTGACGCAGCAGCCATGCCCTCCTCCACGGATTCTCTGATATCCTTTGGTCCTAAAGCGCATCCAGAAACGAATATTCCTTCTTTTGCGCTGTCCACAGGGTTAAGCTTGTAGTGTCTTTCCATGAAGAAGCCGTCTGGTCCTGTGTGTAAGCCGAAGATTTTCGCGAGTTCTTCAGTGTCCGGCCTCGGAGTTATCCCCATGCTTAACACAACCATGTCGAATTTTTCTTCCACAGGTATTCCGGCAATCGTGTCTTCAGCCTTGACTATCAGTCCATCGTTCGTCGGAAGAACTCTAGCCGCTAAGCCTCTGACGAATTTCACGCCTTGCTCCCTGGCTCTTGCATAAAACTCTTCGTATCCTTTACCATCCGCCCTTATGTCCTGATAGAAAATCCACGGTTCAACGTTCGGTATAGCCTTCTTAAGCATAATCGCCTGTTTGATCGCAACCATGCAACCTATTTTACAACAGTATTCCTTCGCTCTTTCTTGAAGAGCTCTGCTTCCAACACATAAGACAAACGCAACTTTTTTGGGAAGCCTTCCGTCTGACGGTTTTTTAAATCCGAGGTGCATTATTCTCTCAAACTGTAGGTTTGTGACTATGTCTGGATGCGCTCCGTAAGAGTATTCGCCGAAGTCGTTTGGACTTATCTGCTCATAGCCCGTGGCGAGAATTATTGCACCCACGTTTAGTTTTATTTCTTCAGGTTGCATGTCATAGTTTATGGCTCCCGGATCACAAACTTCGATGCACTTACCACAAGCAATGGGCGCCAATCCGAGACAATTGTCGGTGTCTATAACATATGCCCTCGGGGTTCCTTGAGGATAAGGTATGTATATGGCTTTACGCCACGTTAAACCCAAGTTGAACTCGTCTGGAACCTCAACCGGACAAACCTTTGTGCACTCATCACAACCAGTGCACTTTTCAATGTCCACGTACCGCGGTTTCACACGTATCGTAACCGTGTAGTCCCCAGGCATTCCTTCCAAGGCTACGGGTTCAGCCATGGTGATTATTTTTATTCTCGGATGCTGTGACACGCTCACCATTCTCGGTGCAAGAATGCAGTAGGAACAGTCAAGGGTTGGAAACGTCTCACTGAGTTGAGCCATGTGACCGCCTATACATGGGTTCCGCTCAACAAGATAAACTTGATAGCCCTTATCCGCCATCTCAAGGGCTGCTTGAATCCCGCTTATCCCACCACCAATGACGAGAACTTCTTTTTTCACCTTTGTTTTAATTGGATGTAAAACCTCTAAGTGACGTACTCTATTAACCGCGCCGCGCACGATGTCTATGGCTTTTTTTGTTGCTTGTTCTATATTATCGTGAACCCAGCTGCAGTGTTCACGGATGTTCACCATTTCGAGAAGATAAGGATTCAAGCCGGCTTCAGAAACGGCTCTTCGGAAGGTTCCTAAATGCAGATACAGTGAACAGGAAGCCACAACCACACGGTTGATACCGTAATCTTTTATTCCACTCTTTATCAAGCTTTGACCTTGGGTGCTGCAGAGATAATCCACTGTTTCAACGATTTTCACGTTGTCGAGTTTTGATATGGCTTCTTTAACCTTTTCAACATCAACCGTGTCGCTGATGTTCCCGCCGCAGTGGCAGATGTAAACGCCTATGCGTATTGCAGTTTCCAAACGTTTTCACATCCATCAAATCGTAAAGTCGATGAGTGATAGAAATGGTGTTTTAATCCGTATTATATAACCTTTTTATTGAAACTTGAAATTTTCAACGATAAGTTTAAAATGTTTAACTGTTCAGTTTCCTAAACGCTTAGAAGGGCGTCTAATGAGTCTCGTGGAGAAAGTTAAAAACATAAGCGGTGAAGACGTAAGCTCTTGTTACCAGTGTGGAATGTGCAGTGCTTCATGCCCAGTAAGATTTGCCATGGATTTGTCGCCGACACAGGTCATCAGACTTGTTCAGGTAGGCAAGGTTGAAAGGATTTTCGAGTCGAACACTTTTTGGATATGTAGCACATGCTTCGCTTGTCAAGCGAGATGCCCAAGAAACATTAACATCACAAAGGTCATGGAAGCTTTAAGACAGATAAAACTTCGGAAAGAACAAGATGTAATTTCCATAAACAAGATTCCGAAGGAAGAGTTAAAAATTCTTCCTCCAATCGCCTTGGTTAGCAACTTCCGCAAAACAACAGCCTAGAAGATGTTAAAAATGATGAGGATACCGTATTACCCTGGCTGTGCGGTGCAGACAACAGCCAGAAACTACGCGGTTTCAGGGATAGCTGTCGCCAAAAAACTTGGAATAGAACTCGTTGAACTGCCGAAATGGAACTGCTGCGGAGTTTTCCCATCTCTGGCAACCGACGATTTGATGCGACATCTAGCCCCCATAAGAAACCTAATCCACGTGCAAGAGATGAATGAAAATGGAATCGTGGAAAACGAATACCGTGTGGTCACGTTCTGTTCCATGTGCTACCACACCCTTAAAGAGGCAAACATGTTCTTGAAAGCCGACGAGGAAAGACTGGAAAAGATCAACACTTTCCTTGAGAGAGAGAAAGAATACGCTGGCGGGATAAAGGAAGGCTATAAAGGCGGAGTGGAAGTTCTCGATTTCTTAGAAGTGTTAAGAGACATCGTAGGATACGAAAAAATAAGGGAGAACGTGAAAAAACCACTAAAGGGCTTAAAGGTTGCACCTTACTACGGCTGTTTGGTTCTGCGACCAAGAGAAATAGGCATAGACGACCCGGAAAGCCCCACCGTTATGGAAAAGATTCTGGAAGCCCTAGGAGCAGAAGTTGTTAACAACCCGAACAAATCTCAGTGTTGCGGCAGCTACCACACGGTTGACAGGAAAGAGATAGTTGCAAAATTAACCTATGACAATCTAATCTATCCTATAAGAAATGGTGCGGAAGTGATAACCACTTGTTGTCCCCTCTGCACTTTCAACCTAGATTTTAGACAGAAAGAAGCGCGAAAAATTCACAAAGACTTGAAGGAGATACCGATTATGTATTACACGCAGCTTATGGCAATTGCTTTCGGGTTGGAAAGAGAATATTACGGTGTGGATTTAGGGTTGCATTATGTTGATCCTAAACCATTACTTAAAGCTAAAAATCTTTATTAGAAGGCTGAGATATGTGCTATTCTCCTCACGGTTATTAAAGCTGGTGTGAACATGGCGGAGACGAAACAGGAAGAAAAAGAAGAACAAAAAGAGGGAGAAACAGTCCGCATATACATCATGGGACGCGAATACAAAGTTCCAGCTGGCTTAACAATAATGAAAGCCATGGAATACGCTGGATACCGTTTCATAAGAGGCTGCGGCTGCAGAGGAGGCTTCTGCGGCGCATGCGCAACCGTCTACAGAAAGAAAGGCGACTACAAACTGAGGATGGATCTTGCATGCCAAAAAGTTGTGGAAGACGGAATGTATCTCGTGCAGCTTCCGTTCACACCCGCCGAAAAGGCAATTTATAACTTGTCAGAACTGCAACCAACAACAAACGTGCTTTTAGAGTATTATCCGGAAATAGCGAAGTGCGTAAGCTGCAACACCTGTACAAAAGCGTGTCCCCAAGACCTGGAAGTCATGGATTTTGTCCAAGCAGCCATACGAGGAGACATAGAACAAGTAGCTAAACTATCCTTCGACTGCATCATGTGCGGCTTATGCGCCATGAGATGCCCAGCGGAAATAGTGCCATACAACGTAGCCTTACTAGCCAGAAGACTATACGGAAGAAACATGTTGCCGAGGGCGAAACACGTGGAAGAAAGAATAAAGGAGATTGAAGAAGGCAAGTTCGACAAGGAAATGGAGAGATTCGTCAAGATGAGCCTAGAAGAGTTAAAGGAAGAGTATAGAAAAAGGGAGATTGAAGAGTGATGGAAAAAATAGTGAGAGGATACCCGGAAAGCATGCGGAAATCCATAGAACTCGTGGAAAAAACACGAGATGAAAGACTAAAACACGTGATGGCTGAATCCTACCCCCTCATACCCCTCGACCAGAGAATAGACATTCTAAGAAAATATCACCCAGACTACAGAATGGAAATGAAAAGACCCGTGAAGGTTGGACCAAACAAAGGCGATCTAATGCCCAACGAAGTTGCAGACTTGCTTGAGGCACACCCCCTCGTGAGCCCTAAAGATGTAGACTTATCAAAAATAGACTATGACACAGACATCTTAATAATCGGCAGCGGTGGAGCCGGATTAGCCGCAGCCTTGTGGGCATACTACAGCGGAGCGAAGCCAGAAGACATATTGATAGTGACAAAACTGAGGCTGGGAGACGCAAACTCGAAGATGTCACAGTTTGGCATACAAGCAGCGGACAGACCGGAAGACACGCCTATGACTCATTATCTTGATATCATGGGAGCTGGAGGCTTCGTCAACGACAGAGAGATGGTGAAAACCATGGTTATGGAAGCCCCCATGATAATAAAATGGCATGAAGAGTTAGGAGTCATGTACGACAGAGAACCAGACGGATCCATGGTTGAAAAAATCGGGGGGGCTCTATGCAGAAAAAGACTGCACTTCTGTAAGGATTACACAGGCTTAGAGATAATGAGGAACTTAATGGATGAAGTTCAAAACTTGAAAATACCAGTTCTGGAGTTTTCACCAGCCGTAGAACTCGTCACAGACGACAAAGGTCAAGTGGCAGGAGCTGTTCTGTGGAACATGGAGACAAGCGAATACCACGTGGTGAGAGCAAAATCAACAGTCATAACCACCGGAGGCTTCGGAAGACTACACATCCAAGGCTTCGCAACAACAAACCACTACGGAGCAACATGCGACGGAGTAGTCCTAGCCTACCGAGTGGGAGCCAAACTAAGAGACATGGACTCCGTGCAATACCACCCAACAGGCGCAGCGTATCCAGAAGCAATCGTTGGACTGTTGTGCACGGAAAAGCTGAGGGGGATGGGAGCCCAACCGGTGAACAAGAACGGTGAACTCTTCGTCAATCCATTGGAACCAAGAGATGTGGAGGCAGCCGCCATCATAAGAGAATGTTATGAGAGAAA
>Ga0190286_1000973_pt1 | contig 10903 bp, 7 predicted proteins | sample 48691834_MG_FD_183241 | JGI IMG/M metagenome (GOLD analysis project Ga0190286, IMG submission 183241) | Hydrothermal vent microbial mat bacterial communities from Southern Trench, Guaymas Basin, Mexico - 4869-18-3-4_MG | ecosystem: Environmental > Aquatic > Marine > Hydrothermal vents > Microbial... | reverse complement strand
TCTTTATTCTGCCGATAGCTCCAGTTTGATACCGGCTCATCTGCTTTTAACTCAAGTTCTATCTCCCGTGTCGTGTATGTCTGCCCTTGTTCCGGCGTGAGGACGGTTATTTCTGGCGCTGTCGTATCTGTTTCGACCTTTATCCCTGGCACACTCGTGTCCATGATGATCGATATAGTTGTTTTTGCGTTATTCCCCGCGCCGCCCCCCGCAAATATTTTCACCAAATCGCTCGTATTTACCTTTAATCTCATACTTCCGTTCCCTGTATAAGAGAAATTCTCGTACATCTTACCCCATTGGCTCCAAGCTGAAAGTAGTTCATCCGCGTTCACTTCGAGCACTATATCCTTATCGCCGCTTATCCACACATCTGTCGGTAAAACAGTCAATCCAGACGCTGTCGTGACCGTTTCGACCGTTTGCTTTGACGTACTTGTGCCCTCAATGAATGATATAGTTGCGTTTATTGCGTTCACATTGCCCTCTGCCATGTATAATTTCATCAAGTCGCTCGCATTGATTGTTAATCTCACGCGCTCGTACCCATCGAAACTGAAAAAATCAGTCATGTTCAACCAGTCGCTCCTGTTCATTAGTGAATCATTAACGTGCACATCGAGCTGTATCCCGTTGTTCAGCCCTTCTTCCGGTACCGTAACGAAGAATAAAGCTGTATTCTCCACATTTCCCGTGCTATTCTCTACGAGTACATCTACCACGTTCGTATCCCCGCTCCTCATCTCTATCCTCATCTTCGCTCTTTCGTTCACAGTTTCGTTTCCAGCGAGGGATACGTTCACGGTGCAGTTCTCCTGATTGTTCAAGTTCGTTATCGAAGCATTCGATTTCACTTCCACTTCTATCGCCTTCTTCGCTGATATCTTCTCTTCTTCCTGTGATTGCCCGCTCAATTCCTGTGGTGTCGTGTTCATACGCACAAAGAAGGATACCGCCGCTCTTCCCCCGTTCCCCTTTTTATCCCTCGCGTACACTTCTACTCTGTTTGCACCTTCACTTGCGGTCAGCTTTATTCGCGCAGTTCTTTTTACAGTAGCGTTATGACATGTGCTATCGTTAGCATAATCCGCAGGCGAGAACGAAATATTCTCTCCTCCGTTCAGCCGATAGCTCCAGTTGAAATTTGATAGATTTCCATCAGCAGTAACTGCCAGTGCTATCTCTGGTGTTGCATAAGTCGCGCCCTCCTCTGGTGCGACAACTACCACAACAGGAATGGAAGATATAGTCTCCTTGCTTCCTATTCCTGTGCCAACATTTGTAGTTGTGACTATAAACAGGGCTATGACTATCAGACAAAATCCTTTTATTTTCTTCACTTTAACGGTGGTGTTCAGTGGCAGATTACATGTGTACTATATACATACTTCAGGTCATTAATATGCTTTTTGGTTACTTAAATATTTTTGAAGCTTTTCATCATAGTTCACGTCACCACATATCATTACTCTGCACGTGAAAGAACCATTTGCACAGTTAGTTGTGATTTTGAAGCCATCAGAACCCACCTGGTTCCACGAAATTTAACTAACACCGTGGTGCATTTGCGGCACCAAATACACTCTTTTCAGCACATTTCATGTAAAAAATGCAAACGTTAAACCTGCGCTGAAGATAGCGGACAAAGGAGAATATAGCGCATGGTCAAAGATAGGGGGAAGATAATTGCAATCAAGTCACACCAACCTTCTCCTTTACCCTGTCAAGAGCCCTCTTGAGTTCACTAATCTCTATTCTCTTCGCTTTCATAATGAGACAGCCGTTATGATAATGGGGACTGATATTAAGCGTATTTAAAGTTTGCCCACAAACCTTCTTTTGAAAAGAAAGAAATCTGATGTATGAACAAAAAGCGTGAATATGCAGCCAAAGACTTTGCTTGACTTCGCATTAGGCAGCGAAAAATCGGATTTAGTGCTAAAAAGCGCAAACCTCGTGAACGTGTGCAGTGGCGAGATATACAAAACCGACATTGCGATTGCTCAGGATTTGATAGTAGGATTGGGCAGATATAGCGGAAGAAAAGAGATAGATGCTCGAGATAAATATGCAGTCCCGGGTCTTATAGACGGGCATACACATATAGAAATGAGTATGCTTTCTGTGAGCGAGTTTGCAAAGGAGATAGTGCCTCGTGGGACGACTGCTGTGGTAGCGGACCCGCATGAGATCGCTAATGTCCTGGGTATTGAGGGCATAAGAGCTTTTTTAGCAGAGGCAAAGTCAACACAGCTAAAAGTATATTGCATGGCGCCTTCTTGCGTGCCTTCCACCAACCCTTACCTTGGACTTGAGACTTCAGGTGCAGTGATAACACATGACGAGATAAGGGGATTGCTACTGATTGACGGGATTATAGGTCTGGCAGAGGTAATGAACTACGGCGGTGTCATAGCGAAAGAGGAAGAGATATGGGATAAGATAGAAGTAGCGCAGGGCTTGAAAATGCCAATTGATGGTCATGCGCCGCTACTCAGCGGTAAAGAATTAAACGCTTATGCCTTAAGTGGTGCCGGCTCAGATCACGAGAGCACGTCTTATGAAGAAGCGCAGGAGAAGCTCCGGCTGGGTTTGCGGCTTATGGTAAGGGAAGGTTCGGTGGCAAAGAATCTGGAAGACATCGTACCATTGTTGAAAACCGTAGATACAGGTCATTGCATGCTTGTCACTGACGGTGACCGCACACCACGCGATTTGAATGATGATGGTTATCTGGACTATGTTTTGAGGAGGGCCATTGAAGAGGGCATAGACCCTGTAAAAGCGGTACAGATGTGCACGGTAAATACCGCGGAATGGTTCAAACTTGATAATATTATAGGCAGCATTTCGCCCGGTAAAATCGCGGACATCGTGCTGCTAAAGCATTTGGAGAAGTTTGAAGTGGATAGCGTGATAGTGAACGGAAATACGGATTTCGCTTCTCCCTCTGAATATAAGTTTAATTATCCTCAGTATGGCAAAAGTGTAAGGATAAAGCAGGTGAAACCTGATGATTTTGCGATACCGCAAGTAGGGCAGAAAAAAGCGAGAATAATCGGTTTGATAAAAGGGGAACTACTGACTGAGGAATTCGTGGCAGAGATAAGCGGCATTGACATCGCACGGGATATATTGAAAATCGCTGTTGTCGAGCGGCATCATTACTCAGGTAATATCGGTCTGGGCTTTGTAAAAGGGTTTGGCTTGAAGGGTGGTGCACTCGCTTCTACTATCGCTCACGACTCGCATAATATCGTTGTTATTGGTACAAACGAGGCGGATATGGCTTTCGCGTGTAACCGCTTGAAGGCGATAGGCGGGGGAATTGTTCTGTGCTGCGGAAGGGAGGTGACTTGCGAGTTGGAACTGCCTATTGCTGGGCTTATGAGCGATAAAGGGCTGGATTATGTAATAAAGAAACAAAAAGAGCTGGAAACTAACATTTCTGAGTGCGGTTGTAAACTGCAAACGCCTTCTATTACTATGTCCTTCCTCGCTTTGCCTGTGATACCGAAGTTGAAGATAACGGATAAGGGGTTGGTGGATGTGGAGCGGCGGGAGATAGTGGATATATTCTTATAAATGCGTACTATACTCCCGAATTATATCTTTCAACTCTTCATAACCCGAATATGCCTTACACACAACACCCGCTTTACCGCGTATATACGCAGAAATCTGCATAACTACAGTTACTACATTAGTACACTATGGTGCAGAAAGTAGAACTCATATCGCCAGTCGGAACCAGTAAGTCACTCAAGCCCGCCGTGGAAAACGGTGCGGATGCCGTATATTTCGGCGTGGACAGGTACAATGCACGAAGACGTACTGCGAATTTCACCATAGCGGCACTAAGGCAAGCAGTCGAATACGCGCATGATAACGGTGTAAAAGTTTATATCACCTTTAATATCCTGATAAAGAACCAGGAACTCCGTGAATTCTTTGATAATATCTCCGATGCCTATTCTCAGGGCATAGACGGCATAATAATACAGCACATATCGTTTACACACATGCTCAAGGATACGTTCCCTGACTTGAGAATCCATATATCCACGCAGGCTGGCATAACCAACACATACTACGCGGACTTCCTTTCCTGTGCGGACAGGGTTACGCTTCCTCGTGAGTTTTCGCTCGCTCAGGTGCGTGATTTTGTCCTGAAGACCGGGTTAGATACAGAAGTATTCGTACACGGCGCGCTTTGTTTCTGTTATAGTGGCCAGTGCCTCTTCTCCAGCTTCTTAGGTGGCAGGAGCGGAAACCGAGGGATATGCGCACAACCATGCAGGAAGAGATATAATAGCAGTTACCTGTTGAGTACGAAGGACTTATGCCTTGCCAGACGTATACCTGAAATAATAGAAGCTGGTGTTAGTGCGTTAAAGATAGAGGGCAGACTCCGCAGTACACGTTATACCGCACTGGCAACACGGGTTTATCGCCTATCCATTGATTCATATTACAATGGTGATTTCTGCATACCCGAGAGAGAACTAAAAGACCTTGCGCTTGTTTTCAATCGTGGATTCACTGAAGGCTACATGTTCGGGGCATTGGATATTAGATCCTGTGACAGCCCGAAGAACCGCGGCGTCTTTCTGGGTGTTATTGCAGAAGATACAACGCTCACGCTGTGCGAATGCCTGTCCATAGGTGACGGAGTTGGTATCTGGACTAAAGACGGTATTGATGGTGCAGTTATAAAGGTAATAGAAAAAGGCGGTACATCTGTTGCTTCTGCTGATACCGGTGATACAATAAAACTGTTTATCCGAGCAGAAGAAGGTGATAGAATCTACAAGACTTCATCTAAGAAGAAGACGCACTATGCACCTGTAAAACCAAAACATAAAATTATTATGCCCCGCAGGTCAAGACATAGGGTATTAATACCACCGGCTATCGAAAATACCGGGTACACCGGTACGGAAATTTTAGCTAAGGTGTATTCCAAAGAGGATGTAAAGGGCGCGCTAAATGCTGGTGCAAAGACCGTTTTTTACTCGATCTTCGCCTCTGATTTTCAAGAAAGCAATGCGTTACCCTATATCCCGCGCATTGTATCGGATTCCGAAGCAGAAGACGCTATAAGACTGGTAAATAGCTCTGTGTCTGTGCTTCTCGGCAACATCGGGCTTATCTCTGCACTATCGAAATCAAAAACGGTTTATCTCGATTATTCCGCTAACGTCTTCAATGAGATAGACATGACACTTATTAAAAAATACCGGGCCGTTCCTGTCGTGTCGCCAGAACTTAATTTAGCTGAGCTATTAGAATTCAAGAACAAAAATTTCGCGGTCCTGGTTCATGGCAGACCGGTTCTTATGAGCACTAAATATCCACTGGAAGAAAGCTCGTTGAGAGACGACAAGGGATTTGTTTTCCCCGTGCGAAAGGAATTCAACTATACACAGATACTGAACAGCTTACCCCTTGGGCTTTTCAACGATATAACAAAGCTCAGAGGTATAACCAGATACTTCTTTGACCTTACTGACGGCAATGCCGAAACGGTTATTCGTATGTACAAAGACATCCTTGATGGGAAGACGGTAAAAAAGTCCGTGAGGCGGAAGCATACCCGCGGGCATTTTTACCGCGGTGTCGAATAACCAGCTCATGCTAAAAAATAGAGAGAGCACCTTTAAGGTGCCTGCTTGTACTCCTGAGACCCAATGTTTGTTTGTTTATTTGCTGTTTATTTATTTATTCCGCGGGATAAAGTGTTTTTATACACAGGGGATTCTTTGTCAGTAGATTCCTTATTGATATAATACCCACGATTTTGTCCTCTTCCATCACTAACAGCCTTCTTATGTTATTGTCCGCCATAAGCTCGCAGGCTCTCTCCTGAGGTGCATCCGGCCCGATGGTCACTAATGGCGATGACATTATCTCTTTTGCTTTGATTTCACTTGGTATTTTATTCTTTATTGTTACTTTTAGCGCTATGTCCCGATCAGTGACAATTCCCACAGGTTTACCCCCTTTTGTTATCACTATGCTTCCCACTCCTGACAATTCCATGTCCTTCGATACCTTTGTGATGGGTGCGTCTTCATCCTCAGTTAAGACTTTTGGTGTCATTATATCCCTTACCTCTAACAATTCCATTTCCGTTCCCATAATTTTACTATCACCTACCTCTTGTGTTTATATAATACCACTTACAAATAGCCACTTAAAAAAGCTTTTGGTTATTATTTTTTTTTAAGTACTGGTACTTGTGATTTGCACACATTTCCCGGCATGGATGCCTATCTATGGGCGAGTTCTTTTAAATGGTAAGCGAAGCCCTTTTCCACTCGTGCCATGCCGGTAATCGTGGAACAGGAAAATCCCGGATGCGTAGCTGGACGTTGATTGCTGCTTCCTCCAGTAAGTGCTATGCCTGAATTTCTTCAGGATTTTCTCTAACTTCTCCCTTTGCTCCTCCTGTGACTTCTCATCTCCGCTCTTCGATTCAGCATCATGATACAGCAGTCCAAAACTGTCAAATATCTCTCTCAGCTCCTTGTCATCTATGTAGTGATTCACAAGCACACCCAGCTCATCATACACTTCTCTTAACCGTTCTATGTACTTCTGCCAGCTTTTTCCCGCTAACAGCACTTCACAATCGCTTAAAGACCGCTCAAGTCGGTCCAGTGTCCATCCACTTGCTAAAATGCGTACCTTAGGATAAAGCCGCTTTACATATTCCGGCTTTAGTGTTAACAGATTCCTGATGCTTATAATACCGATAGGCACGTCGTTTTCTACTACGGGCAGCCTTTTTATGCTCTCCGCTGACGCGAGTTCACATGCCTCTTCTACTGATGCTTCAGGACTGATGGTGAGCACTGGAGTACTCATTACTTCTTTCGCTTTTATCTCGCTTGCTCTTTCATCCTTCAATAGGACCTTTAACGCTATGTCCCGCTCGGTAATAATCCCTGCTAGTTTCCCTTCCCTCGTTATCACTACGCTCCCTATGCCCATGTCTGCCATATCCCTCGCTATACGAATGAGCACGGTATCTTCATCTTCCGTGATAATCGGCGTGCTCATTATATCGCGTACTTTCGACTTCTCTCCTTTATCGCTCTGCACCATGATTTCTCCTTCTGTTTATCCATTTCACCTTTTCTGCTCTTTTAATAATAAAAAAAGCTATACCCGAACACATACTCTGCCAAAGAGCGATTTTACCATTCAGACTTATGCCGGTCCGCCACAAAATCGCTATCAGTAGAATAGCAATCACAGTCCGTTTATCCATTATCACATCACCAAAAGTACCTTTTATACCCTTCATAGTCCTGATTACCTTTCTATTATCGCTTACAATAATATATATATGTATATTGCTTTTCAACTTCAGTTAATTAATATTACACGTGTGACGCGAGCGATCACCGCCATGTCTTTACATTAGATATAATCACAGAACCTTCTTCCGAATCGCTAACGGCTTTTTCCAATGCTGTATCCAAACGATCAGCAAAAAGCACGTTCTTACCCTCTATTTTGCCCTTGAACTCTTCACCTACAACTATTATCTCAACGAAATCCGGCGCCTCTGTCTCAACCAGTTCTTTCAGTTCCTCCGCATCCACACCCTCACATACATATTGCGATTCCACGCCAACAATCAAGAGCACTTTTTCTGATATTCGCCTTGCCATCTCTGTTATCGCATCGAGGAACTTCAGTTTCGTACCCGAATTGGAATTATCAATCAAAAACCGTCCTTTTTGACGCTTCAACTTCAACCTACCATTTACAGGTGATATATCCGCAGTATTGAGCTCTTCTGCTGGTATACCAAGACTCAAGACAGTGCAAAAAGCCGCTTCTAAGCAGTTCCTGTAATAATCCCCTGCAATATAAGAATCAATAGGAGTGAAACTAATTTCTCCACTTATAAACTCGCCGTTTATGATACGTAGACCATCAAAAATGACCTTGTTCTCTTCTATCCTCAGGTTTCTACCGCTATCACCGTACGTATTTCCACTCATGTTTAATAAATCTGATAACCCTGGATGGACCACGACACTGCTGCCTTTGCCATCGTAGTTCCGTAAAGATGCTTTCTTTACTGCTGATGCAGCTTTTGTGCCCCCTGCAACCCTGTAATCTTCTTCCAGGCTGGTTATTACCGCTACATCGCCTATCCCTGTTAAACCAAGCGAAACCTCAAACACTGCTATATCTGGCTCCAAATTACTCGCACGTGCTATTTCCATTACTTTCAAGACATTCGCAGGCGTGCCACCTAACCTGGGGAATCGTACCTCTTTACCTGCTGATTGAAAACGTGTGATGGAGCTGGTATGCGAAAGCACCTTCTTGGTATTCACCAATTGGCATATCAACTCGCAGACTGATGTTTTCTTAACCGTACCCGTTACTTCCACCACTTTTATACCGTTGAAAATGTTGTTTATAGCTGCTATCTCTTTTACCGCTTCGTGATGGCTCATAAATGGTATGGCGTTCCCCATAGCTTGCTTTACTATTTCAAAGTTCGGATTTAAATGAACCGGAGCAATAACCAAATCGTAATTCAAATTCTTTAAAACTGTTTTATCAGAAGAAGATGCCCTATAGGGATTGAATACCTGCACGTCCTTACCAATTCCTTTTAATTCCTCTGCTATTACTTCTGCCCCATGTATGGGGTCCAGGACCAATATTCGGGCTGCTTCTTTTATGTTCATGCTGGTGAATAATGTCTAATAAAATTCTATAATAAATATTATATCCCTGTGCTTTCTTTTTGCCTCTTTGTCTTGCAATTAAAAGTGCAAAATAGCCCATATAACCAGTACCGTACATCTTGCAAGTTCGTTAGATGCACCTATAACGTCACCATTTACCGTGCCAAATTTGCCTTTCGCAATGTAAGAGCAGAAAAAAGCGACTACGATGCCACTAAACATGATAACGAACCGAACCGAGAAAGAAGTAACGATTAAACAAATGAGCAGGGCGGAAATAAGTGCAACTATGTATTTTGCCGTTGTCGTATAACGTATAAACAAAGCACCCATTCCCCGCTCAACACCAAAACCTCTACCAAGTAGCAGGCAGGTATTCATGCTTAGCTTACCCGATACTTCTGCGGTTATGAATACAGCAGCGAACTTGTAAAAACTGGCTAAATCAAACTTGAAAGTAACCTCGCGGGTACATACAGCTTCAATAGCAAATAACGTCGTGAGTATAACAAACATCGCTGCGAATAAGCCTGATATTCCTATCTTCGCATCTTTCATCGCGTTTACTTTTTCTCCCCTGCTACCTGTTGCCATCAGGCCATCGAAGAAATCAGCTAAGCCATCTAAGTGTATCAAACCCGTGACGAGATAAATCGTGAGAAGCGTGAGCAAAGCTGCTATTTCTGGTGTCGTAGCTAAGAGCCCGAAAGAGAGGAAAGCTGCTACGGCGACAAATAAACCAATGAATAAAGCCACGAGCGGGAATAAGTAACTCTTCGTTGCTACTTCTTCTATTCTTACCTCTTCTCTTACCGGTATCCGCGTTAAGAAGCTGATTATGTTAAGCATTGGCTAATTAATTAATTAATTTACTTGATTCTCGTGCTAATAGCTTTACGTGACGTGATATATTTTCCTGAATGACTATAATAACAGTTAGAAAGATAATGCTTCTTTGGTAATGCTTTCTTTTTAGTGCTGAATTATTCCCTTATCCATGACACCCTCGGGGATAATCCGCTCTACACCAGTTGTAAAACTCTTTATCTTACTTATGAATTTCTTCTTCAGTTTACCCACTAAAACATGCTCAAGCACGTCTTCTATCAGCACTACGGGTACCACCTTTATCTTATCCTGGTAGCGCTCTTCTATGAGTACGTCATTCAGGTTTGCCTGAGGAATCAATACCACTTTAACGCCCGCCTGCGCTGCTGCTTCTATCTTTTGCGTTATCCCGCCCACGGGTAATACGTCTCCACGCACGGACAGAGAACCAGTCATCGCCACACTCTGGTCCACCGGAATATTCTCAAGTGAGGATATAACCGCGGTAGCTATAGAAATACTGGCGGAATCGCCTTCCACTCCTTCATGGGTGCCTACAAACTGGATATGAATATCTTTTTGCGATATGTCCTTCCCCGTGTACTTCTTGAATATTGCGGATACGTTTTGTACCGCCTCCTGTGCTATCTCCTGCAATCTACCTGTTGCTATTACCTTTCCCTCCTCCTTCGATTGTGCTGGGGTGACCTCTGCCATTATAGGAAGCATAACACCGCTATCACCCACTACTGCGAGCCCGTTCACTCTACCTACTTCGTATCCTTCGGTCTTGAACAATTTATAATCCTTCTTCTGCGCCAGATACTCATCTGCAACTTGCTGCTCCACCGATTTCGCTATTGTCTTCGCTTTTAGCACATGCTCCGCAGTCACGTATTTAACACGTTCCGCATGAGCAATATCGCCTGCTACACGTACCAATCCACCAAGATCCCGTAACACCAGCGTAAGATGCCCTTTTCTTCCTGCTCTTCGTCTCGCTTCCCTTATTATCTCGCGTATACCGCTACTGTTGAAATGTGGTATCTTTTTGTCCTTCGTCACTTCCTGGGCGATGAACCTGACAAGTTTTTTCCTGTTCTCTACCGTGTCATCCATCGTATCTTTCATGTATATCTCGTAGCCATTGCCCTTTATTCGCGAGCGAAGAGCAGGGTGCATACCCGCCATAGCGTCTAAATTACCCGCTGCTACCATGATGAAATCACATGGTACCGGCTCTGTCTTCACCATAGCACCGGAACTCCGCTCTGATTGGCCCGTTATTGCGTATTCCTTCTCCTGCATCGCAGTGAGCAGATTTTGCTGCGCTTCTATCCGTAACGTATTTATCT
>Ga0190286_1000972_pt1 | contig 10904 bp, 9 predicted proteins | sample 48691834_MG_FD_183241 | JGI IMG/M metagenome (GOLD analysis project Ga0190286, IMG submission 183241) | Hydrothermal vent microbial mat bacterial communities from Southern Trench, Guaymas Basin, Mexico - 4869-18-3-4_MG | ecosystem: Environmental > Aquatic > Marine > Hydrothermal vents > Microbial... | reverse complement strand
CCAGGGGCCCTGTTATCTATTTCCTCCTGAATTACCTCACGCCAACCCTTTTCACGCACACACCGAAGCTCGACCACAATGGGGATACACTGAGACCTGCTGAGATCAGAGGCAAATTTATAGCAAAAAGAGGTCTTGCCAATGCCGTAATCACCGAGCACTGCCAGAAGCTTTCGCTTGGGATCTTTTAACCAGTCATGGACATAACTGTGCAGAGGCCCTTTGTCTTTCCCTTTTTCATCATGGCATCTGGGTGGAATATAGTGTTTGGGAATGAATTCTCTGTAATCTTTGGGTTCTGGCGGTGGAGGTTTGGGTTTCTCTACCGGTGGTTTCAAAACAACGGTTGTTTCAGGAAAACCCCATTCAGAAAGGCAGTCGTTCACCGGCTCAAGGGCTTTATTGATTCTCTGCACCTCTTCACTAAGGGCTTCCCCAATACTTTCATCACCTCTCCAGTGCCATCTGACAATACCCCTGCCAATCTCGGGCAAAGAGATGTGTTCTCTAAGGTGCCCTAAACGGATGTAAGGTTGATCCATCTCATCAGCGAGCCTCAATAGCGCTGTAACCCGCCGGAGGTTAAGGGTTTCCTGAGACAGATAGGCATCTCCAAATTTGTTTGGGATATTATTAAGAGGGCAAATAGATTCAGGCGCATGGCCATAGCAGACCTCAGCTACTGCCTGGGCTGCCAACGGCGGTTCCTCTGGATTCATGCGGGGAAATTCGTTAAAAAGGTATTTGTCTGGATTATTTAATATATATTCCTTGCTGCTTAACGGATGTCCAAGGGATATTGGTTTTCCATTTTCTTTCCGATAACCAATGTCATGCAGATAGACAGCATAGAGGAGGATAAATACCTCAGCAGGCTCGAGCCTTTTCTTAAAGTCGTCTGGGATCAGCCGATTCAGGTAATCTTCTAACCTTTGGGAGTGATCTATACCATTCTTGGGGATACCTTCAAGCCAATTTGGGGCCTCTTTTTTTTACCTTAGAGATGTGCTTATGCAAATTTATCTTTTTATCTGTAGTGCTTTTTCCTCTGAGCCTCTCATGAAGTCGCATCCAAGACCTCACTGCTTAGGTTCCCAAGAATAAGGAACTTCTTCAAAAAAATGCAAATGGGGTCATCTTGCATTACTACATTTTTTATCTTTAAGATTTTTTCCAAAAAAGCTGCCTCAATAAAGGCCTTTTGCTAATTTTTATTGACTGTTTCATTATTTAAACAATTATCCTAATCATTAATATTTGTCAATAATGGGCTCTTTCTAATTTTTGTTTGATGAAGGCAATCTTTTCTTTGGCAGTACGGCTACTAAAAGATATCACTTAACTCTATCTTTAGCCCTTTAAGGATTAATGACTCTAAAACTTCTCCTATAAGATAGATTTTTACTGTTTCAAGGCCCGATTCTCCTTTCAGGGTCTACTAACCAATATTCCCTGACCCCATATTTGCCATAAAGCTTTCTCTTTATCACCCTATCCCTATACTCTGAAGATGGGGATATGATTTCAATGATTAAATCTGGTACCCCTTCTATGTTTTTTTCTGTTATGATGTGTAATCTTTCCTTTGAAATAAACATAATATCAGAGAGCTAAAACCATCAAGACTGTATGGACTTTTGCTATATCTCACCCTTTTCAACCATATCTGCCAGGAGCTTTTTATAGTCAATGCCTGCTTTCTTAAAGCCCTCCCTGCCATATTTTATATTTGCCTCAAAGACATAAAATTTTCCATTATAGACACACATATCAATACCAACATCATCCAGATTACATAGCTTACATGTTCTTAAGGCAAGCTCTATAGCAGCCTCGGGCACATTATCAAGGCTTATTTCAGCACCATGGGAGATATTGCAGCGATATTCACCCTCTTTTTTTATTCGCCAATAGGCAAGTATTGCCTTATCTTTAATAACTACAACCCTTATATCTCCATCAATTTCAAGATACTCCTGTATATAGGCTACTTTTGTAATTTTTTTGTATGCTGAAAGGTCAGCATCGTTTTTAATTAAATATACACCCTCTCCAAGGGCAGAACCCCTGGGGATTTTTGCAATAAAGGGATATGAGAAATAATTTAAGATTTCCCTTTTCTGTCTATCTCCATAAAATATGCGTGTACGTGGATGGGGAATGCCCAACAGATTAAAGAGGGCTGTCTGTTTTATCTTGTCACAGGCATATTTGTAACAATCATAACTAGGGAATGTTGGTTTTCCCATGGTATTAAATAAGTCTGCATAAAAACTTGTAGGATAATAGATTATCTCTGCCTCACGGATGAGTTTTTGTTCCCAGGGCCTATAATCATAAAAATTTGTCCTTACCCCCAGTGTAATAACGCCCTTACAATGGCTTAGTCTACTTCCAATTGCTACCTTCGGCTTTTCCATGCTTTTTTATTATAATCTTTTTATATACCTATTGCCATAAAGTTGGTTATGATATAATTTTGATTATTATGAAGGGATTAAAGATTTATATTTCATTTATCTTATTTTTGTTTCTTTTTGGTTGCGCTACTGTTTCCATATTTGAAAAGACAAGGCCCTTAAAGGAAACAGTCTTATCTGGAGAGGGAAGAGATAAGATACTTCTTATAGATATCTCTGGTATCATCTCTAGTAAAAAGAGGTCATCTCCCTTTAAGGAGAAGACCAGTATTGTCTCTAGGGTGCGTGAAGAGCTAAAAAAGGCCAGCGATGATAAAAAGATTAAAGGTATAGTCCTAAGAATCAATAGCCCAGGGGGCACAGTTACTGCTAGCGATATTATTTATAGAGAGATAAAGCAGTTTAAAGATAAAAAGAAGATTCCAGTAGTAGCCTGTATGATGGATGTAACCACCTCTGGGGCATATTATGTGGCACTCTCAGCAGATGCCATAATAGCCCATCCTACATCAGTAACGGGCAGTATTGGGGTTATTGCATTAAAATTTAATGTAAAGGGCCTTTTAGAAAAGATAGGTGTTGAAGATGAAACTATAAAATCAGCAGATAAAAAGGACCTGTGGTCACCTTTTAGGCCAAGTACTGAAGAGGAGAAAAAAATAATCCAAGGAATAATTGGTAGTTTTCATAAGAAATTCATAAAAGTAATAGCAGAGGAAAGAAAGGAACTTAATATAGAGGAAATAAAAAGGCTTGCAGATGGAAGGATATACACTGCCAAGCAGGCATTTGATTCAAAATTGATTGATAAGATAGGTTACTTGGATGATGCCATTGAAATTGCTAAGAAAATGGCAGGGATTACCAAGGCAAAGGTCATTTCCTATCACCGTCCATCTAGATATAAAAATAACATTTATTCTATGTTCAATATAGACCTAGGTGCCTTAACAGAAAATGTAGGATTGACATTTATGTATCTGTGGATCCCATAAAGCAGACAAAGATAGCTCATTTGTCCTATATAAAATTGCTTTGTTTGCTGATATAGAATTCATCCCCTAAAAACCCCAAATATCCAACGTTAAATAATTAAATTGAGTTTCTTGAGTTCATTGTGTTTAGACCCAACGAACCGTGTAAATGGGGTAAACCCAACAGACTTTTTATATCTGAGCTTTGACATTGGTCATCTTTAGATTTAGTATTCTACTGTTTTCATAACCAAAATTTTATATAACCGTTCACGGGTTTAAAGGTTCAGGGTTCAAGGTTAGAGAAAAGCTGCAGGATACAAGCTACAGGCTACAAAAAAATAAGCTTGAGGCTTGTAGCCTGAGGCCTGCAGCCTAAAAAGCAACCCTGAACCGTGAACTCTGAACCTGTGAACGCTTACAATTTTATATACATGAACAGGCATTTAAAGCGTTATCTCTCATTTTATCTACCCCGTCTAATGCTTTCCTGCTTCTTAATCTGCATTCTCTCAGGCGTATTCCTAACCATTCACTATCAGCCATTTGGAAACGTATTTAGGTGTATGGAAGAAATCACTACTGTAATCCCATATGGCTTTTTCTTTAGAAGATTGCATTATATTTCAGGAGAGTTATTTGTCATCCTTGCATTGATCCATATTGGCGACCATTTCTTAAGAAGGACATATAAACGATATCCCCTTGGTGAATGGTTAAGCCTTATAATTTCTGTTTATATCTCATTTGCTATTATCTTTATGGGCTTTATCCTAAAGGGTGATAAAGAGGGCATCTTTGCAGGCAATATCATGTTAAATATTATTAAAAACACCCCCTTTATAGGAAATGTCATTTCAAACTTATTTATAAGGGGAGGTGAAGGCTTTTTCTGGTTACCCTATCTTCATCACTGTTTTTTTCTCCCGTCATTGCTTTTATTCCTCACCCGTAAACACATCCGTAACTGGCTACCTGACAGGCGTTTTCTCCTTTATACTGTTTTACTTTTATTTACAGGTGCTATCTTTTTTAAAATGCCCATAGACATCCATCCAGATGCCACACTTTCCACAATAAAAGGCCCTTGGTTCTTCTTGGGCATCCAGGAATGTCTAAGAAAAATGCCACCTTTATTAGCAGGCATTGGATTCCCCCTTTCTCTTTTTTTGCTTATTTCGTTAATCCCTTTAACTAAAGGGCATTGGGAATCTTTTATGCGGTATATTATCTTAATATTTATCATTGCTTACGGTGTTCTTACTATTTTGGCCTGGCAATTTACGGAGTATAAATAAATAATGCTTTCAAATATATTTATTAATGCACCATATGACCTTTTGATAACAAAATATTTGCCATTTTTTCTTGAAAAACACATTAATCCTGAAATTTATTTTAGCCCTGCTATATTGGATAAATTTCCAGAAGATGAGTTTAAGGCATTAGTAAGGGAGTTGCATAAAAACCAAATTAAAATTACCTTTCATGCACCTTATATAGATCTTGCCCCAGGTGCAATAGACAGTAAGATTAGGCAGGCTACAGAAGAAAGATTAAAACAATTATTTGATCTGGTACCCATCTTTAACCCTGTTTTAATAGTGGCCCACCCTGGTTATGATGAACGTATCTATGAAACGTATGAAGAGCAATGGCTTAATAGTAGTATCACTACTTGGAATAATTTATTGCCTTTAGCAGAAAGGTTTAAGGTCTTATTAACATTAGAAAATGTATTTGAGCCCAATCCTAAGATTTTAATTGAGCTCTTTCAATCCTTAAAATCTCGTTATATTGGCTTTTGTTTTGATATAGGGCATCAGCATGCATTTACAAAAAATAAAATTGATGATTGGATAATACTATTTCCCTACCTTAAACAAGTCCATCTACATGACAACCATGGCATAAAGGATGAACATCTAGGGTTGGGTAAGGGAAATATTGATTTTCTCTATTTTTTTAGATTATTGATGAAACATAAGATTAAGCCTTTAATTACCTTAGAACCACATACAGAACAGGCATTTTGGGACAGCTTGGATTATCTTAATAGATTGCCTGAAGATATTAAGCAATATTTAAAAAAGGCCGACTGAGGGATCAGCCGGCCAAGAGGAGGGAAAAAAGAGGTTATTACTTTTAATATAAACTTATGCAATTTTCTTGCCATAAAATTTCTTAGGAAAGAAGGCAATTTTGTGATATATGAATATAGATAAAAGTACAAATTTTTGTACTTTATAACTTATTCCTTGAATTTACAGAAATTTATGGTTTAAAAATTTGGCCTAAGGAACCGATAAATTGTATTTCTTTATTTTGTACTGAAGCAGGCTTTTGGTAATGCCCAAAAGCCTGGCTGCCTTTGCTTGAATATAATCTGTTTTTATAAGGGCCTGCTTGATCAATTGCATCTCAATCTTCTCTAATACCTCAGGAAGTTTTATATCCGGAGAAAAAGCCTTAAGGGAATCAAAATAAAGACTTCTTTCCTGTAATGTCTCTGGCAGATGGTAAATTTCAATAGTACCTTGTTCACAAAGTACTACTGCTCGTTCAATGGCATTCTCTAACTCCCTTACGTTTCCAGGCCATGGATATTCATAAATACGGCGGAGTGCTTCTTCTGAGACCTTTATGTCCCTTTTCTCCATTTCTTTAGTATATTTTCTAAGAAAATGTGCCACCAATAGAGGAATATCATCTGTTCTTTCCTTTAGCGGAGGTAAATGAATGTGAACTACATTAAGACGGTAATAAAGGTCTTCTCGGAAGATGCCCTTTTTTATAGATTCTTTTAAGTCTTGATTAGAGGCAGCAATAATCCTTACATCTACCTTAATGGTCTTTGTACCGCCTACCCTCTCAAACTCCTTCTCTTGTAAAACTCTTAACAGTTTTACTTGTAAGGCAGGAGACATCTCACTTACTTCATCCAAAAGCAAGGTGCCTCCATCGGCCAGTTCAAATCTTCCCTTACGCATACCTATAGCACCTGTAAAAGAACCTCTTTCATGACCAAATAATTCACTTTCTAGAAGCGTTTCTGCCAGAGCACCGCAATTAACAGAGATAAACGGCCTATTTTTACGTCGGCTATTATAATGGATGGCCTTTGCTACAAGCTCTTTGCCTGTGCCGCTTTCTCCGGTGATAAGGACTGTAGCCTTAGTACTTGCTACCTTTGCTATTAATTCAAATATGGCCTGCATCTTCTTGTTCTTTCCAATAATATTGCTGAACTGATACTGAGAATATAGGGCTTGGGCCAGCCTTTTATTTTCTTTTAGCAGACGATGCATATTAATGGCCTTGCGGATATTAAGCTTTAATTCCTCATTTTCAAAAGGTTTAGTAATGTAATCAAGTGCCCCTTTCTTCATGGCCTCTACTGCCTTTTCTATTGTGCCGTAGGCAGTCATCATGATAACAGGCATATTGGAATCGATTTGCTTAATCTTTTCTAGTAAAACAATGCCATCCATTTTGGGCATCTTCATATCTGTAATCACTAGATCCAAATCCACACGATTTATAATATTTAGTGCCTCTAAAGGATCAGGTGTAGTCAGTACCTCATAACCCTCGTCACTTAAAAGTGCCTCTAATACTACCAGATAATTTTTCTCATCATCAACAACTAAGATCGTCTCCATAATTTATGCCCTTAAAAGAAATATCACCTTAGTCCCTTCCCCTTGCTTGCTTTCGATTTTAATCTCTCCTCCATGATTTTCAACAATATTTTTTACGATAGATAATCCTAATCCACTTCCCTTTTCCTTGGTAGTGAAGAATGGATTAAACACCTTTTTTCGTATATCTTCAGGGATACCATGGCCTGAATCAAAAAACTCTATGGAAACCTGCTTATTTTCCTTATCAAATTGATTATTTACTATTAACTTACCCCCTTCTGGCATGGCCTGAATAGCGTTTATTAAAATATTTAAAAATGCCCTGTAAAGCAAATCAGGGTCTGCATGAATGACAAGTGAATCCTGATGCTGTTTTATTAATTCTATATTATGTCTGTCAAATTCAGGCCTTAGATAACTCAATACCTTATCCAATACCTCTGTGATATTACAACTAGTAAACCTTGGGGGTTGAGGACGTGCAAATTCCAAAAATTCTGTCAAGACACGATTAAGGCGATTTGCCTCATCTACAATGATTTCTAAAAGCTGAGCATGGGTGTTGTTCTCAGGTACCCTCTTTTTCAACATCTCAGCAGTGCTTCTGATAATGCCTAAGGGATTACGAATTTCGTGGGAAACAGCAGCTACCATTTCCCCTAAAGTAGCCAGGTGTTCTGCACGATGCAGTTGTTCCTCTAACTGCCTTTTTTCCCGTGCCCGATTTTCAATAATTTTATCAGCACGTTTCACAATCAGGGTAAGACCAACAAACAACAGGATCATAATAACAAGGGCGCTGCCTATTACAGTGTGCTGAAATTGGCTTATAATGTTATAATCCTTAGAAAGACTTTGAGTAATCTCAAAAATACCCAAAATCCATTCAGTTTGTTGAGAAAGAGCTCTCTCTGCCCGAAAAGGGATGTAGGTCTTTAACTTATGGACAACAAGCTGAGAGGCAATTTTCCCTTGCTTAGCCAGTTCAAACTCTTTAGGAAGATTCCCTTTTTTTCCTACCACACTGGGGTTTGTACTATAGGCTATAATTCCATTTACATCATAGATATTTACCTGCTCAATATCGAAACCATGAATGGTATTTCTAACAATCTTATCCAAAAGTTCAAATTGCACCTTTTCCCGTAGCTTTATCTTACCAAAACGTAAGTAAGTAGGAATAGTAAATTGTAAATATACTTGATGATTGAGATTTTCTGCTACTAAATAAGCATATTCTTCGCTTTTTTTAAGGAAAAGAGATTTTCCACCATGGGAGACTATAAATGAAAGTATTAATGTGCTTATGAAAATTAAGATAAAACTGGTGTAGGCAAAGTATTTGACCAGTTTAAAAGGCCTAGTGCCTTCAATTTTTCCTATCACACTTGATAAATGGGGCGTTTTAAAAATTCTTCAATCTCCTCCTTCTCTTTATCAAAACCAGGCTTTCCCATTAATGCATGAGTATATAGCTTCCCCAGTTCTACCCCTGGCTGGTCAAATGGGTCAATTTGATAGAGGGCACCAAAGGTTACAGTAGCAAGTTCAAATAGGACAAAAAGACTGCCCAGATTAAATGAGTCAACCTTGTCTAAAATAAATTTTGCATTTAGACGCCTTTGTTTGGTAAGGGCTGCCTCAGTAGCTATTTGCTCTGCTTTAATCAATTCATTTAGGCTATGATTTCCTAAATAGGAAATATCCACTATATCTGGATAGAAAGAGGGGATAGAGACCTTGGAACGATAATCCTTTACTGTTAAAAATGTGATTACCTTATCATAAGGGCCCTCCATATAGAGCTGAAGCTGTGAGTGTTGATCCCTCACCCCTATTGCCTTTATAGGAGTAGGGCCACAAAATACCTCTCCTCCCTTTATATCATATCTTTTTCCCAGGCTTTCTGCCCATAGTTGGCAAAACCATTCTGCTATTCCGCTTAAGGCATGGGCATAGGGCATTAATATATGGATGTTTTTTCCACTTTTATTAAAAAGATAATGGGATAATGCAAAAATAGAGGCAGGATTTCTCTCTAAGTTGTTGTTACACCTTTTTACCATATCCTTTGCCCCTGAAATTAGGGCATCTATGTCTATACCCAATAGGGCAGAGGGCAATAAACCAACAGGGGAGAGTACAGAATAGCGCCCCCCCAATGCAGGGGGAACAGGAAATGATAGATAACCTTCATTTTTGCAAATCTCCCTAAGTGGCCCTTTTTCTGGATCAGTAATGATTACTATCTGCCTTTTTGGAGCAAGCGATTTTAGCCTTTCTAAGGAAATCAAGAACTGGACCAGGGTTTCAGATGTCTTTCCAGACTTACTAATTACCAAAAATAAGGTATTTTTTATATCAATTGCCTCTAATAATCCAAAGACGAGTTCAGGGTCAATATTATCCAGAAAAAATGCCTTTGGTAGACCTTTTCTCCCTTCTCTATCTAGCAGGTTATGAAAGGGATGGTTTAATGCCAGGTGCAATGCCAGCGCACCCAGGCATGAACCACCGATGCCAAAAATTACCAAATTTTCCCATCTATTTTTATTTTCATTAGAAAATTTTTTAATAGAGGCCAAATAATTGTTTTTATAAAGGATGTCTATAAATGGCAGTCCCTTTTCTTTTAATGTTTTATGGGCCTCCTTTATTAAGTCCTTGTATTCATCTATAAAATTTTCAGGAAGACCTTGCTCTTTTACATTCTCTTCTAAAAAATTTGAATAATCAAATATAATCATATTCACTCCCTTGACTTGGCCAGGATTTCTAATACCTTTAGTGCCAAAAATCTCTTAGAATTGGCGGATTTTATAATAGCCACTGTGTCTGCCCCTTTAACAGTGCCTGCCATAGCCACTACCTCCTCACCTTCAGGGATCAGACCTGCATCGGCCGCCTCCATCACAATCTCACAACATACCTTTACCCCCTGCCCTAACCTTCTTAATGTCTGAGCAATAAGTAATGTGGGATACACACCAGAAAACTCTTTTGCTAAGGAGGTCTCTAGTGAATGGGTAAGCATGGTCCCTTTATAAATCCTTCCCCCAAGGGAGATAATGGCCTTATATCTTTCTTCCAAAAACTCATCTGTATTAGGTGTCTTAAACCCTACGCTGTGCCCTATAATCACCAAGTTTATGGGAAACTCTTTAAGCCTTTCTGCGGCCAAAAGTCCTGTCTTCCCACTTGTTGAAGCAACAACAAAGTGTTTATACCTCTCTTTTGCCAATTTAATAAGTATGCCTAAACAGGCCTCTGTATTCCTCTCGCCAGACTCTTTAAAATATACTACCTCTCTTTTTATCATTTAAAGATTATTATACACACTTACCTTTATATTGACAAATAACTCTTGTATAATATTGGCCTAGATAATGAAGATTACACAGCCACACTCACTCATTAGCCAAAAACTCTTGATGGCTGAGGAATAGCTTATAATATTTTTGGGCATATATCCCACTTGACTAATTTCCCACAAAGTTATATTGTCCCAAATGGGAGGTGATAACATGGAGATTTTAACAAAAGTAGCGGATACAAAGGGAAGAATTACTTTAGGCTCTGAATATGCGAAAAAGATCTTTTTGATAGAAAAGAAAGAAAATGGAACGGTTATATTAAAGCCAGCAGAGGTGGTCCCCATAGATGAAGCATGGTTATGGAAAAACAAGGTTGCTTTTAATAAGGTAATAGAGGGAATAGAAGATGCCCAAATGAATAAATTTGCAGAAGTTGATATTAAAGATTATGAAGATTGATTATGGCTTTTCAAATAATTTATACAAAAAGGGCCAAGAAAGATCTTGATGAGTTAAAAGCAGATAAAAGTAAACCACCCCACCCTTCCGGGT
>Ga0190286_1000971_pt1 | contig 10910 bp, 10 predicted proteins | sample 48691834_MG_FD_183241 | JGI IMG/M metagenome (GOLD analysis project Ga0190286, IMG submission 183241) | Hydrothermal vent microbial mat bacterial communities from Southern Trench, Guaymas Basin, Mexico - 4869-18-3-4_MG | ecosystem: Environmental > Aquatic > Marine > Hydrothermal vents >... | reverse complement strand
AAACCCAGTTAAGATGCATAGGGGAGATAATGAGATTTTATGGAAAGAAAATGGTAGAGAAAGGAGTGCCTTTAAGAGAAAGTATAGAGCAAATCCTCAAACTTATAGAAGAGGAAGGATTTCAGACCCTCACCCGTTATCCTCCTCCTGACCTCTCCCTCCCCCGCATATTTGAGGTAGCCTCCGCCTTCAACCGCTGGGGGTCCCTCAGAGTAAAGCAGAAAGATTAAAATTACTCCCCTATAATCTTGATAAGGACCCTCTTTCTCCTCCTCCCATCAAATTCTCCGTAAAAAATCTGCTCCCAGGGACCCAGGTCCAGCCTTCCTTCCGTTATAGCCACCACCACCTCCCTCCCCATAATAGTTCTCTTCAGATGACTGTCCGCATTGTCCTCTCCGGTAAGATTATGGCGATACCTCTTCCCATAGGGAGCCAGTCTCTCCACCCATTCCATAAAGTCTTGATGAAGTCCGGACTCATCATCATTGATAAAAACACTGGCAGTTATATGCATGGCATTTACTAAACAGAGCCCCTCCTTCACCCCACTTTTCCTCACCGCCTCTTCCACCCGTGGGGTAATATTTATAAACTCCTCCCTTTTAGAAGTATTGAACCATAGATACTCAGTGTAAGACTTCATCTCTACCTCTTCTTTCCCTTCTACCACCTCCACCCTCTCCACCAGTTCCTCCACCTTATCCCTCTCCGGCATAGCCGTTCCTTCCATCCCCGCCTTGGCTCCCCCACAGGCTACCGCAAACCTCAAACTCTCCTTCCACTCCTTTCCCTCCCACCGTTTATATATAAGCCCTGCCAGATAAGCATCCCCACAACCTATAGGACTCTTCACCGGAACCGGAGGAAGGAACCCATAGAATATCCTCTCCGGAGTAAAGAGCAGGGCACCTCCTTCCCCTAAGGTCAAGGATATATAAGGAATTCCTCTCTCCTGTAGGCTCTCGCCAGCCTTAAGGATTTGAGCAAAATCATTCACCCTTCTTCCTGTTAATCTCTCCAGTTCCCATAAATTCGGCTTGATAAGTAAAGGTAATCCCTTCACCCCTTCTACTAAAGCCTCACCATCCGTATCCAGAATTATATTCTTCGTTCTCCCCCTCAATTCTTCAATTATTCTCCGGTAAGTATCCACCGGAAGCCCGGGAGGAATACTCCCTGAGATAAGGAAGAAACTTTTCTGAGTGAGGGGAAGGGAGGAAAGCAATTTGTAAAGTTCCCTCTCCTCCTCCGGCAAAATCCGGGGTCCCTTCTCATTTATCCTTAAAACCTTACCTGTCTCCTCCTCCACAAAGTTAAAGACCCATCTGGTCTCCTCTTTAAGAAAGAGGGGAATTAAATCTATCCTTTCACCTTTAAGAAGGGAAGAAATCCTCCTGCCTGTCTCCCCACCCAGTAAAGCCACCACTTTAACCTCTGCCCCCAGAATTCCCAGCATCTTCCCCACATTCAGACCTTTTCCTCCTGCATCCACCCTCTTCCTCTCCACCCGATTAATATCCTCAAAAACAATTCTCTTCACGTAGAGGGTAAAATCTAGGCTGGTGTTAAGGGAAAGAGTATAAAGAGGGGAACTTTTCATCAGAAAGATTTTAACTTAATAGAGAGAAAAAGAGAATAATTCTTAAAATAAAGTATGTGATATAATCCTCCTGATGAAGGAAATCGCTCTCCTACAGGAACGCTTAAAAAATTGAGAAAATATAAGTTTGATGAATACTATCGGGCAAATCTTCCCCTGTTTAGCAGAGAAAAGATAAGGACATCTTCCAGGAAAATCCGAAAAAGACCTCGCCCTCCTGAAGAATGGGAAGGATTCTTTATACTCATGAAAAGCCGCTGGGAAAGATGGGAAAGGGAAGGCATTCTTAAGAGACTGGGGAGAAGAAAATATCAGATTAAACTCTGATTGACCTTTTTCAAACAAATCCCTTAAATTGTGTTTGACAGGAAAAGGGATTTGTTATAAAATGTCCTATAAATAAGATGAAATTTTAAAATTTTGTCTCATAAATATGACGAAATCAGAGATAATAGAGGTTCTAAGCCACTGGAATTTCTGGAACAGAGACCTGGAAGCGGGGAAATTACGCAAAGAATACGTAGAAAAACTCTTCCAGTTTCTTCACTTGGATAAAATTGTGTGTCTTACAGGGATAAGAAGAAGTGGGAAATCCACTCTTCTCAGGCAATTAGCCCAAAAACTAATCCAGCAGGGTATAGATAGAAATCGCCTCCTTATCGTAAATCTTGAGGAGCCTGCTTTTGAGAATGGAGACCTTTCTCTTTTACAGAATATCTATCAGGCTTTTCTGGAAATTATAAAACCCAAGGAGAAACCCTATCTCTTCCTGGATGAAATCCAGAATATAGAAAAATGGGAAAAATTCGTCCGCAGTCTCCAGGAAAAAAAAGAAGCCTACATTTTGATAACCGGTTCTTCCTCCAAACTTCTCAGTCAGGAGTTAGCCTCTCTTCTGACGGGTAGAAGACTTTCCTTGGAAATCCTTCCTTTAACCTTCAGCGAATTCCTTCATTTCCAGGGCATAGAGATAAAAGAGGAAAAGGACTTCCTTCTCCAGAGCCTCCGTATAAAAAGATTCTTCCGAGAATATATGGAATGGGGAGGATTCCCTGAAGTGGTTCTAACCAAAGAGGAAGAGTTTAAAAGGAGAATTCTCTTAAGTTACTACGAGGATATTTTAACCCGGGATATAGTGGTAAGATTTCGGGTTAAAAATTTAGAGAAATTAAAATCTCTCGCTTACTTCTACCTCACCAATATTTCTTCTCCCATAAGTTTCCGCAAAATTTCTCGCTTTATAAAACTTTCGGTGGAGACGGTGAGGAGATTCTCATCCCATATAGAAACCGCAGGCCTTATCTTCTTTATAAAGAGATTCTCCTTTTCTGTAAAAGAACAGGAAAATAGTCCCCGTAAGGTTTACTCTGTGGATCCAGGGTTATCCAACTGCGTGGGTTTTAGGTTCTCCTCAAATCTGGGGAGACTTATGGAAAACCTGGTTGCTCTAAGACTTAGAAAACAACAGATAGAAGACCCATCTGTGGAAGTTTATTACTGGAAAGATACCACCGGGAAAAAGGAAATAGACTTCCTGCTCAAGAAAGGAACCCACATAAAAAGAATCCTTCAGGTAGCCTGGAATATTGAGGACCCTCAAACTAAAGAAAGAGAGGTTACCAGTTTAATAAAGGCTCTGGAAAAATTTAACTTAAAGGAAGGAATAATAATTACTGAAGACAAAGAGGGAGAAGAGAAAATTAAAGAAAAACGGATCTCCTTCCATCCTTTATGGAAATGGCTTCTGGAGAAACAAATTATCTAACACAAATTTTTCTGTAAAATTTAATCCCTGCTTCCCAGCTTCACCTTATCTTTTCTCAAATCTCAGAGAGAGGAACCACCTTTACCTTTTCCTCCACCACCTTGCCATCTCGTATATATCTAACCTGAATAATTTTATAGTTCCCATCCTCACTCAAGCCTTTGGGCTCTGCTACCACCTTCTCTTTCCAACCTTGAGGATTTTCCCTTTCATACACTACGGTGGTATCTCTGCGCGCAGCCTCCAGAGCAGCCTGGTCAATTATATACCCTATGGTTCCTCCTACGATGGCTCCAATAGCTGCTCCCTCAATGGCTCCCCTCCAGGGATTCTTTTTGTCTATGGCTGCCCCTCCTAAACCTCCCAGTATGGCTCCAATCTTTGCTCCTGCCTTGGTGCGGGGAGACATAGTAGCACAACCTGTGGTTAGAAGAAGCATGACCAGAAACAGACATACATAAATCTTCACCTTCCTCACCTCCTATCCCTTTACCTTATTTCTCTTACCTCTTTTTTCAACCTTCCGAATTGTATCATATAAAAATCTTCTGGAAAATGGTATAACCCATACCTGAACCCGCCCTTACAGGAAGAAGGAGAAACTCCCAAATAGAGCAGAAAACTACTCGGTAGTAAGAAAAACTGTTGGATATTATCGATTGAAAATCAATCGCATCTTCAGACTGAATTGGAAGCAAGGTGAAGAAAAAGTATGATACTCTAAAAACTCCTTACCAGAGAATCCTTGAATCTCCTTTCGCATCAAAAAACTTTACTTAACCAAACCTTCTTAGATAAGTTTCTTTAACTTCAGGATTAATCCAAGCAATTTCTCTTGGGAATCCTCCTTCAAGAACTCTTTTGATTTCCATAGCACCTTTTTCCTTCACTATTCTCACTGACCTTGTTGAAGCAAAAGCGCAATGTGGAGTAATGATAACATTTGGAAGATTCTTTAACTTATCAAAAGTTGGATTTTCCCCTTTCTTCAGATAAGTATTCTGAATTGGCTCACCTTCAATAAGGTCAGTTGCAAGACCACTTACTTTCCCACTTTTTAAGGCACAGATTAAACTATCAGTATCAATAACTTCTCCTCTACAGACATTGATAATATAGACACCTTTCTTCATCTTCTCAATCTCTCTTTTACCAATCATTTTGAAGGTAGGGTATTTTGATTCTCCTTTCCTGGTGAGGGGAACATTTAAGGAGATGATATCTGAGATTTCTAATAAATTATCAAGAGTTTCCGCTTTCTTTGCTCCTTTTTTCTCAAACTCTTCGTCACTAATAAACGGATCATAGGCAATAACATTAAATCCAACACAGGAGGCTTTTTTACTTAAAGCTCCTCCAATTCTTCCCAAACCAATAATTCCTAAGACAGTATCCTTTGCCATCTCAGTATGGACACCTTGTGCACTCCAGTAATTCCTTTTAACTCTTTCTCTAAACTCATCAAGAGCTCTTATCTTCAGGAGGGCAAGAGTTAAAGCATGTTCAGCTACTGCATCAGTACAGTAATCGGGAACAAATGTAACTATAATTCCTTTTTTAGTGGCTGCTTTAATATCAATATTGTCATAACCTCCACCAAAACGAGCAATTATCCTGCATCTATCAAGCCCTTGGATAATATCTCTTGTAATCTTTGTATGTCTTACACCTAAAGCATCGGCATCCTTTGCTTCCTTAAAAATCCTTGTCTTTTCATCCTTACTCCTTTTGCCTTCCCTAACCTCCGCAATATCACCAAGGATATTTTTTTCTATCTCTATATCCTCCCCATGGATATCTGCCAGATATACGTAAAACTTCTTCATTTTATACTATTATACTCCGATTATGTCCAAATTTTTATACGTTGAACTGCCTTGAGAACAGAGTTTCTATAAAAGTGTGATATAATAGGCACAAAATTCTCCTTTAGAATAAAAATGGGTAATATTGGTCAAAAAGGGAAGGAGGCTTATTTAAGCGGTTTTTCCTGTGGAGAGGCGGTGGCTAAAGTTATCAGGGATGAGAAAAAGGAGTTAAAAATTCCTGCTGAAGCTATTAAAGCCTGCTCTGCCTTCAAGACAGGTATTGGAGGTAGCAAAGGGGATCTATGTGGTAGTTTATTGGCAGGGCTTTTGATTATTGGTATTAAATATGGTCGGGATAACAACCAGGACGATATCAGTAAAGTTAATCAAAAATCCGCTCAGTTGTACGATAAATTCCTGGAAAAATATGGCACAGTCCGTTGCCAGGAATTGCTGAAAGAGTTCCATGCCAGCCATACATTTAATTCCAGAGAAAGAAAAGAATTTTGTTCAGAGATAGTTCGTTTTGTTATCGAAGAATTGGAGAATATCCTTGAATAAATTTTTCTCTCTTCTTATTTTCTTTCTTCATTTAGCTACTTGTGGTTGGGCACAGGTCTCGGCTAATCTATCCAGCTCCACTCCAAAAGCAGGAGATACCATCTGTATAAAAGGGAAAATTCCTCCGGGTGAAGAGCTTAATATTGTCATTGCCTCTGAGGTTACCTTTTCTCCCCAGAAAGCTCTTGGTCCTCAGGAAAAATCCCGACTTATTAAGGATGGAGAAAAATTTGGGTTCAGGCCCGATACCTCTATACCTTATCTTTTTTATATAATCACCTCTGACCCTTTTGCTTTTGGAGAAATAATAGATAAATCTTATGGAGGAGCATTCTTCTTTAAAGGACTCTATAAAACTAAGATGTTTAAACTAAAGGACTGGGATGATATCCCTATATCTAAGAAGAAGATTTTAGGCCCAATCAAGACTAAAGAGCAATGGAACTTCCTTCGTTATTCTCATGAGAATCCCTTTGGAATCAATACTATTGGCAAGGAAGGAACATATAAAGGGAGAATAATAATATTTTCCCGCTGTGTAGTTACCGATTACCAAAAAGAGCCAAGATACTGGAATAAAGGGGTCTCTATCTCTTTAAATAAACATAATGGTAAGTTTTCTGTTACCTTTAAGACCTTTCGTCATACTCCTCCTTACACAAAATTTAACCTTTATTTAAATGGCAAAGCAACAGGTTCCTTTGTAGTTGAACCAAATGGGTTATGGCTACCACGGGGTTGGCGTTACATAAATCCCATTCTAATTCTCATTGGAGCTATTTTGGCGGGAACTTTTTATTCAATGGTTGGTGCCTCTGGAGGGTTATTGATGGCTGCTTTTCAGATTATCTTTATTGGTACCGCTGGCCCATTAGGAATTAACGGGGCTAATGTGCTTAAACCTTCCAATCTACCTTTGATGTTTGGTGCTCCTTCAGCCGCTCTCTATCGTTATTGGTTCAAAGAACATAGGTTAGCATTACCAGCGGGAACTGCTTTTGCTGTAGGAATCCTCATTGGAGCCTTTATAATTGGTCCTCCTTTATCTACTAAGTATCTTAATATGACTGCCTATAAGCCGTGGTTGGCTTTGTTAGTTCTTATAATGGCTTTACGCACCCTATACGAACTTACCCCTCACAGTATGAAGAAAAGAGAATCTATTAAGAGAATAATAGAGAAATTTAATGAGGAGGTAAGAAAGGCGCAAAAGGAAAATAGAGCGGTAAGGTTAGGACGTGGAGAGACAATAAAGTTCAGCCTTCTCGATTATAGATTCAAATTTTGGGGAGAGGAATTCAGAATAAATACTGTTCTCTTTGCTCTCTTGGGTATTTTCATTGGTATTATTGATTCCTCCTTTGGAATTGGGGGTGGATTTTTATTGGTTCCCACGATGACTATCTTGGGTAAATTGCCTATGTATGTGGCAGTCCCTATTTCCCTCTTCTCATCCATCCTTGGATGCACTGCAGGACTCTCTCGATATATTTTAATGGGATATCCTCCTGATTTATATATTGCGTTTTTTATACTTATTGGAGGCCTGATAGGAGGAATGCTGGGTAGTAAAATTCACGGGTTCCTCTCAGAGAGACAGTTAAAGATAATATTGGCTATAGTCCTTCTATTTTTGGTCTTCCGCTTCGCTGAAATCGAAATCTGGATATAGAGATTGTTCAAGCGACCCCCTCTTTTATAATACCCGAAGACCTCATGCTTCCTTCTCTTCCCCTTCTCTCCACAATCTGGTATGATTCCGAACGACAATTTGACCTGGAAGATGAGGATATGGATTCTGATCATCCTCTTGGCTGTTAGCGGATGTGGAATCAGCGGAGGTGCTCAATCCCCGCCTGAAGGAGAGGGTAGAACCTTCTATGTCTCCCCGACAGGGGACAACTCCAATCCTGGCACATGGGATAAACCCTGGGCTACTCCGGGATACGCCTCCAGACAATTGCAACCGGGAGACACACTGGTGATACTTAGTGGGCGATATATTCTCAGCCGATACGATGCTGACATAATAATCCCCCCCTCTGGCACTCATGAGTCCTGGATAACTATAAAGGGAGAGGAGGGAAACAAACCCGTCTTAGCGGGTCGGAACAATCTTCCTACCGCCATAGACCTTTCTGGATGTAAGTACGTACGCATTGAGAACTTGGAGATAACGAGCGATGACCAAGTAAGTGGTTCATCCCGCTACTTTCGTGATGGAATCGAAATCTTGGGCTCACCTGCAAGGCACATCGTCCTCAAAGACCTCTATATCCACCACTTGGACGAGTTCGGAATGAATTTTCAGGATGTAGAAGACCTTCAAATCCTCAATTGTTGCCTGGAATATTGCGGTTTCGGAGCCATCGGAGGTCCTGTGGGGAGAGCAGGAGGCTGGAGGAATGTGCTCATCAAAGGGTGCACCTTTTCTTATAGTGGACACTATTACCAAGGGATAATCGATAATCCTAACAACCCCTACGACCGTCCTGATGGCTTGGGAATCGAGCCCTCGGAAGGGCCGATAGAGATTGCTGACTCCGTGGCCGAGCACAACAAGGGTGACGGCCTCGACTCTAAGGCTAAAAATACTTACATCCACAATTGTATTGTGGCTAACAACTCTTGTGACGGCATAAAACTTTGGGGTGGGGGAAGCAAAGTTGAAAATTGTCTCATCTACGGAACGGGAGATGGAGTAGGAAGTGCTTCCCCATGGGCTGGTATAGTGATCGACCAGGTTGACCAACAAAATGCCCGCTTTGAGATTGTCAATACCACCCTCCATGATAACCCTCGAAGGGAAGCCTACATGATGTATGTGCAGTATCCACCCAGCAATACTCCCATAACCCTCATCATGCGCAATACCATTATCGCTGGAGGCCAGGGGATACTTTACATCGGTGATGCGGTGAATTTCACCGCTGAGCACAATCTCTTTTATCGGCCGGGAGAAGATGTTCAAGTTTACGCCAATGGGAGGAACTACACCGCCTCACAGATTGAATCTGGAGAGTTAGGTCCAGGGAACATCAGCAGAGATCCTTTATTTATCAGCCCAGCATGGGGAACTACAGGAGACTATCACCTTCAAGAGGGAAGTCCAGCCATTGATCACGGAACTTCGACCGGAGCACCCAGCGTAGACTTGGAGTATAAACCCCGCCCTCAAGGAGCAGAATACGACATAGGAGCCTACGAACGATAAGACTGCCTTCCCCGGTTCTTAGTCTTTATCCTTTGCCCTCCGGACAGGTATGTGGAATTCAAACTGTGCCTCTGCAAAGTAATGTAATTTTAAGCCTACCGAACTGGCAGCCTTTTACAGAACTTCTCCCAGGTATAGAGATAGAGTCTCTCCTACCCATATCCCTAAGAGAGGACGTTCCACAGGCTCCTGTTTATCACTGAAGAAATCCATCTTTATTACCTCTGCGTTTACTTAATACATCTCATCAAATATCTTGACCTCTTTCACTCCCTCAGCAATTCTTCTCCCTAAGGTATTTTTAGTGTTTTGGATATGTTCTTTAAGTATTCTAATTATCCCTCAAGGAAGACTTTAAGCATCTCTTCATGAATTTTACCGTTAGTAGCCAGGATTTCTCCCTTTTCGAGATATTCATTCTTCCCTTCCAAATCCGTCACCTTCCCACCTGCCAGTTTTACTAAAAGGGAACCAGCAGCCATATCCCAGGGATTTAGCCCTATCTCCCAGAAACCCTCCAGCCTGCCACAGGCTACATAAGCCAGGTCTAAGGATGCACATCCTGTTCTTCTAAGAGCCTGGGATTTCTCCATGAATTTCTCAAAGTAAAGGAGATTTCTCTTCTGAATCTCCAGACGAGGTGAGAATCCGGTGGCTAAAAGAGCCTGGGAGAGAGAAGAGAGAGGGGAGACTTTTATCTCCTCCCTGTTAAGCCAGACACCCTCCCCCTCCACTCCATGGAAAATTTCCTTTCTTATGGGGTCGTAAATTACCCCCAATCTAATTTTCCCTTCCAGTTTAAGAGCCAGAGATATGGAGTAGTGAGGAAAGGAACGCATAAAATTTACTGTGCCATCCACCGGGTCTACTATCCACTGGGAACTGGAGACCTCACCTTTCTCTCCCTCCTCTCCTAAGAAGGCAACCTCAGGAAGCAATTTAAGGAGTCTTTCCTTTAGAAACTCTTCCACCGCCAAGTCTACAGAAGTTACCGGATCTTTTTCTCTCTTGAAGTATACTTTCTTGCCCGAAGCCTCTTTTAATATAAGATTTCCTGCTTCCTTTATTATCTTTATAGTTTCCTCGCATAAGGAGAGAAGTTCTTTTGCTTTCATAATAAAAAGAGGATTAATATAGCATACATCTTAAGGGAAATCCTCTCTTCTGCCTGCAGAATCAACTATAAGAGCAGGAGATATAAGAGGAAGTTTTACTTTTTCCTTTCTCCAAAGATTGCCCTCCCCAGTCTTACCATATTTGCTCCTTCCTCAATGGCTATCTCAAAATCGTCGGTCATTCCCATGGAGAGGTACTTCATCTCCACACCGGGTATCTTTTCCTCTATCACTTTTTCCTTAAGTTCCCTCATCTGAATAAAGTAAGGTCTTACCTTTTCCGGGTCTTCCAACCAGGGAGGAACACACATTAAGCCCTTTATCTTCAAATGAGGAAAATCTTTCACCTTTTCTATAAGAGAAATAACTTCCTGGGGAGCCACTCCAAATTTTGTTTCTTCTCCTCCAATATTTACTTCTATTAAGACTTCCAGCGTCCTGTTTTCTTTTTGGCATCTTTTCTCCAGTTCTTCAGCCAGGGATAAAGAATCCAGGGATTGAATCATATCAAAGAGTCTTACTGCATATTTGGCTTTGTTCCTCTGGAGATGTCCTACCATGTGCCATTTTATTCCTTCTCTGGGAAGAAGGGGGATCTTCTCCCTGGCTTCCTGAACCCGATTTTCTCCAATCTCTTTAATTCCCGCCTCAATTCCTTCTCTGATTCTCTCTACCTCTACGGTTTTGGTAACCGCCACCAGAGTTATGTCTTCTCTTTTTCTCCCTGACTTCTGGGCTGCTTTTTCTATCCTCTCCCAGACCCTGTATAAGTTTTCTTTTATAGAATTCATTTTCCTCCTTCCTTCTCCAATTTTTCTTTAAGATAACTTACCGTATATTTTCT
>Ga0190286_1000970_pt1 | contig 10914 bp, 1 predicted proteins | sample 48691834_MG_FD_183241 | JGI IMG/M metagenome (GOLD analysis project Ga0190286, IMG submission 183241) | Hydrothermal vent microbial mat bacterial communities from Southern Trench, Guaymas Basin, Mexico - 4869-18-3-4_MG | ecosystem: Environmental > Aquatic > Marine > Hydrothermal vents > Microbial... | reverse complement strand
CATGTAAGGCAAGCTGATAACGTTTTAAAGCAACAATAGCCATTGAAGTCGTGTATATATCTTCGTGTTTTTTAGTTGGCTGAGTGATGAAATATCCCCCAGGCCATGAGCCGTCTTTCCTCTGATGCTCCAGTAACCATTTTATTCCCCTCTGGATAGATTCATTTCTTGGGTCTTCACCAGCTACCAATAAAATATTGAGTGCTGCAATGGTGATTCCTTCCTTTGTTGCATTCTTGGAAACTTTATCTTCCCAATAACCATCTTTATTTTGTTCTCTGTAAACGAGATTCACAGCTTTCCTTATAACTTCCTTATCTTCAATGCCATATATCTGAAATGCAACTAAATTTCTATAAATTGCATAGTATTTCACTTGATATACAACTGGATTATAGCCCCAACTCCCATCTTCAAGTTGTGTATCGATAAGATATTTAAGCCCTTTCTCTATATTTTCATCTTTTGGATAGCCACAGTATCCTAAGGCAGAAAGTGCGTATCCTGTTGCAGAGGGAAATCTTCTATCTTCGGCTTTTTTAATCCATGTATATCCAAATTCCCAATAGCCTTCTGGATACTGTTTTTCAAGCAAAAAGGATAATGTGTCTGCCTGATCCATTCCAAGCAGGCTGAAATCAATGAGCACAGCAGAAGTAGTTTCTGTACAATATTGATTTAAATTATCAGAAAGCCTATAATAGTAGCTTCCATCCATCCTTTTTGCTTTCATTAAAAATTTTACCGCCTTATCAATTACCAGCGAATCTGCATATCCTGAGACTATCAAACCATACAATGCCACTGCTGTATCCCATACTTTAAGCCTTTCATCATTATCGATGGCTATTGAGCCATCTTCATTTTGATTCTTTTCGAGATATAGCACTGCCTCTTGGATAGCTTTTTCCACTGAATTTTCACTAACAGTAGTTGATGAGATATGGAAATATAATATTAAAGCAGTTATCGCAATAATTGCAATAGCGATAAATATTAGCCCTTTTTTTGTATTCATAAGGCAAAATTCTTTGCATATTTAAAACCTTTTGTTTGTGTAAAAGGAGTAAGTTAACGCTACAATATCAGTAGCGTTGCATATTATAAATAGGTCTTATGGATTATATACTGTGTATGACGTAATCGTTGTTGGTGCTGGGCCTGCAGGAAGCATGACATCTTATATGATAGCAAGTACAGGTTATTCTGTTTTAATGATTGAGAAAAAAAAGGAAATTGGCTTTCCTATTCAATGTGGTGAGGGCATAACACAATTTTGTTTACAATACAATAAGTTGCCGGAGGGTAATTGGATAAAATGGAAGGTTAAAGGAGTTAAATCGGTGTTGCCATCCGGCTATTATTTTTATACAGAGGAGCCAGGCTATTCTATAGATAGGGCAGGATTTGATAAATGGTTGGCTGAGCGTGCAATTGAAAGGGGAGCGGAGTTGGTTAACGCAAAAGCAAAAGCAATTGAAGGGAAAGCTGGTAAATGGAAAATTTTTACCAATGAAGGAGAATATAAAGGCAGAATTGTGATTGGAGCAGACGGGCCATCTTCCAACATTGCAAGATGGCGAGGTTTACTGATGGAGAGATATTATTTATTGGCTTATCAGTATAAGTTTGATGCAAAGTATATGAAGCAAATGGATGATAAATGGTTTTCAATATACTGGCATGAAAAATTTAGGGGAGGTTATGGATGGGTTTTTCCAAGAGGAGAAGAATATAATGTGGGCGTGGGCGGTGTAAACGCTTCGGTTTCACAACTAAAATCATTTTGTAAATCTATTGGCATAGATATTGATAAGAAAAAGGAGATGAATAAGGGGGTTATACCTTTTGCTTATAAATTCGTTTCAAGAGCCCAAGAGGGCATAATGATTGTTGGAGATGCAGCATGTATGACTAATCCGACGAGCGGAGGCGGTATACAAGCAGCTTTAGCGAGTGGAAGAATTTCTGCTAAGAAGGCAATAAAATCTTTAGAAGAAGAGAATTTTAGCATAACATTAGAATATGATAGGGAAATAAGAAAAACACCTTATCTTCATCCTGCACACCTGAAATGTGCACGTTATCTTCAGAAATGGAAAAACGAAGATTGGCTTTTTTTAGGAAGTATTTTACATGGCAAAAAATTTACAGATTTAACTTTATGGAGAAGTTTTTTAGCTGGATTAAAGCATCCATCATATCTTCTAAGAGCCAGAGAAATGCTCACTATAAGGAAAGCTATGAAAATTAATCAGAAATATGGATGGTGAAATCTTTCCGTTTGCCGAAGGGTTTATATATGCCTTATACTATACATTTTTGGAGGCAAAAATATGAAAGCAAAAAGTACGACTACGTTTGTTGTAGGGATAATAACAGCCCTTTTTATAATATCTGCTATCGGCAACTCTGCAAAAGGTGCTGGAATAGAAATAACAATTCCAGAAAAGATTGCAGAAGAAATAATGCTACCGACTCCAAAGATAACAACTAAGGAGATAGGAGGAGAGCCATTTACGAATGTTGCGTTAGGAGACGCAATAGGCATTGGCATGGGTGAATATGAACCAAAATTGCCAGCAAAAACTCTCCAGTTGGTCATTCCATATGGGAAAACAATAAAGGAAATTCATGTAGAGGCTTCAGCGCCAACAGTATATGAATGCTCTGCACCTGTACGTCCGTATTTCCCGCCTGTGCCTATTGGAACGCCACCGCCACCGCTTGATGAACTTCGCAGAATAGTTGAAGAATACAAAGAGAGAATGAAAAACATTGATGGGGTTATTCCAGGAAAATTGTATAGCGGGGTAAGCGTTGGATACTGCAGAGGTTATACTATCGTAAGCCTTACACTTCATCCAGTGCAGTATGTTCCTGCTGAAGGAAAGCTTTACTTCTTTGGTGACTTGAAAGTTGATATTGAACTCAAGAATGGAAATTATAACAGGCTTTATAGGGCAAGCGAGGAAGACAGGGAATATGTCGCTTCACTTGTTGATAATCCAGATGCGTTGATGTATTATCCAGATTTTGCAGACTTTGAATATGAAGGAGGAATATGTGACCCAAGCGAAGACTATGATTATGTAGTCATTGTTACAGAGGATTTGAAGGAGGACATCGAAGATGAAGATTATAACTTCACTGATTTATTCAATCAGAAGGCAACACAAGGGTTAAGTTGTACAGTAGTTACAGTTGAAGATATTGAAGCATGCTCAGATTATTATCCAGAGGATGATTTTTACAATGACACACCATATCGCATAAGAGAATTCTGTAAAGATGCATATATTGACTGGGGAACACAATATTTCTTGATCGTTGGAGACAATGATGGAACCGATACTTCTATAGAGAGAAGAGAAATGGATTATGATTATGAGAGCAATTGTGATACAGACATATATTGGGATCACTTAGACGAATACATATACGATGACCCAGATCATGGAACAGCAGACAGGGCGTTTAACTGGGATAGAGATTCAGACTGGGGTGAGAGGGACGAAAATGATGTTGCATTCGATAAGTATTCAGATGCATTTATAGGAAGTATACCTGCAGACGAGGGACAAGATTTCTCAAACTGGCTGAAGAAGAGCCTTTATTATGAGCAGGCTACAGATAAGGATTATTTAGAGAATGTTGCCGGCTATGGAGGCCATACTGGATGGAATTGTCAAGGCGATGATTTCATAGATTTCACTCTTTGGGGCACATCAGATTGGAGAGGTCCAAATCCAGGAGCTCATGGTCCATATCCAGATTGGCTCGGCTACTTATATGGATATGATGATTATAATGCAGAACATCCAGGAGCAGAATTTAACGTCAGCGTGTTATGGACAGCCGAACCACCAAATCCAGGCTGGAGCGGAGGTTCAGAATCTGCAGCTATAGCAGGATTAAGAAATGATATAAATAATAATAATGTTACAATCCTATGGGGCGTTGCCCACGCAAACTGCGATATGTCATTGGATGTAAATTCCGCTACATGGATAGCCAATTATCATAACACAAAGCCATTCTTTATACATGACTATGGATGTCACTGTGGAGACATGGATGCATGCGCTGACGGTGTATTGCATGCAATGTTATTTGCTTCTGATACAGAGAGAGCATTTGCATGCGTGTATAATACTGGTTATGGTTGGGGTTCATTTGATGATACAAATTCAAGTAGTGCAATTGAACAGAAATTCTGGGTAGATTATATGCTCAACATGAGCAAGTGTGGTGGTTATATGAACTGGCAGTTGGGTAAAATAAAAGAATGGGCTCGTGACTCAATGGCTCCAATGATAAATTGGACTTATAGCGGAGCTCCAGGTTCATGGCGTGGTATAATAGAAAGCTGTTTGCTCTTTGGAGACCCAGCTTTGACACTGAAGCCACCAATAAGACCGGAGCATAATGTCGGAGTGTTAGACTTCCCACTCGATGCACATCAGCCCGCAGACGAAGACATTTGGATTAATGCAACAATATACAATAATGGTAATCACACTGAATATGACGTTGTTGTTAACTTAGTTGTAAATGGCACCGTCATAAATAATACGACCATTGCAGAATTTGAGATGGGAACAGTTGTGGAAGTAAGTTTCCTATATCATACTCCATCTGCGGGATGGGAGACAATTTGCATTAACATTACACCCGTTCCAAATGAGGATATTCTATATGATAATGAGAGATGCATCGATGTCATATATGGAGCAGATATTGAAGTTGCAGAAATAGTGGCTCCAGATTATCTCGGACAAGGATTTGCAAAGCCCGTTAAAGGATTGATACGCAACGTCGGACCAACAGATGAATCAAGTATTACTGTCCAACTCATTGCAAATAATACAGTAGTTAACTCTACCGTTATAGGATTGAACCAGGGAGAACAGCAGTGGGTTACATTTATGTGGGATGCAACAACATCTGGTATTGGCACATATAATGTCACGATCAAAACTTTACCAGTTCCAACTGAAAGTTATGTAAAGAACAATGAAAAGAGCCATACAGTAGAGGTATTCTATCCAAATGGTATAGTCCTGCTCGTAGACGATGACTATGATGAGGAAGAGGATAGGCAGGAGAACTATCAAGAATATTATGAACTTGCCTTATATGGATGTCATTGGGCTGTTGAAATATGGAATAATTATGAGAGAGGCGGACCACCATCACCGAGTTATATGCAGACTTTCAGTGCTGTAGTATGGGAAACTGGAGACAATGGATGGACAGATGGATGGTACAATTATATAGCTCTCACCGATGAGGAAAGAACTGTGATACAGCAATACTTGAGCAGTGGCGTTGGCAGACTATTCATCTCTGGACAGGGTATTGCAGAAGATGCGTATCTAAATGACTGGACTGACTGGCTTGAAGAATGGTTCCATGCAGAATATGCAATCGATATGACATATGATTGGTTTGTAGAAGGCGTTGCTGGCGACCCAATTGGAGATGGACTGACTTTGGAAATAGCGACTGGAGATGGCGCTAAGAATCAATTCTCACAGGACGGTATATATGCAACGAGCGATGCATTCACATGCTTTGAATATCAGAGCGCTCCATATGATGCGGGTGTAAGATACAGGGGAGCATATGCATTGGTATACTTCTCATTTGGATTTGAAGCAATTAATAAATACTGGGATAGAAAAGAAGTAATGTGCAGAATACTCGACTGGATGGTTGCAGAACATGATATGGCGGTCATAAGCTTGGATGTTCCAGAATATGTTGATCCAGATGTTGGCACATATGTGAATGCTTCCGTTATCAATGGCGGTTTGAATACCGAAACGGGAGTATGGGTTAATTTCACTGCGACACCTATTGTAAACGGCACACTTTATCAAGATAGCTATTACATTGCATCAATTGATCCGGGTCAGATAGAAGATGTTAGCTTTGATTGGGGACTTTCAACGGGTATAGTTCCAGGAATATATGAAGTGAGCGTCGAAGTATGGGATGATGACGATGAAATTCCGCTCGATGACATGCTTTCACAGCAGGTAATAGTTGGTCCAGATATTTCGGTAGATTACTTCTATATTGTATATCATGGTGAGGTGGGAGATACACGCGTGTATTTAGAGGAGGAGCATGAGGTTATAGCGCATATAACCAACTTGGGAGTAACCGATGAAACTGGCATCAAAATACAATTAACTGTGCAGGGTGTAGAGGTGGATAATGTAACAATTGATTTAGACGGTGGAGAATCAACATTTGTGACATTATATTGGACACCACATACAGAAGGACTCAAATCAGTTAAAGTCAAGTCAGTTCCACAGACAGATGAATATGCAATTGCAAACAATGTCAAAGAATCGTTCGAAACGGTAGTTGCAGTTCCAAATATGTATACATCACCAGATGCATTCGACATAGAACTTGATCAGGGAGATATTGTTGACAACGATTTGATCATAGGAAACAATGGAACAGCAGATTTGAACTGGGAGTTGCACATAAGGGCTCCCGGCATAGAAGAAGGATTTGAACCAACATTCCCACCGGAATGGGAGCGCTGGGACTATGGAGATGAGTCACCACCAGAATGGAATAGCAATGACTGGCATCTGTATCAACATTACAGCTATGGATGGATAGCGAGAGTATACTATTCTCCATATGAGAATCAGGATGACTGGCTTGTGTCTCCAACTATAAATTGTGCGGATATGACAAATGTTACACTTAAATTCTGGCACTATTACTATGGAGGCTACTACACGCCATATGCAAATGCAACCGTGTTGGTTTCAAATGATAATGGAGCAACATGGCATATTGTAAAGGCATATGAACAATATCCTGGAATATATGGTGCATATGAAACAGTTGACATAACTCAATGGGCAGCGGGCTACAGCCAAGTTAAAATTGCATTCAGATGGGTGAATGAATATGCTCACTATGCATACTGGTATGTTGATAGAATATGGGTAGGAGCTGAACAAACTGTAGATATAATCTATTCAGAGAACTTTGATACCGATGATGGTGGATATACTCATGATGGAGACTATGATGAATGGGAGTGGGGAGAGCCATCATATGGACCAGATTCGGCACATTCAGAACCATATTGCTGGGGAATAGATTTAGATAATACATATGAAAATGCAGCAAATGAAAGCCTCTATTCCATAGAAATAAGCTTGGATGGAATAAGCGAGACACCATATCTGACATTCTGGCACTGGTATGATATAGAGAGCTACTGGGACGGAGGAAATGTGAAAATATCAACAGATGGAGGAGCAACATGGGAGATAATTTATCCAACAATTGGATATCCAGAAGATTCTGCTTCGGGAAGCAATCAAGGTATTCCATATGAACCATGCTTCAGTGGTAGTCAGACATCATGGACAAAAGTATTCTTTAACTTAGAGGATTATGTCGGAGAAGATGTCATCATAAGATGGCACTTTGGAAGCGACTGGAGCGTTACATATCCAGGATGGTATATTGACGATGTGCAGATTGAAACTGTTGAAGTAATAGAGAAGCTCGATGTAGACTTTGAGGGGGTATTCCCACCAGAAGGATGGCAGGTTATAGACTATGTGCCTTCAACTCCACCATATTATGGAACATGGTCTCAAGATTATTATTCTGAAGAAAAGGGATATGTAGCAGAAGCATACTACAACTATTATTCAATATCTGATACCGCATTAATTGCACCACTTGACTGCAGAGGAATGAAAGATGTGCATATTGGTTTCGAGTATTACATCTACGATTATTATGGATATGCAAACTATTACTTCGATATATCAACAGATGGAGGATTAACTTGGACGACCATAGACACATTTGGACATACATGGTACAGCTGGGTTAGCGTGGAATATGACATATCAGACTGGGCAGATGGAAGAGAGGTGCTTGTAAGATGGAGATATCAGAACCCAACAACCTATTTTTCATACTGGGATCTTAACGATGTCTATACCACTGGACAGCCGATATGGATAGAGGCTGCGCCAATGTATGGCATTACGCCTCCAGGAAGCTTTGCAGAAACGCATGTAACAGTAACTACGAGTGGAGAGGTGAGAGTTGGCGATTATAATGCATGGATATATGTTGACAGTAATGATCCGCACAAAGGAAAGGGAACAGTTGTCATACCTGTAAATATGACCGTCAATCCAGTTCCGCATCAGATTGGCGTTGGATACGTAGATGCTCCGCCAGTTTCATATGTCTTTGAGGAGCAAGTGGTTCATGCAGTTATAGAAAACAGAGGAACGACAGATGAGTATAACATTGTTGTGCAATTGCTTGTAAATGGTTCATTGAGAGACGAGACAGTTATCGATTATCTGCCGGCAAGAACAAATGGACCGACAACAACAGAAGTGCAACTTTCATGGTTCCCATTCAAAGTCGGTCATTTCACTATCGAGGTATATGCTGTGCCAGTTGAAGGAGAGACCGTATTCTTCGATCAATCTGGATATGATGATACACAGATTATAGGAAAGCCCGACATAGAAGTGGAGCCGTTGGAGATATATGCAGAAATGTGCATAGAAGATGCAAATAAGATAGTTGACGTGCCTGTTACTATAACAAATAATCCAGAAACTGCAACTGGAGACTTAGAGTTTAATGTAAGCTATCCAATGGGTGGATGGTATGCACAGGAACTTGATCCAGATACATACTTCTATTGTCCATATGGTATGGGAATTGGAGACATTGATGGAGATGGATACGATGACATTGCAGTCGGAGATGGTCATTACTATGACAGAGGCTATATCTACGACTATAATCCGGTAACAGGAGAATATGAACAAGTATTCTACCAGGACTTTGGAAATGAACCAATAATTGAGGCGGTTGCAGTAGGCGATGCAGACAATGATGGAAAGAATGAAGCATTGTTCGGAGGAGGAGACGTATACGTTGTTGGCTACAATGAAGCAAGCGGAACATATGAAGTAGAAAGCGTGATGACGGAGCCAGAGGATCAAGAATCGGGAATAGTCATAGGAGATATGGATGGAGATGGATACAATGAAGTATTGATTACTAACATACTCGTTTCTGGGTGGGATGCATATGCATGGTGGATGCAGAACGCGAGCGGAGACCCAACAACTTGGGAAGTGCAGGAAGTTAAACATCTCGCTAGCTGGATGGGATGGAGCCAGATGGCTCAGCCAGTAGGAGACTTGGATGGAGATGGAATACCAGAAGTAATGACCGGTGGGTATGCAAGCGGAGGAGCGCATCTGTGGAACTGGAATGGAGAGGAGTATGAGGAAATATACTTCTGGACGCATCCTGGCGGATGGTACAACAGCCCATCTGGATGTGCAATATGTGACTTGGATGGAGATGGTGACTTAGAGATAGTTGTTTCGTGGGCATATTCAGGCGAGGATGGTGTACATGCATATGAATGGACTGGAGATGAACTAATAGAACTTGATTATTATCCATCACCTGGCATGAGTATAGTCTATGACGTGTATGCATGCGATTATGACTTGGATGGCCAGGTAGAAATATTGCAGGTAGGGCGGCCATATACTGGTGGAGATCAGCTTACAGTGCTTGGGTGGGACGATGGCTTCTACGTCGAGGATTCATGGTCAATAGATTATCCATATCTCTATGAATTACCAATGGTATGGAGCGGTAATACAGATGATGACAGATGGGTTGAGCTTGGCTTACCACTTTCAAGCCATCGCACGGTCTATATACTCTCAATGGAAGGAACATGGCAGACGGTTAGTCCAACAGAAGGAGTGCTTGGAATTGGAGAATCAATGGACCTAACAGTTACAATAAATGGAGAAGGAATGGATGTTGGCGTATATGAGGATAACTTCTACATCTACAGCAATGACCCAGATGAGCCAATTGTGGCAGTGCATAAAGTTTTGAACATTACTGCAAGAGATACAACACCACCTGTTTCACAGCTTCGAGTTGTAAACGATCCAAACGGTTTCGTAGGACCAATATCAACATTCATAATAACTGCATCCGACGATCAGAGTCCATGGAGAATCTACTATAGGATAAATGGCGGCGAGATTATTGAGGGAGACATAAATACATCTGTATCATTCCAGCTTCCAGGAGATGTAGATAGATATGTCATAGAATACTGGGCTCAAGACTTGTATCCATATCATCCAAATGAAGAAGAGCATCACGAGGAAATATACTACTTCGATGCCACACCACCAACAACAACACTGAGCTTCGATGGTACATGGGACTGGGTAGATGACCATTATGAGATATCATCGTCAACATTGATTGTACTTACGGCCGAAGATGAAATGGTGGATGTCAGAGAAATACAATATAAGTATGGAGAGGACTGGCTTATCTATGAAGAACCATTTACACTTCCACAGGGAAGCTACGTGCTCTATTACCGTGCTATAGATGTACTCGATAACTATGAGACAGTGCATATTGCACCTATTGAAGTATCAGGAATAGCACCTACAACAACATGCAGTTTGAGTCCATCAGTGCCAGATGGCAACAATGGATGGTATGTAGGCGATGTAATAGTTACACTGAATGCTATAGATTCAGACGGAAAAGTTGATACAATTTATTACAGAATAGATAGTGGAGAATGGCAAGAATATACAGAAACAGAATATCCGTTATGGTTCACAATAACAGAAGATGGTTCACACATCTTAGAATATTATGCAGTTGACAATGCTGGAAACAGTGAACCAGTTAAGACAGTATATATCAACATTGACAAGTTTGCACCAGAGATAAATGTAATCAAACCAAAGAATGCACTCTACATATTCGGCAGAGAAATATTGCCACTACGCAAACCAGTTATCATTGGAGACATGCATATTGAGG
>Ga0190286_1000969_pt1 | contig 10917 bp, 11 predicted proteins | sample 48691834_MG_FD_183241 | JGI IMG/M metagenome (GOLD analysis project Ga0190286, IMG submission 183241) | Hydrothermal vent microbial mat bacterial communities from Southern Trench, Guaymas Basin, Mexico - 4869-18-3-4_MG | ecosystem: Environmental > Aquatic > Marine > Hydrothermal vents >... | reverse complement strand
ATGGCAATCTTAAGAAAGGTATTCTCACGCAGGCAGTTTTCCCATCTCTCAAGAAATTTTGAAAGTCGCATCTTGCTTTTGCAAAAATTGCAGTTTGCTATTCGCAGAATGCACGGACCCAGGTATCCGGCATCTCCTTCAGTCTAAAACCAGGGGTACCATGCCAGTAAAGAAAGTGAAGCATAAACCCCCTGTGCTTCCCCTCCTTAAGCTTTGCCACAAATCTTGATATAAGGATCCCACATAATGTAAAAAGCAGCAGAGAGTTAAATATTGCTCCAAGGGCAAATCCTGCAATAACAGGCATTGCCTCATCTACCTCCCAGAAAAAGAACTGCCCTGGGTCATCAACATGCTGTGGAATCCTTGGACAATCCATTCTCCACTCCCCTAATCACGCAGGCCCCGCCCTTTAGGAGACGGGGCCGTAAACTCTTACTCACCTACATGGACCTGGGTTTGAGCGGTTGAGCACCCCTCTGAATCATCACACACAGTAACACTGACCGTGTAGGTACCTGGTTCTGCATACTCATGTTTTACAGACTTTCTATCAGCACTGCCTCCATCCGCAAAGTCCCAGTGGTAGGACCTTACTTTGCCATCCTTGTCTGTGGCCCGGACAGAGAACTTATACTGCATGGGCCTCATCCTGTTTTGATCAGCCCTAATCTCTGTTATCTCTGGCAGCTGGTTTGGCTCAATAGTTACGGGAAGCTCTCCTGTTATAAATGTCCCAAGCCTTTTTGTTACAGCCTGTGCCGTAACAGCGTAGCAGCCTGGTTCATTGAAGGTATAAGAAAAGACACTCCTGTCTGTAGAATAAACCTCTTCTCCTTGTGGGTTTAGAATTTTAACTGAGATATCACGGATACTTCTCTGCCTCTTGTCCTCTGAGACAGATTTGAGTGAGAATCTATAGGTAGCAGGTGGACGGTTAAATCTAGGTGGCTTTGGAATTATCTCAAGGGTTACAGGCATTCTATCGCCAATCTCAACTACCTGCTGTTTTTCTATAGCCTTCCCAAGCTTTGTCTGGGCACTAAAGACAACAGTGTACTGCCCGCCCTCCTCAAATGAGTACCTGAGCCTTGTGCTCCGGGAGGGCTCTGTCTCATGAAGCAGGGTATCACCCTTATATACCTTCCACTGGCAGCTTGAGAGCTTATCCCTTTTGTCTGCTGCAACAATTGATGCCCTAAAGGTGCAGCCTGAAGGTGCGTATGGGGGCCTGCACTTAGAAATAATCTCTGCGTCAACCGCAGCAGCCTCCAGGGCCACTACCTGCACGGTGCCCTCAGGTGAAAACCCGGTCTCCATAGTGGGAATGTATTTTACTGTGTAAGTCCCGGGCTCTGTAAACCTGCATGCAAATCGTTTAAACCGCAGGGCCTCTTTTCCTTCTTTGTGAACAGTAAGAACAGGTACGTCGCTATCACCTTTATAGACCTCCCACTGGCTTACTACAATCTTTTTATTCCTTGGGTCCTTTGATTTTATACGGGCAGCAAACCTGCACTCTACGGGAACAGGGCTTTCAATTCCTGGCCTGCAGGAGGGTTTTATCGTCACAGTAATGGGTGCTGCATCCTTTATCTCAAAGGCAGGTGACTCCCCTGTTATCTCTGTCCCAATTTGAGAGGTTGCAAGGTATTTTACAGTGTAGGTGCCTGGACTGGATAGAGTATATGTGATCCTCCCACGGTTCTCAGGAGAAAGGGGTATGGTGTCTATCAAAGTGGACTTTTCTCCATCATGGTACCATACCTCATACCTCTCTTCAGCCGGATTAAACCGATTTCGGGAGTCATCGCTTGCAATTTTTCTTCGTATCTGAATCTCAGCAGGGACATGGCGATGCCTGACTTTGACTGTAACAGCAGCACTGGCCGGCGCCCTTACAAATTCAAAGGGAAAGTCCTTGGTTGCCTCTGTCCCAATAGAGGTAACTACTGATACCCTGGCAATATAGTTTCCTGGCTTCTCATTTAAATCTATGGTAACAGAGGGCAGTGTTTTTTCCTCTGTTTCATTATAGACCGGGTTTCCATCAGGGTCAAAAACAGTCAGTGTGCAAGAGCTTATCCTCTTGTTTCTTTTATCTTCTGAAGAAAGCGATGGTCTTATTGTAACCCTGCCAGGGAAAAACCTCTTTCTTATCTCTGCATTGAGGTTTACCTCTGCCCTGGGCAGTACCTCAACGGTGCTGGAGCCAGTTGCATGTGTTCCAATAGCTGTATCTGCCTCAACAAGAATATTGTAGGTCCCTTCCTCTTCAAAGGTATATTGCATTGTCGGTTTCTCCCCTGTCAGCTGGGCAATTGGATCTGGATCTCCCTCTCTGGTTATTGTCCAGGATATATCACCGGCAACTGTCCTGTTTCGTTTGTCCTTTGAAATAAGTGCTGCTGAAAAACTAAACGGTGCAGGGACATAAGCGCTTCTTTTTCTTGCCTTGATATTAAAAGTTGCCTCTGCCCTTTCTGGAATGGATAACAACTCTTCCTTACTGGTGGTAATATCTGTGCCAATAATGCTTTTTGCTGAAGCGGAAATGCTGTATGTCCCCCCTTCTTCAAAGGTATACTCAACCTCAGGGGGCTTTCCTGCCTCAGGCTCTTCCTCCAGAACAGCAACTACCTCTCCATCCTTCTTTATTGTCCAGGTTACCCCTCCATCTAGCTGCAGGTTCCTTTCATCCTTTGAGCTGACATTTGCTGTGAACCTGCAGGTCATTGGGGGATACTCAACCTTGTCCATAATCTTTTTGCTAATATCAAAGGTAGCACCCGCCCTGGGTGAAATCACTATGGGAATATCCACTGTAGTGGATAAATTGCAGCCCAAATTAACGGTAAGCTTTGCTGTGTATTCGCCGGCAGCAGCGTAGGTATGCACCACCTTGAACTGCTTACCAGGGTTTACCTGCTCAGTATTGCCATCTCCATAGTCTATATTTATTGCCTGAACCTCACAGGAAGGCCGGGGAGGCGTCAATATGTCCTTTACCTCAATCTCCACCTCACCGGGCTCCCAACTGTATTTATACCTTCTCTCAAATGTGACGTCTTCAGGATCAAAGCTAAGCGGAGTTACATTAAGAGTTACCTTTTCAAAGTAAGAATCCGAAGATGGAAGATAGGCAGCTATCACTATGGTGCCATTTCCTTTGTGTAAAGTTGTGTTTATCGCAACCAACATCTTGGGGGCTTCCGCAGATATGAATGATCTATTCATGCCAACCTCACCTATTTCCTCCAGGCTAGTTTCTTTCCAGCAATCGTCATTATTATCAAAGTAATACCAGGTATTACCATTTCCATTGTCAAGGTCCATCTTAAACAGATATTTTACGTCATCACTGCTGGCAAAGGAGATGGAATACACAGTCTCATATGATGAGAAATCAAGGAAGGCTGTTGCTGTGGAATCCGGTGCACTCTCGCTCCTGCAAGCCAAAAGCTCAATCTTTGCCATCCTGGCGATATAGTGATTAGCGCCTATGCAGTTGGCCGTCCAATGTCGGTTAATACTATAAGTCAACCTCCAGTACTTATAAGGTTTGTCATTGCTCATAAAGTAGGCCTCACAGGTTCTCCATCCAAGCTCGCAACATGACGAGCCACCTGACCAGACCGTGTGCCATATCTCATCAGGCTGGTTACGGGCTTCTACCTTATTCAGCACATAACAGGCCCCACACTCTGTACCGTGGTAACCGTTCGTCGGTGTATGCCCCCAGGTTTTGATCTTGCCCAGGATAATTGGTTCAGGAAATTCAATGTCAATATGGTCACCATCAATATAATAGGCGTTGTTATTATTGTCAGGTGCATCTGAGTCTCTGCAAGGATCGTCAAGCCAAACCCAGCTGTCTAGGGTTCCATCAGTAAGATATGAGGTTATATCTGTTCCCTGCGCACTATGTATTGATGCCTGCTGGGTTACGTCTTGATAAGTTTTTGTTATACGGCCATCTTCCTCAAGCTTAAGAAATCCCGCTTCCCCAAGCTGGAATTGATCCCCAGTGATGGCAAGGGATATGGGGTCTTCTGATGCCAGTGAGATATTTACCATAAAAGCCAGCATAAAAACGGATAATACAACTATGACTAACCGTCTCATACCCTCCTCCTTTAAACTAGATTATTGCACTGACAATGTTGTCCACTACAGTAGGAAAGTACTGCACAGCCAGAGCGGTCCCGATCCCTACAACGCAGGAGGTAAGACTCTGTCTTACTATGCCGATTCCCATCCCGGTAAGAAATGCGCCAACAGCAAGCACTTTACCAAGAACCCCCTGTGACCAGCCGCTTATTGTGTCATAAATATCCGAAAACTCCTCTCCACCGGTCCCAGCGCCTGCCAGGTGTGGAAGAACAAAATACAGCCCAAGTATAAGAAGCCCCCACAAAGCAACCTCTTTCCAGTTTACATCTTGCAAACGTTCCATGTTGCACCTCCCTGTTTTTTTCTAATCATCTAACCACAGGGCCCTCCTTTTACAACCCTATAAAAACTGCATTTTTCGCACTTTTTAGGAGGGAAAGGCCCGATTCCTCAATAATAACCTTTCAAGCGGCAGGTTCTCCTTGCATGGAAAAACAGGCCTCTCGGCAAAACACGTGTCTACCCCTTTGTAGAAAGGCATGCGTCTACGATGAGAAAAATAGTGGCATCAGGGAAAAGGATGTATCCCCTGATTTTTGCCTTTTCACTCAAACACAAGGCACAGCTGACATATTTCCCTTTCTTTCCCTTTTTTCTCTTTTTTAAACCAGACCATCTCGGGGTTGTATGCAGAAAATTTCTTCTTTAGTGCCCTGCACTGTTTCAGGGACATATTTTGTATTTTTACCATAAGTCCCTTTCCATCATTGCAGGATGAAACGCTAAATCCAGGTCTCCTCCTGATTCTGGTCTTTCCAATTTTGCAAAGGACATCCAGATTTACTTCGGCAAGCGTTGAGTTTTTCTGATACAATGCCTGTGCAGGACCAAGGCAGTCTGCAATATACCGGCTGGCCTGACTGACCTTGTTCCTTCCTGTTCCAAGCGCAATTATAAGGGCGCAAAAGAGGATAATAGAAATTACTACAATCTTCTCCGTCCTTGACCTTATCCCTGGTAGTTTAAGACGGACCTCTCTTTTTTTCATAATCCATCACCTCCTTTATCTGAAAAACTGGCACCCCTGTAATAAGGGCAATGTGTTTGCAATCAATATTAAAGTTTAGCATCTCTTTAATGAGCGTGACCATTGCCTCACTAAGCTCCTCTCCCTTCCTGAATGGCCTTCCTCTGCCCTGGTAAAGGCCAAGCTTTTTCATCTTCTCTCTCATTTTCTCTGCAGACCTCCTCCACCTTTTTATTTAAAGTCAAAACAAACTTTGCCCACTGCAAGAGGTGCCTTTCGTTAAGTGTGTTTATATAGGACTCAAGGTCCTCTTCCTGCGGGATGAGGGCCTCAATCTCCTCTGGCTTGCAAAGGCAAAGGGGTCTTTCTACCCTGTAGGCGATAGCAGAAAGCTGCCACCCCTCAAGCCGGGCAAGCCTGAGACACAGTCTCTCCCATCTTTTCCTCTCAAGCCCAATAGAATCAAAGGAGATGCGAAGCTTATCTGTAAGACCAACAGTCCTGAGAAACCAGAGAAATGCAAAGTTGCATGCCCCAAGGCTTGAAAAAAGGTCAAAGAATAAAGAAAAACCAAGGTCTATCTTCCTTCTGTCCTCAGGGCTTAAGATCTCAGTTAGCCTATCCCTGTTCCTGTCCCTCACAGTATCCCCTCCAGCTGATCCAAAAATCCCCTCAAAGGAGACATTACCTCTTTTAGAAGACTCTTCTCAGGGTTGCTTAAACCTCTATCCTCCGCATAGCCCTTAAGAAGACTTATCGTGCGCAGGTTTCCCCTTACAAACCTGTCTATCCTTTCCCTGAAATCAATCAGCAGGTTCTCCACAACACTCCTTTTTTTGTGTTCCTCCATGGCCTCTCTCATCTCCTTTACCTTCTGGTTATATTTCTCCTCCCTTTCCTTGATAGCCTTCTCAAGATACTTTGCCCGTTTCTTAAGTCTTCTAAGCTCATCTCTTACCCTTTTTATCTCCTCCTTCTGTTTGGGCGACTCAATAACCTTCGTAGGAGTACTCTTTTTAAGCTCCTCAATCCTTAAGATGGCTGCCTGATAGTCCCTTGTAAGCTCATCATACTGCTTTCTCAGCGTCCAGTTTTCCTCAATTATACTTTTAAGCCTCTCTTTAATGTCCTTTGTGTCCCTCTCAGTAAGGATAACAGCGTGTTTTGATGCATTTTCATAAATCACCCTCTGAACCTCTTGAGGAAGCTGTGCAATATGATAGGCAGCCCTTGGTGTGAGAAATCCACCATCCAGCTCAGACATAAACTCAGGGATCAGTTTTTGGGCAATGACTTGGTATTGAAACAGCGTTGTTTTACCTACTCCTATTTGTTTTGCCATCTCTTCCCTGGATAAAAATTGTTCACGCCGTGAACAATTTTTCCTTGGCCTGCCAGCCCTGGATCTCAGGCAAAAAAGCTGGGAATACCTGTAAACAGCCCGGATTGTCTCCGAAGGAGGGATGTTTCTCCTGCGAAGGTTTGAGACTATAAGTAGCATCTCTGCCTCATCTTCATCAACATTGGCAATCCTGCAGTCTATCTTATCAAGCCCTGCAGAGATGGCAGCAAGTGTTCTCTGTCTTCCTGAAATAACAACCCTCTCAGGGGTAATCACAACAGGTTCAACAACGCCGTGTGTCTTTATCGATTTGACCATCTCAACAAGGTCCTCTCCCTGCATATCTGAGAAGAGCCTGTGGGCAGGGTGAAACTTAAGTTCCCTTGGGTCCACCTGTATGATGTCCTTTGAGAGGTCAAACTTTTCACTTATCTCTAAAGGGACCTTTAACTTTTTTGTAGTAGCAGGTCTCCTTTGAGGTATAGCTGATACCTTCTCTTCAACAACCTTTCTTATCCTGGCCTCAAGCCCTTTTTCTATTTCCCTTCTTGCAGAATCAATCTCCCTTGTGGTTTCATCAAGGGTTTCCTCTGCCATATGTTTCTCCTAATCTGAAAACATTTTCTCTATCAGGCCCTTATTTGCACCCGTAACCCTTTTGCCATTATCCAGATAAAATGTGGGCACACCACGAATGCCAAGCTTTCTTGCCACAGCAATTGACTTTTCAACAAGCTTCTCTCCTTCTTCACACTGATACTGCCTCTCTTTCCCCTTTCTCCAGTCATCCTTTATATACGCTTGAAAGTCCAGCCTCCTGCAGACAGCCTCAATTGCCTTCTCTTCCCCCTCTGGTAGGTGAACGGGAAAAAAGACTACCTTAAGCACTGCGTTGTGTTTCCTTGCAATATCTCTTATTTCCCTCTCTGCAAGGTGACAATAAGGGCAGAGAGGATCGGTAAACATATACAGTGTATGCTGTATCTTTTCAGTACCTGGCCTGTAAATCATAGCAACTACCTTATCAAGCTCCGGACGCATAGAGATAAAAAGCCCTGCCTGTATGTCCCTGATCTTTTCCTGTGTAACTGGATGCCTGTTGCAAAACATCTCCCCTGCAAGTACAAACTGATCAGTGGCATAGACAGGCACAAACTCTCCCCTGATTTGAAGGATTATCTCACAAAGCCCATATACCTCTCTTTTTGAGACTATTCTGGCAGGTGGGATGGGAACATGTTTGTTAAGGAAAGAAAGGACCGTTTTATTATCCTCCTTACAGAGAGACCCACCATAGACCGAAGCAGCCGCTGCAAACAAAACAAGAATGGCTATTGCCAGTGTTGTTCCAACCGAGTACTTAATGATCCACTTTTTCATATTTTCCTCCTAAAGCTCAATCTTTATTGTTATAAAAAGCCCCCTTCTCCTTGAGACAGCCCTGTCCCATCTGGATGTTATGCCGTAAGTTATATCAGTGCCTCCCTTCTGCCAGGTCTCTTCATAGAAGACACCAACATTTGCCTTTAGAAGGGCAGGTCTTTCCCTTGAGAGGATCACGGTATAAAAAAGGCTTGCCTCAAGCTCATACCCATGCTCATTTTTTCCTATCTGGACAAAGTGCATATCCCTTAGATTCCAGTAACCCTTTGCCTTTGCGCTTCCTGAGGGAAAATAGGCGCCTTTAAGGTCAATGCCAAGCCCAAAGGGAAGTATTGTGCCAAGCCGCCCCCCTATGGCAAAATTGTCAAAGGAGGCCTCATAGGCTGAGTCAAGCCCTGAAATTTTATCATAGACAGGTTCGTAGTCCTCAATATAGTAGGTGCAGTTTTTCATTCTCACCTTTTCCTTCTGCCACCTGTAGCCGATAAGAAGGTCTGCATAAAAATAGGTCCTGGACAGAAACATGCTCAGGCTCCTGAAGTAAAGCGTAATGTTCCACAGCCGGTTAAAACCCTTTAGCTTATAGAGTTCTCCATAGTATGCCGGCTCTGGAGATACATCGGTAAGCCAGTCCGTATCGCTTCCATGCTGGTCACTGAAAAATCCCATGCTCCTTTTGTATGCAATCTCAGCTGATATGCGCGGGGGTAAAAGAGAAAAGGCCGGAAAGACCTTTCTTGGGAATATTACCCCCTCTCCCTTGAGTACCAGTCTTGGGCTGTCTGTTTCAAAGAGAAGCTCTGATATAAAGTTGCCAAGCTCTTTGTCCTTTCCAGATATCTTCCATCTAAGGTCGCTGTTGCAAAACTCTACACCGGCTGTGCCAGAGAAGGCATACCACTGTGAGTATGCAGAAGATGCAACAAGGAGAAAAAGGACTGTAAGGGATATACTTTTTCTTAGCATGTTGGAAAAAGGTTAAAGTATCAGTGTCTTTCTTAAAACAGCAATTCAGGGAAAAAACCTGACTTTAAAGGCCCTTTTTTAAAAAACTTACGGATTTACACCTACCCTTTTCAGTGATAATCAACAAAGCAAAGAAAGGAGGAGGAACATGAGGAAGGTCATCTTACTTATTTTTGCATTACTTTTTTGTGGAACCACCCTTGCCGGGACTACAAGCAGTGAGGGAGACATTGAGTTTGAGTTTAAATCAAACTGCTCCATAACAAGGGTACAGTCCATTAAATTTGCCGTAACAAAGCGGGCCGGAAGTTCTGAAGCAAGTTACACCGATGACAGCAGCGATTGGAGCCTTATCAGCGAGGGAAGGTTCCAAATAGAGGGAGAGGCAAATAACCCAGTTTCCATACAGTGTCAAGACTCTGTGGTTGTATCAAGCGGCAAAAGCTCTGCCAAGGTTACACTTAAGTGCCGTGCGGATCAAAATAACTATCCAGGAAAGGATGACGGGCAGTCCTGCAGTGATACCGGACTTAAGCTCTCAAGCGATGGGAAGATGTATATCAGCGTCTTTCCTGTAGCCGTTTCTCTTGAAAGCCCGGATGCCACCGGCAACTACCGTGGAACCTACACGATTACAGTCGACTATTAAATCTCCTGTAGTTCCTCTTCGAAAGACTCACGGAATTCTCCCCCGATCTTTGAGGCATCCTCTACCTCCCTTACGGAGGTAAAGTTGTTTGCAAACTCCATAAGGAATATCCCTGTTGGCCCAATGCGGTGCTTCTTTAGTTTAAGGAAAAACTGTTCCTCCCTGTTTGGCACAGGGTCTATCCAGAGGGCCACATCGCAGGCTGCCTCAAGGCTTCCACTCCCCTTAAAGCCTATGGCTGCTGACTCCCTCGTATACTCCCTCCCTATCTGGGAGATTGCTACAACAGTGGTATTGAGCCTTTTTGGAATCTCCCGAAAGGTTGTTGCAGCTGCATCCATCTTCTCTGTGAGATTTCTGCAGCCAGCGGCCTTTACAAGCTGGATGTAGTCAACTATGACAAGGTCAACCTTTCCCTTTTCTGCCTGCACAAGCCGTGCCCTGAAATAAAAGTCCTCAAGGTCAAAGACATCATCATATATGTAAAGCGATCTGCCTGAAAGATAGGTCTTTGCATCCTCAAGCGCCTTTGCGGCCCTCCCGTTGAGATCCTCCTTAAGCTGCGCAAGGACTGGAATCCCTGTAAGGTTTGCAAGATACCTTGACACGGTGAGTTTTCTCTCCTCTTCAAGGGAGAAGTGGACAACGGTTGCGTCATTTTTTAGAAGGTGGGTTGCAATCTCTACAACAGTGGAGGTCTTTCCCCTGCTTGTGTATCCTCCAAGTATCCAGAAGGTTCCCGGGATCATCCCGCCAAGTACCTGTTGCAGTTTCGTAAAAGGAAGAGGCAGCCAGCTGTTCTTCTTTATCTCCCCGATAAAGACCTCATATTCTGTTAAGAGATCCGGTATCTCAGGGCTGTACCTGTATCTCTCAGAGAGTACCTGACTCAGTGTGTGCTCAAGCCCCCTTGCCGTCTCTTCTGGTTCGGCATTCTGGGAGAGCTGCTTGAGTGCCGCTGAAAGTGTTGATTCAAGCCTCCTCTTAAGACTGGCCTTCTTAAGAAGCCTCACTGCGCTTTCAATATCAACGGTAAACCCTCCATATTCGGCAATGGACTTGAGTATGCCCGGGTCAACCTTTTTTCTCAGCCTGTTAAGCAGTGAGGGAAAGTCAATCTTGCCTGTCTCAAAAAAGAGATTTTTTATCTCCGTAAATATAACGCTTCCCTGTGGAGAAAAGTCAGAGGCTGAGAGCCTTTCGCTTAACTTTAGAAAGAGCTCTGGCCTGTCAATCACTGCCCCAATTATTGCTGCCTCTGCCTCAAAGAGGTCTCTCATGGCTTCCTCAGAGTAAATTTTTTCCACCAAAAAGGCCTTGGCCTGCCAAGTGGATACCCCCTTGCATCTGTATTTCCTGTCTCAACGTACTCCCTGTAGTGTTCATAGATTATTGCAGATAGATATTCTATGGTCTTATCCCATCCCGGAGTTGTTA
>Ga0190286_1000968_pt1 | contig 10921 bp, 12 predicted proteins | sample 48691834_MG_FD_183241 | JGI IMG/M metagenome (GOLD analysis project Ga0190286, IMG submission 183241) | Hydrothermal vent microbial mat bacterial communities from Southern Trench, Guaymas Basin, Mexico - 4869-18-3-4_MG | ecosystem: Environmental > Aquatic > Marine > Hydrothermal vents >... | reverse complement strand
TCCTGATATCCAGAAGAAAAGGAGGAGGAAGAAAGTAATCACTGCTGCCACAATCTGATTTTCTGTAAGAGAGGAGGCAAATAAGCCAACTGCTAAGAAAGAAGTACCCATAAGGAAAAGACCCAGATATCCGGAAATTAAAGGTCCATTTTCTGGATTACCAAAAAGTTTAAGGAAAAGAGCAAATTCTCCCGATATTAAAAGTGCTACCACATAAAGAAATAAAACGCCTAAGAATTTACCTAATATTATATGAGTAGCAGTGAGAGGGGAGGTAAAGAGAAGTTCTATGGTACCCTGTCTGCGTTCTTCGCTGATCAAACGCATAGTTAGTACAGGGGTGATGAATAAAAGGGTAACTCCCATATTCCCTAAAACCAAATGTAGACTTGCCTCCTCCGTGTAGAAAATCACCGCTGTGAAAAAATAGGCAGATAGAGCCAGGTAGATACCCATTAAGACATAAGCAATAGGAGAGGTAAAGTAGGATTTAACCTCTCTCTTAAATATGCTCCATACTTTCATTTTAGATAAATCTTTATGTCTGCCTTTCTCCAGAGTTCATTAATAAATTTATTCTTTTCTTTGGCTACTTTTTCCTCTAAGAGTTTCTCCCTTATTTCTTCTCTCACCTCAGAGTAGGTTCTCTTTTCTGCTGGCTTTCTATCCTCCAGTTTGATAATGGCAAAGCCAAATCGGGTAGGGATAACCGGACTTATCTCCCCTTTCTTCATGGTGATTACCATCTCTTCCAACTCTGGCCAGAGTCTTTCCACGGGTACATACCCCATGTCTCCACCCTGAGAACGAGTTTCTGGGTCAATAGATTTGTGAAAGGCTACTTCTGAAAAATCTTTTCCTTCTTGTAACTCCTTTAGAATCTCCTTAGCCTCCTCTTCTGTTCTTACCACAACCCTTCTTACCTTTACCAGTTCTGGATGCTGAAATTTCTCTCTGTTTCTTTTAAAGAAGTCTTTCATCTCTTCTTCCTTCACCTGAATTCTTTTTTTTAATAGTTTCTTTAAGAGAATCTGGAATTCAATTCTTCTTTTAAAGATTTCCTCATTTATCCCCTGGGAATAGAGAAAGTATTGAAAATTTTTCTTCCCTCCCAATCTCTTTATAAATTCCTCTATTTCCTTCTCTATTTCTTCCTCCCCGACCTTTACCTTCTCCTCCTGAGCCTTTTTTTCCACTAACTTTTCTGTGATTAATTGCTGAAGTTCCTTCTTTCCGTAATCTTGTAATAATCTTTCTTTCAGGTCTTCCATGGTTATCTCTTCTCCCTCCACTCTGGCCACTACCTCTTTCCCAAACAGAGTAAGAAAACTGGTAAGACTGAAGATGAGAAGCAAACTTATAGTTTTTCTCTTTCCAGAATTACCTGCTATCATGTGGATACAATTTACCATCGGGGGGAGGAAAGGTCAAGAGAAAGGTAAGAAGTGGTTGGTGATAGGAAGTCTTCTATCCTTTCCAAAGGCACGGGGAGTAATCTTTATCCCTGGAGGAGCCTGCCTCCTCTTATACTCATTTTTATCCACCATGTAAATCACTTTCTTTATCATCTCTTCATCATGCCCCATCTCCAGAATCTCTGGAAAACTTAATTCCTTCTCCACATAGGCTTCTAAAACAGGGTCCAGTTTTTCATAAGGGGGAAGAGTATCCTGATCTGTCTGTCCAGGTCTTAACTCCGCAGAGGGTGCTTTACGGAATACATTCTCAGGAATTATATTCCCTCTTTTATGGTTGATTAAACGTGCTAATTTATACACCCAGGTTTTATAGATATCCTTTATCACCGCAAAACCACCTGCCATATCACCGTAAAGAGTGGCGTATCCACAACTCATTTCACTTTTATTTCCCGTAGTGAGAACCAGATAACCGAACTTATTGGAAAGAGCCATGAGGAGATTCCCCCTGATACGTGCTTGTATATTTTCCTCTGTTACATCTTCTGGAAGGTTATGGAAAACTTCTTTCTTTAATTCTTCCCGGTAAGCATTAAATATTCTCTCTATGGAGATGGTGAAGGTTTTGATTCCCAAGTTATTAGCCAGTTCCTGGGCATCTCTGATACTGGAGGGAGAAGTATAAGGGGAAGGCATTATCACCCCTATTACTTTATCTTTCCCCAAGGCTTCTACAGCGATGGAGCAGACTAAGGAGGAGTCAATTCCTCCACTCAATCCTACCAGTACCTTTTTAAACCCATTCTTCCTCACATAATCCCTGGTTCCCAGGATTAAGGCTTTTAGTATTTCCTCAAAATGGGGGAGGGGCTTCTCTATTCTTCCTTTTATCCACTCATCTCTGGATCTATTCTCTTCTTCCACTTTTATAACCGGAACAGTAAAGGGAGAACCATCTCTTTTACTCCTCCTCCGTGGGTCTTGGAGTCTTGTCCGGAATACACTTTCTATATCTACATCCAGGATAAGAAGATCTTCTTCAAACTGTCTGGCTCTGGCTATAAGCTCTCCCTTTTCATTAAATACCATGCTTCCTCCGTCAAAGACCAGTTCATCCTGTCCTCCCACAAGATTTGTATAGGCAAGGATTACACTATTTTCGTGGGCTCGGGTGGATAAGATTCTTTCTCTCAGGGCTGGTTTTCCTACCGAATAGGGAGAGGAAGAAATGTTTACTATTATCTGGGCATCTCCTCCCAGAGATTGTGCTAAATGTGGACCATCCGCAAACCATATATCTTCGCAGATATTTACTCCTACCCTTATTCCTCTTATAAGGAAGACTGGAGTTTGCCTGCCTTTTTGGAAATACCTGGCTTCGTCAAAAACTCCGTAATTGGGGAGGAAAATCTTATGATAAACTCCTCTTACCTTTCCCTTATAAATTACTGCTGCGGCATTGTAAATGTCTTCCTGAACATCTACAAACCCCACCACCACACAAACATCACCAGTCTTCTCCGCTATATAGTTTAACATCTTCAAATTTTCTGTAAGAAATTGTGACTTGAGAAGTAAATCTTCAGGAGGATAGCCTGTGATAGCCAATTCTGGGAAGATTAGAAGGTCTACTTTCCCTTCTACTTCCTTTATAGAGGCAACTATTTTCTCTGCATTTCCCTTCAAATCTCCTACTATGGGATTTATCTGAGCCAGTCCTAATCTCAACCTCATCTTTATGAGTTTAACCTAAAAAGGAGAAAAATTCCACGCTTTAGAATTACTCCCCCTCTAAATCTTTATTTAGTATTTCCTGAATAAGAGAGAAGGAAAATCCCCTCCGGGCTAAGTACTCAAACACCCTTCTTTTCTTTTTCTCTATAGGAGTGTATTTTTCTTTGGCCAGTTTTTTTATTAGGAGTTTCTTGGCTATCTCCTTTTCTTTATCGTGAGGAAGGTAATGATTAAGAAGTTTATCTATAATCTGGGAAGATATTCCCTTCTCTCTTAACTCCCTGCTTAAGGCAATTCTTCCCTTTGGATGGTGAAGAATTCTTTCTTCAATCCAGGCTTGAGCAAATTTCTCGTCGTCCAGATAATCCCATTCTTTCAGTTTATCAATTATCTTAGGTATAACTTGGGAGGAAAACCCTTTTCTTTTTAAACGCTCTTCTATCTCTTTCTCCGAACGGGGTCTTACGGTTAGCAAACGGAGAGAATAATGGATTCCTTTCTCTATTTCTTCCACCACCCTAATTATAGAAAGAGAGAACTGTAATGGGTTGTATTGAGAAGAATCATTTTGTCTTTTCCTGCACTTTTTTATCTTTACTTTCTATCTCCCTTCGCATTTCCTCTCCCCAGCCTCTTATCCATTCTTTAATCTTTTTATTCTCCACCCCGAGAATTCTTAAAGCCATAATGGCAGCATTTTTAGCACCCCATTTTCCTACACTCATTACTGCTACAGGTATCCCTTCAGGCATTTGTAGGGAGGAGAGGAGAGAATCCATCCCTTGGAAAGGTTCTACTGCCAGAGGGACAGCAATTACAGGGAGGGTGGTTAAGGCAGATATCACTCCTGCCAGATGAAAGGCTCCCCCTGCTCCACAAATTACCACCTTTATCCCTTTCCTCTCTAACTCTTTTGCGTAACGGTAGGTTTCCTCAGGCGACTTATGGATGGAAAGAACTCTCACTTCATATGGGACTCCTGCTTCTTTCAGAATTTTGAGGGTATCCTCCATCACCGTGAAGTCCTTATCACTCCCCATTACCACAGATACCAGTTTTTCTCCTTTCATGATTTTCTAAATTTATTACATGACATCAATACTATCAATCCTTTTCCTTCTAAGTGAGGGAAGTTCCTTACTTTACTAATTTTTAATACTCTATCCCCTGATAATTACCATCAGGGGCAAATTTTTTCCAGTTTACTGAACCATCCAGAAACAGAACATTACCCCCATCTTTTCCATGATTTCTCTTACCCACTGGAGTTAAATCGCATCCTACCCATACGTAAGCAGTGCTGACCTCACCAGACCAGATTCTCTCATCATTTAAGGCGAGATTAAAGTTATAACTAGTATTGATAGTAGTCTGGTCTATTTCTTGAGGAGGGGGGTCTGAATCTGAAGGACACCAGAAAACTTTAGGATTATCCAGGTATCCAAGTTTATAAAGATTGGCGTATTCTCCTGGTGAAGAAGGGTAAAAGCCCTGGTAATCTCCATAGTAAATGTTCAAGCCTATTCCAATCTGTCGAAGATTATTCATACATACTGCTCTTCTACCCTGTTCTCTTACTCTAAATAAGGCAGGCATTAGCAGTCCTGCTAAGACAGCCATTATGGAGATAACTACCAGCATTTCCACCAGTGTAAAGCCTCTTTTCATCTTTTACTTATAATATAACATCCAGTAAATCTTTTTCCAGAAGAAATAAAACGGTGAATAGCCTGAGCTGCCTTTCTTCCTCCTCCCATGGCTTCAATTACTGTAGCTGCTCCTGTGACTATATCTCCTCCTGCATAGACACCGGGAATAGAGGTACTTCCCTCCTCATCTACCACAATATTTCCTTTTTCCCCGATTTTCAATTGCGGTACTGTGGAGGGTAGAAGAGGATTGGGACCTTGACCAATGGCTACTACTAAGGTATCCAGAGATATGGTGAACTGGCTGTTCTCAATAGGTATGGGACGCCTTCTCCCCGACTCATCAGGTTCGCCTAACTTCATTTTTATACACTTCAGACCTTTTATTTTCCCGCCTTCAGTGAGCACCTCTACAGGCTGGGTAAGTAAGAGGAATTTTATCCCTTCCTCCTTAGCATTCTCCACTTCTTCTCTTCTGGCAGGCATTTCCTTCTCCGTTCTTCTATAAATTATCCACACCTCTTTGGAGCCCAATCTTAAGGCTACTCGGGCAGAGTCCATGGCTACATTTCCCCCTCCCACTACCCCCGTTTTCTCTCCTACTTCCACTGGTGTATCATACTCGGGGAATCTGTAGGCTTTCATTAAGTTAGTTCGGGTAAGGAACTCATTAGCGGAATAAACTCCACTGGCGGTTTCTCCAGGAATATTCAAAAAGTAGGGATAACCTGCACCTGTGCCAATGAATATGGCATGGTATCCCATCTCAGAAAGGTCTTGAAGTGTGTAAGTTTTTCCTATGAGGCAATCGGTTATTATTTCTACTCCTGCTTTAGCCAGAAGGGAAATCTCTCTATCTAATACTTTTCTGGGTAGTCGGAACTCTGGAATACCGTATCTTAAAACTCCTCCTGGTTCATGTAAAGACTCAAAGATAGTAACCTTGTATCCCCATCTTATCAGTTCTCCTGCACAGGAAAGACCTGCAGGGCCTGAGCCCACAATGGCCACCTTCCCTTTATTTCGGGGAGGAGAAGAAATCTCTTTCTCTGCATACCCCTCCTTCATCTCCCAATCCGCTACAAATCTCTCCAGGGCACCTATAGCCACTGGCTCTCCCTTTTTCCCTCTTACACATGCCTTTTCACATTGCATCTCTTGAGGACATACTCTCCCACATACTCCAGGGAGGGAATTGGTTTCTTTTATCACCTTCCAGGCAGAGATAAACTTCCTTTCTGCAATTAAGCGAATGAACTCAGGGATATTAACTTCTACCGGACAGCCCTGAATACAGGGAGCCTTCTTACATTGAAGACATCTTTTAGCCTCTCTCACTGCTTCCTCTTCTGTATAGCCTAAGGCCACCTCTTCAAAACTCCTTATCCTCTCCTCTGGAGGTCTTTTGGGCATTCTCACTCTTTCCTTCATTCTTTCTCCTTTAAAGTAGCAAAAGAGATATTCCAGACTCCCACTTTCTTACAAACATCCAGCACCTGTATCACTCTGCCGTAGTTAACTTTTCTATCTCCTCTAATTATTATGGCTTGATTTGGGAAAAGAGAAACCACCCGTTTAAGCAAATCTTCCAGCCCTGAGAGGTTATATTCCTTCCCATTTATTATAATCTTCTCCTCCTTGTCTATATTTATTATAATTTTGCCTTCTGTTCGGGGTAAGGATTCAGAAGAGGAGGCTACCGGTAACTCTACAGGTATTTCCGTTTCTATCTGGTAGAATACCGAGGCGGTGATAAAAAATATCAACACTAAGAAGAAGACATCGATAAGGGGAGCAATTTGAAACCTCGGTTCTTCCTCCTCCAAGACATGCAAATTCATGAGTTTCCTCCCTTCAGTCTCTCCACCAAACTTTCTCCTATTCTTTCTCCTTCCCTTATTAAAACTCCCAGTCTCCCACGGAAGAAGAAGTAAAAAGCCATGGAGGGGATACCCACTATTAATCCAGCAGCAGTGGTTATAAGGGCTTTAGAAATTCCTGCTGCCAGCATCACTGGTTTAGCCAGACCGGTTTGGAAGGCTACCACCTGAAAAGCCTGAATCATACCCAGCACTGTTCCCAATAATCCCAGCATGGGAGCAATCGTCCCTATGTCCGCTAAGTATCTTAAGTTGTTTTGAAGGTAGGATATTAATGCTCTACCTTCTCTCTCTAATATCTCCTCCAACTTTTCTATCTTCACCTCTCCTCCTTTAAGCCCCTCAAATATAACTTTCCCAAAAAGAGGCGAGTTTTCTTTACATAAATTAAGAATTTCTTGGATATTCTTTGCAGAGGCTTCCTTCAAAATATTTTCTTCCCATTCCTTATCCGTTATATTTTTCCTTCTTAATAAGAAGAGGAACTTTATTATTAAGGCAAGAGCGAAGATAGAGAGAACAGCTATTATACCCATTACCACTCCTCCACTCTTTATAAGTTGCCATAGAGTATACCCTTTTACCTCTGCCATTCCTTTAGCCCATAAAGGTAGACTAATCATCTCCTCCCCCTTTTTTTAAATAAATTTCTAAGGATAACCTCTCTTTCTCCAAAAATCTTTGATTTCTTAGGATAAGTTCTTCAAAATCCACCCCATGCCCGTCAAATTCAGGGCCATCCACGCAGGCAAATTTAACTTCTCCCCATACTTTTACCCGACAACTCCCACACATTCCTGTTCCATCTACCATGATGGGATTTAAAGAAACCTTAGTAGGAATTCCTAAAGGTTTGGTTAACTCGGATACTGCTTTCATCATCACTAAGGGCCCTACTGCAAATACACAGTCTACCTTTGTCTCTCTGATAATTTCCTTCAGGACTTCGGTAACCATTCCTTTTCTACCATATGAACCATCATCCGTGGTTACATATAGATAATCGCTTATTTCCTTAAGTTCCTCCTCCAGAATTATCAAATCTTTGCTTCTGGCTCCTATTATGCATAAGACTTCGTTTTCCCTCTCTTTAAGAGCCCTGGCAATAGGATAAATTTCTGCCACCCCAACACCTCCTCCCACGCACACTACTTTCCCAAAATATTCGATCTCACTGGGTTTACCCAAGGGACCTAAAAGATGGGGAATAATATCCCCTGGTTCCATTTTCCCAAGTTGATGGGTGGTTTTGCCGATTTCTTGAACCACTAAACTGATAGTGGCTTTCTCTCTATTCCAGTCGCATATAGTTAAGGGGATTCTTTCTCCTTTCTCTCCTATCTTAACAATTACAAATTGCCCTGCTTGACAGTTTCGAGAGACCTTAGAGGAATAGATGCGAAAATACTTTATCCCCTTTCCCAGAACTTTCTTTTCCAGGATGAGATTCTCTTCAAATTTCTTCATAATTTACTTAATGGTTTGAGTCCTTTCCAAAAAAGAGCAATCTCCAGAACTCTTCTTATCCATCTTTGAAGCAGCCATGAGCAGTTTCTCTACCCATAATAAAAGTTCTCTTTTAAAGAATTAAGGTAATTATTAAAATTTGCTTTCATCTCTTTTAAACTATCCCCCCCAAATTTTTCCTTAAGTTGGGAGGCAATCTCTATCGCCACCATACTCTCTCCAATAACACAGGCGGAAGGAACTGCACATACATCCCCTCTCTCCACTTGAGCCTTAGTTTCCTCCCCACTAATCAGGTCAATAGAACGCAAGGGTTTCCTTAAGGTAGGAATAGGTTTCATTACTGCTTTCAAGATAATATCTTCTCCATTAGAGATTCCTCCCTCAATTCCTCCCATATGGTTAGAGCCTCTCACAATTTTTCCCTCCTTAAGGAAAATCTCATCCATAGCCTCTGAACCTCTTTTACAGGAGAGAGAAAAGCCATCCCCTACTTCTACTCCTTTTATCCCTGGAATACTCATCAGAGAAAAACATAAACGAGCATCCAGCCTTTTTTCCCATTGAGTAAAACTTCCCAGACCTGGTGGCACTCCGGAAATCACTATCACAAATTTACCTCCCACTGTGTCTCCTTCTTTTTCTATCTCTTTCAAAAGAGCAACTATTTCTTTCTCCCTTTCTGGGTCTGGACAAAGGATATCCGAACGAGTGAGATTAACTTTTATTTCTTCCCTTCCCATATCTTCCCAGGGCACTTTTATACCTCCTATCTCTTCTACCCATCCCCAAATATTAATTCCAAACTCTTGGAGAAGAAGTTTGCATAAACTTCCTGCTGCTACCCGGGCTGCAGTTTCTCTGGCACTGGCTCTTTCCGAGATGTTTCTCAAATCCTTTACCCCAAATTTAAAGGCTCCTGCCAGGTCTGCATGTCCAGGGCGAGGTCTACTCACGGGGGGATGGGGGGAGAGTTTTAAGGGATCCATTTGTTCTCTCCAATTCTCCCAGTCCTTATTTTCTATAAAGAAAGATACTGGAGAGCCTAAGGTTTTCCCTCCTCTTATTCCGGAAATAATTTTAACTTTGTCCTCCTCTATCAACATTCTTTTCCCTCTACCATAAAAGGATTGCCTCTTCTTTAGTTCTTTATTGATATATTCCACATCCACACTTAAGCCGGAAGGGATGCCTTCGATGATTACTACTAACCCCTGCCCATGAGATTCACCAGCGGTATAGAATCTTATCATCTTATATTTTCAGATACAGCCAGCCTGCTAATATCATACCCCCTATGGAAAAGAGGGTTATTTTTATTTTACTTAAAGTAATGCTTATGATGGCTAAATTCAAAGTTAAAGATTTGTTAAGAGATAAACCCCAGGTGAGGATTTTGCTGAAAGTACTCTCCTCTAATACTAATCCTAAGATTTCAGTGAATATACCTCCTGCTACCCCTCCCAAGAAGAGAATAAGAAGAAAAAGGGATAATCTTTTTCTCTCTTTTTGAGGAAGGGATTTCTTCACTCTATTTCACCCTTCTCTAATACCTCTTTTAAGTCCTTTAGGAAACTCGCTCCCGTTAGCCCATCTATTACTCTATGATCACAGGAGAGTACTACTTTCATTACCGGTCTTATGGCTAACATATCCTCTATAACTACTACTTTCTTTTTTACTTCCCCTACCGCCAAAATTCCTGCTTGAGGAGGATTAATTATAGCGGAAAAGGACTCTATTCCCCACATCCCTAAGTTAGAGACTGTGAAAACCCCACCTTCCATCTCTTGAGGAGATAGTTTTCCCCTCCTGGCTTTCTCACTCAATTCCTTAGCCTGGCGAGAAACTTGAAGGAGTGTTTTTTTATCTACCTCTTTTATCACAGGAGCATAGAGACCTTCATCGGTAGCCACGGCAAAATTGATATTTATCTCTTCCTGCACTTTGATTTTCCCTTCTTCCCAGAAAGCCCTCATCCAAGGATGGCGGGTTAACACCTTCCCTACTGCTTTAATCACTATATCGTTAAAACTCACTCCCGTTTTCTCTTTAAGTTTTTGGGCTTGGCTCATATCTACTTCTAAACTCAAATAAAAATGAGGTATATTTCTTTTACTTTCTATCATTCTCTCCGCTACTATCTGGCGAACTCTGGTTAACTGAGGAATCTCTTCTTTTGGTGCTTCTCTTTCTTTAAGGAAGTTTAGAACATCCTCTCGGGTAATTCTTCCTCCTGGTCCTGTCCCTTTCACTTGAGAAAGGTCTATCCCTTTTTCCTTAGCTATTTTCTTAGCCAAAGGTGAGGCTTTTATCCTTTTCTCTTCTCCTTCCTTTTCTTTCCTCTTTTCTACCGCAACCTTTTCTTCTATGGTAGGGACCTTTTTCGCCTTCTTCTCCAGTTTTGCTAAATAATCAGGAGGTATAGGTTCATCAGGCTTATCTGTAAGAATAGCGATGACTTTGGTGACGGGAACTTTTTCCCCTTCTTTATATAAAATCTTGCGCAAGTATCCCCGGTAGAAAGACTCTACCTCCAGATTGGCTTTATCGGTGGCTATCTCCAGTACAACTTCCCCCTTCTCCACTTTGTCTCCTTCCTTCTTCAGCCACTTGTTAATAACCCCTTCTTCCATTGTCTGTCCTAACTGAGGCATTATTATTTCTCTTATCATATCTAACCTCCGTAGAAGGCTTATTATATCAGATAGATTCCTTTCCTTTAAAGGGAAGATTTAACATCTCAATTTTTTGCAAATTTACAGAAGTTTTT
>Ga0190286_1000967_pt1 | contig 10922 bp, 7 predicted proteins | sample 48691834_MG_FD_183241 | JGI IMG/M metagenome (GOLD analysis project Ga0190286, IMG submission 183241) | Hydrothermal vent microbial mat bacterial communities from Southern Trench, Guaymas Basin, Mexico - 4869-18-3-4_MG | ecosystem: Environmental > Aquatic > Marine > Hydrothermal vents > Microbial... | reverse complement strand
GCCGTAAAGGGTGAGGGTGGGGATGCCTAAGACAGCGGCCAGGTGGCCCGGCCCGCTGTCGTTTCCGATAAAGAGGGCGGTTTTTTCTATGAAAGCGACCATCTCCCCCAGGTCTACCTCCATGGAGGTGAGGTTGAGTACGGGGCCTTTGATGCCCTCCGTGAGTTCCTGGGCCTTTTCCCTCTCCGTAGGGCTGCCCAGAATCATAGGCACTATGGCCTTCTCTACCAATTTATGGATCAGGGCCTTGAAACGGCTGGGCAGCCAGGTGCGGGGTTCCTTGGAGGAGAAGGGGTGGAGGGCTGCCACCTCCCTCCCTTCCAGTTCTTCCCTTTTCCAGAGGTCTTTGGCCTTTTCCCGGGCATCCTGGGAAGGGAATATGGAAGGGCCTTCCCAAGGCTGCAGAAGTCCGGCTTTTTCTACGATATGGCGGTAGATCTGGGCTTGATGAAGGGGCTTCTCAGGGGGTGGGATCTTCCGAAAAAGGAGAAACCCTCTGCCGTCAGTGGGAAGCCCCCAGGTGCGGGGTACTCCCCCCAAAAGGCACATGAGGGCCGATTTGAAGCTGTTGGGTAGGAGTAGGGCTTTGTCCGCTGGACTCCTTAGGAGGGCAGAGGCCCCTTCCATGAGGCTGGCCTGCCCCTTCTTTCCCACGGGTATATAGACTTGTGGGGGAAAGCGTCCTGCCAGGAGTTGGTAAAAGGGAGGAGGGCCCAACAAAAGGGCTTCCCCTTCCTCTACTGCCCCTAAGATGGAAGGTAAGACCATGATGAAGTCTCCCATCCAGTTGGGGAGGATAATGACGGTCTTTTTCTCCATGTAGTGGAATGTAAAGGCATTTCTTCCCCTTTGACAATGGGGGGAGCCAAGGGATATTCCATAACCCATTGGGAGTTCAGGCTCCCATATCTTTGTGGAGGACGGGAAGGTTACGCCTTCCCCTTGGGGAGAAGAGCATGGCGGAGATACGGGAAAAGATCAGAGAAGACCTTCTGAAGAAGCTTCAGTCTTTCAGAGCGATGGGTATCAATCCTTATCCCCATCGCTTCAGGGTGAGCCACACTTTGGGGGATGTGATGGAGAGATTCGGCGGGGTGGAGGACCCTGGGGCCTTGGAGGCCGGGGGAGCGTTTACCTTGGCGGGAAGGATGGTTTCCCTGAGGCTCCATGGCCGTATAGCCTTTGCCCATATCCGAGACGCCACGGGAAGGCTCCAGATCCTTGTAGAACGAGATCTGGTAGGCAGGGATTTTTACAATAGGGTTTTTAAGAAGCTGGATGTAGGAGATTTTTTGGGTGTAAAAGGCACCCTTTTCAGGACAAAAACGGGAGAACTCACCTTACGTACCCATGAGATCCATCTTCTTTCCAAGGTCCTGAGGCCTCTGCCGGAAAAGTGGCACGGCCTCAGGGACGTAGAGTTACGTTATCGCCAGCGGTACCTGGATCTCATTGCTAATGAGGAGTCCATGAAGGTTTTTCTTGTCAGGAGTGAGGTTATCAGGAGGATCAGGGAGTTCTTGGTGAAGAGGGGCTTTATGGAGGTGGAAACACCCATGATGCAGCCCATCCCGGGAGGAGCTGCAGCCCGCCCCTTTGTCACCCATCATAACGCCTTGGACATAGACCTTTATCTCCGTATTGCCCCGGAGCTTTACCTTAAAAGGTTGGTGGTGGGGGGCTTCGACAGGGTATTTGAGCTGGGCAAGTGTTTCAGAAATGAGGGAATATCTACGGAGCACAACCCCGAGTTTACCATGGTGGAGTTTTACATGGCCTACGCAGACTATATGGACCTCATGGCCCTCACGGAAGAGATGTTTTCCCAACTGGCTCAAGGGGTCTTGGGCACAAAGGAGATCTCTTACGGTGAACAGCAGATAGATCTTGCTCCTCCCTACAAGCGTATCACCTTTCATGATGCCCTGAGGGAGATAGGGGACGTACCTGAGGAGGTATTGGGGGATGAAGGCAAGGCCCGGGCGTACGCCGGGGCCTTGGAAATAGAGGAGGAGAACCTGGCCTCTTTTGGTAAGGTTTTGGGTGAGATCTTTGATAGGAGAGTGGCGCCTCATCTGTTGCAGCCTACATTTGTCTATGACTACCCCAGGGATATCTCCCCTTTGGCCAAGACCAAGGAGGGAGACTCCGCCTTGGTGGAACGCTTCGAATTGTTTATGGCCTGTAAAGAGGTGGCTAATGCCTATACAGAGCTTAATGATCCTGTGGGTCAGAGGGAGAGGTTTCAGGGGCAGTTGAGGGAGAGGGCTTTGGGAGACGAGGAGGCCCACAGGATGGACGAAGATTATATCCGGGCTTTGGAGTATGGTTTACCTCTTACTGCAGGGGAAGGTATTGGCATAGATAGGTTAGTGATGATTCTCACCGATTCCCCTTCCATTCGGGATGTGATCCTCTTCCCCACTCTCAGACCCGAAATAGCTGATGGCTAAATTAGAGTCCTTCATCGCCCTCAGATACCTGAGGCCCAGGAGAGGGAGGGGGCTTTTATCCCTCACCTCGGGAATTTCAATTCTGGGCATTGCCTTGGGAGTGGGGGCCCTTATTGCTGTTATTGCTGTAATGACGGGTTTTGATACTCATCTGAGGGAGAAGATCCTGGGCACCAATGCCCACTTGGTGGTTATGAGTTACAGGGGTGTGGTGGAGGATCCGGCCAAGGTTGTGAAAGAGGCTCAGAAGATTTCTCAGGTAGAGGCTGCAGCCCCCTTCATCATTTCCCAGGGTCTCGTCAAGTCCCAGGAGGCAACCCAGGGGGTGGCGATCAGGGGGGTGGATCCTCTTTTAGAAGGCAGAGTGACTATCCTTCCCTCTTCTATTATTCAGGGTAGCTGGAAGGCCCTCTCCCAGGGGGGGCATGTGGTTGTGGGGAAGGTGTTGGCCCGGCGTATGGGCCTCTTTCTGGGGGACCCCGTCACCCTTTTCACTACCCAGGGACGCATCACCCCCATGGGCCTTATTCCCCGTTTCGCTACTTATAGGGTGGGAGGCGTTTTTGACACGGGGATGTACGATTTTGATGCCAACCTGGCCCTCCTCTCCCTTAAGGATGCCCAGAGGCTTCTGGGATGGCGGGGGGGTGTCACGGGGGTAGAGCTGAAGGTGAAGGATATTTATAAGGCCAAGGAAGTGGGGAAAGAGCTGGTTTTTCGTCTGGGCTATCCTTTCTATGCCAGGGACTGGATGAACATGAACAAGAACCTCTTTTCTGCTTTGAAGCTGGAGAAGGTGACCATGTTTCTTATCCTTACCCTCATCATTATTGTGGCGGCCTTCAATATCGTCTCTACCCTTTCCATGATGGTTATGGAAAAGAAGCGGGAGATAGGTATTCTGAAGGCCATGGGCTGCACTACAGGTATGATCACCCGGATTTTCCTCCTTCAAGGGCTCATTATGGGGATTGTGGGTACCGGGACCGGGGTGTGTTTGGGGGTAGCCATTTCCCTTTTATTGAGACGGTGTCACTTTGTCCAATTGCCCAGTGACGTTTACTATGTTACCACCTTGCCCGTTCAGATTGTCCCCTGGGACGTGGTGATCATTGCCCTTTCAGCCATGATTATCACCCTGATTTCCACCGTTTACCCTGCCCGGCAAGCAGGGAGATTGGATCCTGTGGAGGCCTTGAGGTATGAGGGCTAAAAAGCACTTTTTCATTGAATGTGGAGCTTTTGGAGAATAAACAATGGGCATCATAGAGCTGGAGGTGGATAGTGAGGATCTTTGATCTTTTTCGCAAGTCTCCATTTCAACCCTTGCAGGAGATGATGGAGAAGGTGAAGGAGTGTGCCCACCAGGCCAAGCCCCTTTATGAGGCCCTCATGGAGGAGGATAAGGAGAACTTGCAGGAGATTGTGAATAGGATCTCCCATCTGGAGTTCGAGGCCGATCAGATCAAGAACCGTATCAGGTCAACCCTACCCAGGGGTATCCTTATGCCTGTGGCCCGGGGGGATATCCTGGAGATTCTGGCCAACGAGGATGCCATCGCCGATGCTACAGAGGATGTGGCCGTTCTCATGACCCTCAAGGATTTAAAGGTTACCCCTCAGCTGAGGGAGTGCCTTATGGACTTGGTGGATAGGACGGTCGAGGTGGTGGACATGGCCTCAAAGGTGATAGACGAGCTGGATGTCTTGGTAGAAACCTCCTTCGGGGGGTCTGAGGCCCAGCGGGTGATTTCCATGATAGATGAGGTGTGTGACATGGAGCACCATGCCGATGAGGCCCAGAGGAAGGTGGCCAAGGGACTCCTCAACCATGAAGAGGCTTATACCCCTGGGGAGCTGTGGCTATGGCTCAAGATTGTAGCCAAAACGGGGGACATAGCTAATTACGCTGAGAGGATGTGCAACAGGATTCGTCTCTTCCTTTCCAAGTGAGGGCGTTACCATGGATGTGATCATTCTGGGGATAGCCCTGCTTGGGGGCCTTTACATGGCCTGGAATATAGGGGCCAACGATGTGGCCAATGCCATGGGCACCTCCGTGGGTTCCCGGGCCCTCACCTTGAAGCAGACTGTTTTGGTGGCGGGGCTTTTTGAGTTCATGGGGGCGGTCTTGGTAGGATCCCATGTGACTCAGACCATCAGCAAGGGGATAATAACCCCCCAGTTTTTTAGTGGGATGGAAAGGCTTTTCGTCCTTGGTATGTTGGCTGCCCTTATTTCTGCGGGTATCTGGCTTCAGGTGGCCACTTATATGGGGCTTCCCGTTTCTACCACCCACTCCGTGGTAGGGGCCGTGGTGGGTTTCGGCTTGGTTTCCTATGGATTCCCCGCAGTGGATTGGGGCAAGCTGGCCGAAGTAGTGGCCAGCTGGTTTGTCTCCCCTGTAATGGGGGCCATCATCTCTTTTATTCTCTTTCGCCAGGTAGCAAAGAGGATCTTAGGGCAATCTTACCCCTTAAGGGCCACCAAGCGTTATGCCCCTTTTTTAGTGTTGCTGGTTTTTTCCGTTCTCACCCTTTCTTTCACGTACAAAGGACTGAAAAATCTAAAATTACACTTCCCTTTTTGGGAGGCCTTGATTGTTGCCTTGGTTGTGGGGGTAGTGGGGATGGTGATAACCTCCTTTGCCATGGGGAACTTCCGGATTCAGCCTGCCGCCCGCATCCGGGATAAAATTCAGGAGGTGGAGGGGATCTTTAAGTACCTTCAGGTGATGACTGCCTGTTCCATGGCCTTTGCCCACGGGGCCAACGATGTGGCCAATGCCGCGGGGCCCCTGGCAGCCATTTTTAGTACCATGAAGGCCTCTGTGATTCAGGACAGGGTGACCGTACCCCTCTGGGTCCTTTTCATCGGTGGTCTGGGCATTGTGGTGGGGTTGGCCACATGGGGCTACAGGGTGATCGAAACGGTGGGAAGGAAGATCACAGATATCACCCCCAGCAGGGGGTTCTGTGCCGAGTTTGGTTGTGCTACCACCGTGTTGTTTTGCTCTAAGATGGGCATGCCTATCTCTACCACCCATACGTTGGTGGGGTCTGTGGTGGGAGTGGGATTGGCCAGGGGCATTGGGGCCTTGAATCTCAAGATTCTCAAAGACATCTTTCTCTCGTGGATAGTGACCATTCCCTTTACAGCGGGCTTGGCCATGCTTCTTTTCGTCGGATTTAAGGCCCTTTTCTGAGGGAGGGGCGGATGGGTGAATCTTTAAGTTGACTTTCCCTTGGCCAGGGCCCATCATTCCTCTGGAGGGAGCAGATAGGTGGGGGATAAGTGCTGGTTAAAGGCGTTTTTGGAAGAGGGGGAGTGTCCCAATATAGACCCTGAGAAGGAGGCCCATCTCCTCCATGATCAGAGGGCCAGGATGAAGGCCAAGTGCTTGGAGTGCCCCAAACTGATGATGGACTTGGTGAGTTGTGAGGCCCCCCATAAAATGGCCATGGAGCTGTTGCCCCGGGTGTTGGAGGAGGATCAGACCAGGGCCCCGTTTCTCAGGGAGAGGCTCGAACGAGGTCAAAAGAGGCTCAAGGCCTTGAGTGAGGTGGCTGCCCTTATTCGGGACTCCACCGATCTGGATGAGATTATTCACTCTGTTCTTACTTATCTCACCGCTGGAGATGGCTTAGGGTACAACAGGGCCTGGATCCTCCTGGAGGAGGAAGGTTTCCTCAGGGGTTACTGGGCCATCGGTCCCAAGGATCCCCAGGAGGCCATGGAAATCTGGGGATGTATCAATTCGGAGCATTGTTCGGTCCATGATCTTTTGAAGAGGAAGGGGGCCCTTTATCGGGATAGGGAGAGGCTTCGGCCTTTGCTGGAGAAGCTGGTCTTTCCCTTAGACGATAGGGAGCCCATGGTGAGGCTCTTGAATGTCCGGAAGGCCTTTACGGTGGAGAGGGATTCGTGTCCTGAACTGGCCAGTCTCCTGGATCTCTTAAAAGTGAGAGACCTTTTAGTTTTACCCCTTTGGAGTGGGGATCGCCTTTTGGGGTGTATTTTGGTGGACAACGTAGTCTCGGCGGAGCCTTTCCATTCCGTGGACGTGAGGGCCATGGATACCTTCGCGGCCCAGGCGGCCCAGGCTGTGGAGAGGGCAGGTCTCTATCGGCGATTGGAGATGAAGGTGAGGGAACTGGAGCGTTGTTCCGAGGAGATGAGGTGTCAGCATGACTCTCTCACTAAACTGGAGAAGATGAGGGTGGTAGGTACCATCACCTCTAAGATGGCCCATGAGATAAGGAACCCCCTTACGGCTATTGGGGGACTGGCCAAGTACCTCTTGAAGGCGGGGAAGTCCGACGAAGGGATCTTCCAGGCTATAGTGGAGGAGGCAACCCGTTTGGAGGACCTGATAGGGGATCTCATCTCCTATGCCGACTCCATCTGTCCTTCAAAGACCCTGCTGGATTTGGGTACCGTGGTAAGAAAGGCCTTGGAGGAGGTGGAAGAGATTCTCCGCAATGGAGAGCATATGTTTCACCTGTTCTTAGAGGGAGGGCCCCTCATGGTCCTTGTGGATCCCAAGCACATTCGTATCCTTTTATGGAACCTTTTGAAAAACGCTATGGAGGCCATGCCCCATGGGGGTGAGATAAGGGTTTCCCTGCAAAGGGAAGGTGAGGAGGCCCTTCTCACTGTGGAAGACCATGGTGAGGGTATATCCCGGGAGATGCTGGACAAGGTGACCCTGCCCTTCTTCAGTACAAAGGGTGGAACGGGCATGGGTTTGCCCATATGCAAAAATATTATCTGTGAGTATGGAGGCAGGTTGGAGATTCAGCCTTTACAAGAGGGGACCCTTGTAAAGGTGTGGCTGCTCCTTCAGGAAGGGGCTAAAAAGGAGGTGGATGGTGAGAGTGGTGGAAGTGAAGGCCATGGCCAAGGAGATGGGGGTCCGTCCCGGGAGAAAGAGGAAGGCCCACCTCATCAGGGAGATCCAGGATAGGGAGGGCAATATTCCCTGTTTCGGTACCTCCAGGGTAGAGACATGTGGTGAGGAGGAGTGCCTTTGGAGAGAGGATTGCTGGAAGGTGTTTAAGGGGGTCCAATAGGGGGTATATCATGAAGAATAAAGCCCGGTTGCTGGTTGTTGACGATGAGGAAAGCATTCGTCTCCTTTACGATCGGGAGTTTACCGACGAGGGATATGAGGTGCTCTCGGCCTCTTCTGGGGAGGAGGCATTGAAGATCCTGGAGAAGGGGCCTGTGGACCTGGTGATTCTGGATATCAGGATGAAAGAGATGAGCGGTCTGGAGGCCCTCCAGCACATAGTGAAAGAGAAGAAGAACCTGCCGGTCATTCTCTGCTCTGCCTATTCTTCCTATCAGGACGATTTCTCCAGTTGGTTGGCCGATGCCTATATCATCAAATCTGCGGATCTCACTGAGTTGAAGGAGGAGGTGAAGAGGCTTTTGGAGAAGTATTACGGGGGCGAATAGCATGAAGGCTGTCATCATGGCGGGAGGGTTTGGCACCCGAATCCGTCCCCTCACCTCTTCCCTGCCCAAGCCTATGCTCCCCTTGGTGAACCTGCCCATCATGGAGCATATCCTTCGTCTCCTGAAGAGACACGGTTTTTTGGATCTGGTGGTCCTCCTCTACTTTCAGCCCCAGGTGATCAAGGACTACTTTGGGGACGGCTCGGATTGGGGGGTGAAAATTATCTATATCACTCCTACCAAGGATTTAGGGACGGCGGGAGCGGTGAAGGCTGCCCGGGGCTATCTGGACACCCCTTTTTTGGTGATATCGGGGGATCTCCTTACCGATATGGATCTGACGGCCGTGGTGGATTTTCACAGGGAAAGGGGGGCCTGGGTAACTCTGGGTCTGGTTTCTGTGGTGAATCCCCTCCAGTTTGGGGTGGTGATTACAGACAAGGAAGGCCGCATAGGGAAGTTCTTAGAGAAGCCGGGCTGGGGAGAGGTCTTCAGCGATACCATAAACACAGGGATCTATATGTTGGAGCCCCAGGTCTTGGAAGGGGTTCCCGAGGACAGGGACTTTGACTTCAGTAAGGAGCTTTTCCCTAAGCTCTTGGGTGAGGGCAGGCCCCTTTTTGGCTATCACAGCAAGGATTACTGGCGGGATATAGGGGACCCCGAATCCTATCGTCAGGCCCACTACGACATCTTTGACGGGATGGTGAGGGTAGAGCTTCCCGGGAGCAAGCTGGATTTGGTAGGCCGGGATGTCCGGGCAGGCCATGAGGTCCAAATAGGGGAAGGGGTGCGTTTCGAAGGGGCTGTTGTTTTAGGCAACAACACCCGTGTTGGGGATGGGGCTTTTTTAAAGAACTGTGTGCTGGGCAACAATTGCTCCTTAGCTTACCATGCTCGGGTGACGGATGCCGTGGTCTGGGACAATGTGCTGGTGGAAGATGAAGCCCAGGTGAGAGGGGTCGTGGTTTGCAACAACGTGAAGGTGGGGCCTGGGGCTCTGATAGAGAAAGGGGCCGTGGTGGCCGAGGGTTGTAATGTGGGCAAGGGGGCCCTGGTAAGGGAAGGGGTGATGATCTGGCCTAACAAGGTGTTAGAGGAAGGTGCTATCCTCACAGACAATCTCATTTGGGGAGAGAAGTGGAAGAAGAGGCTCTTTGAAAGTGCTATGGTGACGGGTATCACCAACATGGATCTCACCCCTGAGTTCGTGGCCAAATTGGGGGTGGCTTACGGTTCTACCCTTCCCAAGAACGCCTCTATTCTGACGGGTAGGGATTCTCTCCGGGCTTCCAGGATGCTCAAGAGGGCTTTTATCGGTGGGGTCCTCTCTGCGGCGGTCCATGTGAAGGATTTGAGATTAATTCCAGATCCTGTCTTGCGGTACAAGCTCCAATCTTTTGGCGAGGTGGGAGGGGTGGTCTTTCGCCAGTCCAGGGAGACCCCTTCCATAACGGAGATCTGTTTCTACGACACCGAAGGATTAAGCATATCTACATCCCAGGAAAAGGGTATAGAACGCATCTTCGCCAGGGAAGACTTCCGCAGGGTCCATCCCTCTGAGCCGGGGGGGATCTCTGAAATCCCCAAGGTGGTGGATTTTTACCGGGAGGGTTTTTTTAAGTCTTTGGATAGGGAAGCCATAAAGGGGGCCCGTTTCCGCATTGTGGTGGATTTCGCCCATGGTCCCGCCAGCACCCTGTTACCAGAGATGCTGGGAGAGCTGGGGTGCGATGTGGTGGGGATCAATGCCTATTTGGAAGAGCGGGCTATTAACGAGGTTAAAAGCGTGGCGGATTCTCTGGAGAGTCTGTCTAAGATTGTGGTGGCCTTGGGAGCCCAGGGGGGGTTCAGGATATCTCCTTCAGGGGAGGAACTCATTCTGGTGGACGAGGAGGGCAGGATTTACCAGGGTACGGAAGCCCTCATGGGCATGGCCTCTTTGGTAGTGGCTACAAACTCTCCCGGTGTTTTGGTGGTCCCTGTGGCTACCCCTTCCGTCTTAGAAGAAGCGGCTATGAGAAAGGGGTTTTCCCTTTACCGGGTTCCCCATGGTCCCAGGAGCCTAACGGAGACCTGTCGAAAGGGGAAAGTGGTCATGGGTACTTCCCTTGGAGGGGGATTCGTTTTCCCTGCGTTCCACTATGTCTTCGATGCCCTCTTTGCCTTGGCCAAGACCTTGGAGATGATGGCCAAAGGAGAATTCTCCTTGGGTCAGGCCAGGGGGATGTTGCCTTCCAGCACTTTTCTTCACAGGGAGGTTTCTTGCCCCTGGGAGTTAAAGGGCACCACGATGAGACGCCTTAGCCAGGAGGCCGCCGATAAGGAGGCCTCTTTCGTGGATGGCATCAAGATATTTTTCCCTTCTGGGGCCTGGATTCTCCTTATCCCCGATCAGGTGAGGCCTATCTTCCACCTATACGCTGAGGCCCATGGGGAGACAGAGGCCTTAGAGCTACTGGACAGGCACCAGTCTTTATTGGAGGAGTGGAAGAAGGAGGGCCAGGGTGGCAAGGGAGACTGAGGTTTCCTTCCTCTTTGGGGTGCATGGCCACCAGCCCCAGGGCAACTTTCCTTGGGTGGTAGAGAAGGCTTTCGAAAAGGCCTACAGGCCTTTTGTGGAGGTGGTGAGGGATCATCCCCTCTTTTCTTTTTCTCTCCATTGCACGGGACCTTTATGGGAGTGGATAGAGAGAGAAAGGCCCTGGTTTCTGGACTGGGTGGGAGAGATGGTGGATAGGGGCCAGGTGGAGATTCAGATCAGCGGTTTTTATGAGCCTGTTCTTGCGGCCATTCCTCCCGATGACAGGTTGGGGCAGATAGAAATGGCCCGGGAATACGTTAAAAAGCAGTGGGGGGTTGCTCCCCGGGGTCTCTGGCTTACAGAGAGGGTCTGGGAACCCCAGATCCTCCCCCAGCTTATAGATGCCGGAATAGGGTATGTGGTGGTGGATGACTACCATTTCTTGTGTGCCGGGAAAAAGGAAGGGGAGTTAGGGGGGTATTATC
>Ga0190286_1000966_pt1 | contig 10922 bp, 8 predicted proteins | sample 48691834_MG_FD_183241 | JGI IMG/M metagenome (GOLD analysis project Ga0190286, IMG submission 183241) | Hydrothermal vent microbial mat bacterial communities from Southern Trench, Guaymas Basin, Mexico - 4869-18-3-4_MG | ecosystem: Environmental > Aquatic > Marine > Hydrothermal vents > Microbial... | reverse complement strand
TTACAAGAGTGAAAGGCTCTTTTGAGCGCACAGTAGAAGCCATAAAAAGACTTGTTGAGTGTGGAATAGATGTTACTATTAAAACCGTTCTTATGAACTTAAATGTGAAAGAGCGGGAGGAGATGGAAGCGCTGGCTGAAGAGTTGGGCGCTCACCCAAGAATAAATCCGGGGCTTGCGCCGAGGAGAGACGGTTCTTTAGAGCCTCTAAAATATGATTTGTCCTTCGAAGAAATGATGGAGTATTTGCCTGAAGACTATGATGAAGTCATGTTAAGTTATCTATCAGAGAAAAGTAAAGACATCTCCGACAGGTTTATATGCAAAGCGGGTAAGGCAGGATGCTGTATTTCGCCTGATGGAACGGTATATCCGTGTGTGATGATGCCTATACCGGTTGGAAACTTGAGAGAGAAGAGCTTTAAGGAGATATGGCTCACACAGCCAAGCAAAGAGTTGAAGAGGTTGCGAAATCTAACTGCTCATGATTTGACAACATGCCCCTCTTGCGATTTGGCACCTTTCTGCATTCGGTGCCCTGGAGTAGTTTATCTCGAAACTGGCGATATCGTGGGAGCATCGCCAAGCGCATGTAAGTATGCGAGATGGAGGAAGTATGTCAGAACCCATCATGGTAATACAGCGACCTCCATCGGAGGGCTGTATTACGAAAAAACAAAAGGGAGGTGATGTGAGAAAGAAAATGAGGAGAGAAGAATATAGCAAGCCGGAAATAAGGTCGGAAGAGATCGAGGTCGGGGTTCATGGGGAATACCCTATCCCTGAGATGCAGCCTTATTTATATCTGTGCCCGCCATGCAAATAACCCACAACCTCTCAGCAGTGAAAATGTGAGGCGTTTTTTTTACAAATGTGAGCGCCGAGGAGGGGCGCTGTGACATAAATACCCAAATGAAAAGGAGGTGATGTGGAAAATGGAAGGAGATGAAAAACAAAAATACCCGGCGATAAAACGGGGTTTCTGCATTTTCGCAATGGCTTTAGTGATTTTATCGGTTGCTATGGTGGGAACCGCTGCGGCAAAAGCGCTTTTCGTTTGTTCTGAACACCATCGTAGCCAGTTTGACGCATGGAATATAGCGCCTGATGGTACGATAACTAAACAGGCAACCTACAGGCTATGGTATGCAAGCGACCCGGCGGGAATAGCGATTGATACTATAGATCCACATAATGGAACAATAATCTTTATTACGAGCGAATTCAGTCCGGGGATTGAAATCGTAGAGGTTCCGCCAGTAGGAACACCGAGATCCATTGGGCGCTCATCCGGCCCCTCAAATCTCGCTGGGATCGATATAGATGATGTTAACGATATTGTATACACGCTAAGAAGGGCGACTAATGACCTTTACATCTATCATTGGAACTCCACAGCCGAAAAACTGAAGCTTTTAACTGTGATTGAATTACCTGGACTTTCGTGGGGTTATGGTCTTGCACTTGATGATGCCAGGGATATACTCTGGGTATCAGATACTCCTAATTACATGGTAAGGGCATACAATGTTAATGTGGTGAATTGGAGCGACATCGCCGAAATTCCAACATTGTCTTTCCGAGTCAGCCATATGCCGGTTGATGTTGCCGTTGATACACATCGGAACATTGTTTACACAGTTGGTGGGTGGCATGGTTCGCGTCTCCTCAGCAAGTATGATGTAAAAACAAAGACAGAAACAACAGGAAACCTTGGACATTATGGGTGTGGTGTTGCCGTGGATGAAATCACTGGCTATGTATACGTGACAGGGGGGCCCTATGAGGCGCAGGATATAAGTGTCTGGGACACCAGCACAACACCCTTCACTAAGAAACAAAGCACTGGTGACATTGGAAGACCGGCGGGGTTAGCAATAGCAAATGTTATTGTCAACCCGCTGAATTTGAGCAAGGATGATGGTGTTACCACCTGTGTTAACCCTGGGGATAATATCACATACACAATTTGTTACGACAACACGGCAAATGCCTATGATGTTCACAATGTGACGCTCACAGACAATCTTCCTGCAGAGACAAACTTTATATCGGCTACTGGTGGAGGAATATATAACGCAACGACGCACACAGTTACATGGGACATCGGAACACTCTCAGCAGGAGCAGCACAGCAGTGTGTGCAGTTGGTGGTGCAGGTTGATCCAAACACCACTCCAGGAGCAAAAATCACTAATTATGCTACAATTGACAGCACCGAAACTCCTGTTACAACTGTGACTGAACAGACTGACATTTGCATACCTAAAGCAGAGCTCTGCCCTGACGAATATCGCTGGAATACTTCGGTTTCTCCGACGGGATACGAATGGGATCCATATCCCACACTGTTCAGAGCCTGGAACGATGTCCACTTCGTTAACAACGGTACTGGCGATGCATACAACGTAATTGCTACCATTACCTGTGCTCCGGTGAACGTGAATATTATTGACGGAAATGTGACGTTGGGCGACATACCAGCAGGAGGCAGTGCATGGAGCAAAGATTTCTTCGAGCTTGAGGTTGACATGACAAATCCACAGGGTCCGAACAAAGGAATATGCTGGCGAGTTGAGTATGACGATGCACACGGAAATCATCATGTGATAGAGGATGTGCCAAAGTTCTGCGGTGAGAAATGCAGTGATATTTGTCCATAGCGAGCGGGGAACGATAAATTATCAGTGAAGAAAATAGAAAACGAAAAAAATTTGCAAAAATGCTGGGGCGAGTTCGGCTCGCCCCAATGTCATTTTTGTGTGAATAAAAAAGAAGGAAGGGGTGGAAAAGAAAATGAAGAAGGAAAAGATAAGGAAGCCGCACAAATCTGTGGCGATAGTGATGATAGCGGTGCTGCTAACGGCATCCCTTTGGGCGATGTCGATGCAAGCGGCTGCTTCTATGGACGTGTTTTACAATATATCATCATATAACAACGCTTTTTCTGATAGTAATTCATCAAATAATGGTTTATTCAGTCTATCCAAATTTTTACCCTCTGTATCTAAGGCAGCCAATCCCACTCGACATAATGAATTTGAACATTATAACGACCATGTCAAAATACAAAGAGGCTTGGCTTCTATCTACCGATACAACACCACATCTGGATTATTCGAGAAATGCGACCATTTCGATAACTGGGGCTGGTGGCCTGCAACTGGTTCTGAGAGCTTCACGAAGCTGGAACCAGGCAGAGGATACTGGGTGATGGCTAAAAACGATTGCGTGTGGAGGCATGAAGCATGAAAAAATCGGTAGGAATAGCATTTGCGGAGCTCAAAGCTCAGAAGTTATCAGAGAGCTTCTGGGCGGGCATCCAAAGGATGAGCGCCGAGGAGGGGCGCTATAAAAGTACCCAAACAATTAGGAGGTGAGAAGGAAAAATGAAAAACAATACGAAAAATAGTGTACGAAAACCAATTACAGCGATTCTGTTTGCGGTGATGATGATTACGAGCATTCTGGCAATATTTCCCATACCAGTATCTGCGAACCCAAACCAGATATGGCCTTCAGACGAAGTAGGGATGTGGGAATACGTTTTTTATTCCAATGAAGCAGTATATGTAACAGGCGACCTTGATAAAACCGCAGAGGATTTCATATTTCCGACAGCTCGCATTTACGTCACCAATAATCGAGAATGGAGCGAAGGAGATATTCTCGTTGATGTAACTCCAGGTGGATACAATGTTATCATGGGCGTTCTTCTGGGTGGGGGTTTTATCGGAGAACCAGTGTGGTTACCTCCTCTAACTGTGGGTAAATACGATTTGGTCATTGATGAGAACCAGAATGGTATATTTGATTCTGACCCTATCACTGGTGTCCATGATTACGTTTTAGGCGAAGGTACCGACTACGCCTTTGAGGTAAAAAGTGCAATTGGTCCACCAACCATAGATAAAAATGCAATCAAAGCAGATGCGGAAAAACAATATAGGTATTGGAAAGCATACTTAGCCATAGATGATGCACTAAAGATTTACGAAGACATCTCCGATATCAAAGATGCTATCGAATTTGGTTTACACTTCTCAACACCTGCCGGTGTAGTTATAGGTGGATTTGTCTATTGGGCAATCGGACAGTTGATACCTAAAAGCTATAACAGTTGGGTTATAAGCAAGGGTAGGGAGATTATAAGGAATTGCTCTAAACCACTTCGAGACCATTATTATAATTTATCTAAGGATCCACCAGATACTAACTATACAGAGTTTGCAGAATTAGGGCATATCGAGGCATATCCAATACTTGAAGAGAGCAGCTTTGTAATTGCTCAAACAAATTTGGCAAATAACTTTGCACAGCAAGATGCAATTCTACAAGCTTTGACAAAGTCCATCGAGAGATATGAAGGCGCAAAAGATGCTGGAAATAACACATATATCTTTCTGCAAGCAAAGGCTATAAAGAAATTCTCTGATATGCTGGTGATTAATTACAAAGATACAGTTCAGTTGCTCGATGCTTACGCTAATGAAGTGGAAAAAATGGGTGGAAACAAAACTATTTACGCAGCAGATGTCATAGACTTCCAGCAGCGTGTAGTAACATCTGGCTTCACTGAAGAAGAGCTTAAGGCAATGAAAGATTTCGGAATGAATGATACAGAAATTGAGTCACTTAAGGAATGGATAATTAACATAAACACAACAGGATTGGTGGATTTCAACGAGTATTCCATGATCAAAGATCTTCAAACCTTGATTAATGATTCCATACCAGATTTCGAAGCTCTATCAGCTGATGCTACAGAAGTGATTAACTACTATGCCCCACTAGTTAAGTTGCATCACCCAGTGTCAGTCCCAGGTGGACCTTATTCAGGATATGAGGGCTCACCCATAATGTTCAATGGTTCTGCATCTACGGACCCAGATGGTGACCCGCTGACCTATGAGTGGGACTTTGACTGTGATGGAGAGTTTGATGATGCGGTGGGTGCTGTGGTGAATTGGACTTGGAATACTGAATACTCCGGTTGGATCGGTCTTAGAGTGACAGACACCACTGGATTAAATGATACTGCATGGGCAAAAGTCACGATATTGAGCATAAATAGTGCTCCAGTTATAGAATCTTTTGCTCCAATATCACCTGCTCCTACTGTAAATGAAGGCGACTCATTAGTATTCAATGTTACTGCATCGGATCCAGATGGCGATTCCATGACATATAAATGGACATTAAATGGTGTAGAGGTTTCCACATCAGACAATTGGACATATTTCGCAAACATCTCTGATAGCGGTAAGTTTGTTAAGGTTACGGTGACTGATGACAGTCCATTTAGTCAGAATACTACAAAAACATGGCGTATAATTGTAAAAGATGTTACACCCCCTACAAGCGTCTCTGATTTGAACGAAATAAATGTAGGAACTACATGGATACTGTGGAACTGGACAAATCCACCAGATGCGGACTTTAGCCACGCCGAAGTATGGATAAATGGTAAATTCAAGGAAAATGTTACTGCTCCCGAGCACTCATACAACGCCACAGGACTCAATGCGGATACAATTTATGAGATAGGAATAAGGACTGTTGATAGTTTTGGTAATGTAAATAAAACATGGATGAATGATACTGCAAAAACACTCAGAATGCCAATTCATGACATAAATGTCTCAATTGATTATGCGCCCGAGACGAATGGTATAAAAATAAAGTATGATGAGACGGAGATATCAGCGAGCGAAAACTTGACAATTGGCAGCACATACAGCATTTACTACAAAATCGTGAATGAAGGCGACTATAATGAAACTGTTAACGTGACAGTGAAGATTGCAAACTCAACATGGAGTCAGACAATAGCTACACATATGTGGACAATAAAAGTTGGTAAGTATCATTATGCGCCAAGCGGCGGCGACACATGGGATACGAGTAGGCTTGCACCTGGTAATTACAATCTCATTGTGAATGCCACTATTCCAATAGATGACGATTGGACCAACAATGAAAGGATTAGAGCAGTTACTCTTGCTCTACCACCTAATCAACCACCGGTATCAGACCCGAATGGACCTTATACCGGTTGTGTGAATTCTTCGGTGACGCTTAACGGTAGCAAATCATACGACCCAGACATGGGAGATACAATTGTAAGTTATGGCTGGGAGCTTGACAATGTAACACCATACGATTTTGATGATGCTTTTGGTGAAACTGTCCGATGGACATGGAATACACCAGGCACATATAACATTGGTCTAAAAGTGACAGATAAACATGGAGCAACGCACATAACATGGACTACTGTAAACATTGAAGTGTGTTTGCCGGAGCTCTGCCCCGATGAGTACCGATGGTCTGTATATCACACACCCGGATATGAATGGGATCCCTACCCAGACCTTTTCAGGGCTTGGAATGATGTCCATTTTGTTAACAATGGCACTATTGATGCTTTCAATGTCACCGCTACTATCACATGCGCTCCTGTAAATGTGAACATTGTTGACGGGACTGTAACACTTGGAGATATACCTGCTGGGAGCAGTGCATGGAGTAAAGATTTCTTCGAGCTTGAGGTTGACATGACGAACCCGCAGGACCCGAACAAAGGAATATGCTGGCGTGTGGAGTACGACGATGCATACGGAAATCATCATGTGATAGAGGATGTTGCGAAGTATTGCGGTGAGAAATGCAGCAGTATTTGCCCTTAATGAGCACCAAACAGCGTGAGAGCGGGTAAACGAAAAATAGAAAAATGTGAGCCGGGGCGAGTTTTTTTTCGCTCTGGCGCTTATTTCTTCGCTTAAAAAGAAGGAAATGAATATAATTGGCAAAGGATGTCAAATCTGTGTTGATCGAGAAAGAATCAATTGTGAAAAAGAAAGACAGGGAGTTCCAAACAATGAAAGAGACAGGAAGGATTTATTTATTTTGAGGATGCCTTGGAGGAAGAATCTTCAAAAAGAGATAACTTATGTGGATAGCCTGTTTCCATGATGGGGATAAAATCATCCGTTGCTGTTGAACTCTTGGAAGACCTGCTGCTTAAAAAGCGAGAATTAAGACTTCATGTCCTCTCAGGTAGTATGATGCCTTTGGTGAAAAAAGGGGATGAAGTGATTTTCAAACATGCTGAACCAAATGACATAAAAATTGGAGATATAATTGTGTTCAAGAAAGAGGACAGACTGATAGTTCATAGGGTAATTCGCAAGTATTATGATGGCGATAGCATATTATTCCTCCAGAAAGGAGATAATTCAACGAATGCAGAGGTCATCAGCGGTGAAAGCATTATTGGAAAGGTCTTTGCAATACGGAAGGGAGGAAAAAATATCAGATTGGACAAGAGAATATGGGGGACTATCAATAAATTCCTGACCTTTTCCTCTTTTCTCGTTTATTATTTTGATAAGCCATTTATAGGGACGCTATTAAGATTTTTCCACAGAAAAGCAATCGTATTCATTAACCGATGGATAGAGAACACGATAAATCGCTAATGATGTAATAAACAATAAATCCTCATTTTAATGTCGTGCTTATCCATAACGGTGGTCACACATCATGATATTATTTCCTATTTCGCAGTCCAATAATCGTCATAAGTCGCTTGGAGGTTTCAAACCAAAGATTAAGAGGATGAATGACATAATAAAAGAATGCTTTTCTTTGCGGAACGGAATACATACGTGCGAGTGCCTCAACTGGCGGAAATATATACTCACACAGATATTTCATACGGTCCTGCATTCTATCTATCAATAATGTCTTCAATAAATTAAAAATAGGCAATATTTTCCCTTCATCTGAAAGTATCTCTTTCAAAAAAACTCTCTCAAACAGCGCAGCCTCAAGATGTGGAGGGCGAAGTCTTTTCATCACTTCTGATGGTATATCGCATCCCATTATCTTTTTGGTGAAAAGCAGTCCATAATACATATATTTTCTCGTCCTGTATTTCTCCGCGGTTTCCAATACATATTTCCAGTCGATTTCGTTCTGCCCTATGATCTCGCAGATGTCGCAGAGCCATATCAAGCGATTATAACGATGCCTTTGCAGATGAACGCAGAGATGCAGCAGCGTGTCTTCTGGCGAAAGAACGAGGGTATCAACACCAGCCACCTTCGCAGGAATCATTCTCTCCCATAATCTCTCAATATCAATCCTCGTATATTTGTCGCTACCTATTTTCCGTGCGATATCCCAATGAATTTCCAAAATAATTCTTCCCACATAATATAAATCACATCCAAATTTCTCATTATATTTCTGAGGTGTCACATTTTCATCCAGCACATACCCCATCTCTGCTATCTTTCTCTTCGCTTTCTCCAGATCATCACGATGGATCAAAAGGTCAATATCGCTGAAAGGTCTCAAGCCCATGTCCCTATAAACAGTCTCGGCAAGTGCCGCCCCTTTCAACACCGCTGTTTCTATTCCCTCTTGTTTGAAATTTTCTAAAATTCTTTGCAGTTCATTATAGAAAAATATGCTACGAGCAATAATTCCATTATAAATTCTATGCAATCGCACCATAATTTCTTCAGGTATTCCCGGTTCTTCCCTTATAAATTTTCTTATTTCCATCAAATTACGATAAAGTAACGAGCTAACGCCATGTCGATGCGCTTTTTCAACGATATATCTCCAGTTCGGTTCGCTTTTTAAAGCCTCTTTTACCTTATATATAGCATATTCATCCGCATCTCTCTTCACACAGCACACGATAATCGTATCTTCAGGCGACATCTGCATCATCTATATTTGAGATGGACATCTTAATAAATGTTGGGGTGGTGCGGCGATGGCATACATAATTGAAACTTTCAACCTGACAAAGAAGTTCGTTCATGTGAAGGGATTCACGGAGTTATTATTGCATCCGTTCAGGAAAAGAGAGGTCATAGCGTTCAAAGATGTGAGCATAAAGGTTAAAGAAGGAGAAATATTTGGCATTCTTGGGCCGAACGGAGCGGGAAAGACGACACTGATAAAGGTATTATGCACTTTAATCCTACCAACAAGCGGAAAAGCATTTGTAGATGGCCATGATATCGTGAAAGAAGAGAAAGAAGTGAAGACATCCATCGGTCTTATTACGGGTGAAGAGCGGAGTTTCTACTGGAGATTGACAGGTAGGCAGAACCTGAAATTCTTCGCCCATCTTTACAATCTATCTCCTTCTGAAGCGCAGAAGAGAATAGACGAAGTGCTGGAATTTGTTGGATTAACAGAGAAAGCGGATGACAAGTTTTACAGCTATTCTGCAGGCATGAAACAGCGATTGGCAATCGCAAGAGGTCTATTAAATGACCCGAAAATACTCTTCATGGATGAACCGACAAAGAATTTAGACCCTATCGCTGCTCAAAATCTGAGAGATTTCATTAAGAAGATTGTCAAGGAGCAGGGAAAAACTGTTTTCTTGTCCACCCACAACTTGACCGAGGCTGAGCAATTATGTGACCGAATCGCTTTCATCAATAAGCAGATAAAAGCGTATGGGACAATAAGTGAGCTTAAGAAGATGATACAGGACGCAGGAAGAGGGGAAATATATGTCATAGAAGTGAAAGGTATTGACAAAAAAACGCTCAGTAGATTGAAGAATTTGGGTGATATTGTCGATTTTTCATATCATTTTCAATCTGATTCTGCGTTAATAGAGATACATCTTATCGGTAGGGAAATTTTACCGTATATAATAGAGGTAATTGTGAAAGCAGGTGGGAAGGTATATGCATGTAAAAGGAAGGAAATAGTTATTGATGAGATATTCAAAATAATTGAAGAGGATGGAAGAAATGGAAGGAATAAAAATGGTAGCAAGAGGGAAGAGGGGATAGAAGGGAAAAACCACAAAGGTGAGAAGGGGCGATGAATAAAAATGCTAATGCGATTGTTAAAGCACTTGCATTCGTTAAAAGGGATTTTATGATAACAACAAGCTATAAATTCTCTTTTTTTCTGCAATTATTTGGCATTTTTCTCTATGTTCTGACCTTTTATTTCATAGCGAAGATGTTTAGCAGTGCTTCTATACCCTCTCTTGAACCTTATGGGGGTGATTATTTCTCTTTTGTGCTTATAGGTATCGCATTTTCGGGTTATCTGACGACAGGATTGGGAAGTTTCTCGGGAAGCATAAGGAGTGAGCAGATGATGGGAACTTTGGAGGCGATGCTCGTGACGCCAACAAGCACTCCTTTCATCATCATCTCCTCCTCTCTCTGGAGTTTCATATTCACTTCCATCAGAGTGATGGTATATCTGCTTATAGGCGTGTTCTTGTTTGATGTGAATATGAGCAACGTAAACATTTTCGGCGCATTGCTTGTCCTTGCTCTGACAATTATATGCTTCAGCAGCATTGGCATCATCTCGGCGAGCTTTATCATGATTTTCAAACAAGGCGACCCAATAAATTGGGCGTTCAGCGCCGTATCTGGACTACTTGGAGGTGTATTCTATCCGATAACTGTTCTTCCGGGGTGGCTGCAAAATTTTTCCTATCTGTTGCCCATCACTTATTCATTAAGGGCGATGAGACTCGCTCTATTGCAAGGCTACTCCCTGGAGGCTTTGACTCCTGATATCTTCGCTTTAATTTTGTTTTCCATCATTTTGCTTCCTATCAGTGTCACGATATTCAAATATGCAGTCAGAAGAGCGAAAAGGGAAGGGAGCCTTGCTTTGTATTAGAGTCAGTTCATGTGAAATAATGCAACCGAAATAACCAAAACAGCGGAACAAGTTATTGCCTTTTCCTGACAAGCAATGTCAAGCCTTCACGCCCGACAATCTCAACGTTCTCTCCTTCGCTCACTTTTTCTCCGTTCACAGATTTAGCCTTCCAAATTTCGCCTCTCACCTTCACGAGACCGCCTTCCTCGTTTATTTCGGCGATGACCTTCGCAGTTCTTCCCATGAGCTCGC
>Ga0190286_1000965_pt1 | contig 10926 bp, 7 predicted proteins | sample 48691834_MG_FD_183241 | JGI IMG/M metagenome (GOLD analysis project Ga0190286, IMG submission 183241) | Hydrothermal vent microbial mat bacterial communities from Southern Trench, Guaymas Basin, Mexico - 4869-18-3-4_MG | ecosystem: Environmental > Aquatic > Marine > Hydrothermal vents > Microbial... | reverse complement strand
TGCCCCTCCTCCTGCCAGCCGGGCAGCTCATCGAATAGGTCAAGGTAGGGGAGCGCATCATCGTCGATGATGAACTTGGAGTCGAGCGCGACCAGCTCGCCCTGGGGCGTGCAGGCGAGGGGGTTGATCTCCGCCAGGTTCGCCTGATACCGGACGAAGGCCTCATAAAGCTTGTGGAAGAGCCCCTGGAGCTGGCCTAAATTAGCTGTGCGTAGCACCCGCTCGACCCCGGCCTGAAAGAGCACCTTCCGCACCTGGTAGGGGTGGAGGCCCTCGAGCGGGTGCACCCAGAGCCGGTGGATCGCCTCGGGTTTGGAGCGGGCGACCTCCTCGATCTCCACTCCGCCCTCGGTGGAGAAGATCATCACCGGCATCTTCCGGGAGCGGTCGATGGTGACACCTAGGTAGAGCTCCCGGGCGATCTCGACCGCCTCGGCGACTAGCACCTTCCGGACCGGCTCACCCTTGATCGTCATCCCCAGGATCGCCGCGGCATGGGCCTTCGCCTCCTCGGGGGTGGCCGCCAGCTTGATCCCGCCGGCCTTCCCCCGGCCGCCCACCAGCACCTGGGCCTTGACCACCACCTGGCTGGCGAGCGAGCGGGCGACCTCCTCGGCTTCCTCAGGTGAGCTTGCGAGCCCTCCCTCGACGACGGGGATGCCGACCCGCCTGAAGAGCTCCCGGCCTTGGTATTCGTAGAGCTTCATCTATTACTCAGCGAGCTCGGCCTCCTCGACCGGCTCCTTCTCCCTGGACTTGGACTTCTCCTTCTCTTTCCTTTCCTTCTCCTTCTCTTCCTCCTCGAGCTTGGCCCCGGCTTCGAGCTCCTGACGCATCTTGTAGGCCTCCGCGCGGAAGGCCCGGATACCCTTGCCGAGCGAGCGGGCCACCTCGGGGACCTTGTTGGCCCCGAAGAGGAGGAGCACGATCGCCAAGATCAGGATCAGCTCAGTCGGCCCGATGTTGCCGAACATCCGCATCTCCTCCCTTCACTTTCCCTTCGTCCTTTAACTCTAACATAGCATATCACAAAACCCGGCTGGCCTCACCCCAACTAATCTAAGATGCCGGATCGGGCCCGGGGAGGTCAAAAGACCGGCTCACCTCGGCATGGCATACCTTTCCACCAGGGTGGCAGCCAGCTCGAGCTCCTCCGGGGTCGGTTCATCGGGGAGGAGCTCCACCCCGAACCGTTCCGCGAAGCCGGCGGTGAGCGCCTCCTTGAGCTCCTCCAGGGTGATCTCCCGGGAGGCGGCCTCCCAGAGGCCGCTCGCCTGGCGGCGGAGGACCCGCTCGAGCTCGCGCTTCCCCTTTGGGGAGCCATCGGGGGTGAGGATCTCGGCCAGCTTCTCCAGCTCCAGCTCTAGCAGGAGGGAGCCATGCTCCAGGAGGGCCCGCTGGCTGCGCACCTGGGCGCTGCCGACGAGCTTCCGCCCACGGGCGGTCAGCTCCCACCAAGAAGGGGTCGCAAAGCAGGCCGCTTCAGCCCCGGTGGAGGAGGTCCCTCGCCCTGCCTCTGCCCCTGCCTTCACCAGCTCCGCTTCTATGCCCAGCCGGCGCAGGCCCAGCCGGAGGGCCTCGCTGATCCGGCGGTGGCTCTGGAGGACCGAGCCCATCCCCTCGAGGGGGTGGACCAAGCTGTAGCTCAGCTCCCTCTCGTGGTGGAGGATCGCCCGCCCGCCGGTCGGCCGCCGCACCACCGCGATCCCCAGCCGCCGGCAGGCCTCCAGGTTGATGGCTTCCAAGCTCTGGAAGCGGCCGAGGGAGAGGGTCGGCTCCCTCCAGCGGTAGAGCCGCAGGACCGGCGCGGTCCCCCTCTGGGAGAGCACCCGCCAAAGGGCCTCATCGAGGGCCATGTTCCACACGCCGCTGTGGGCGCCGGTGTCGAGCAGCCGCCAGCTCCTCTTGTCTTGCATCTCATTCTCATCTTCATCCAGCCCGAGTGCGCTCCCAATGCCCATGCTAAATGAAATGCTAATTTTCCCGCCCTCCGGGTGCAAGCACCCCTGACCTGAGCGGAGCAGATAGGGGTGATCGCTTTCCCCTAGGGAGTTGATGGCCGACCTTGACCGCGGGTGACAGATGTCACAAACTCACTTTTGCTAATCAGATCAGCAGATGGTATAATTCAGAAGCCATGAAGATGGATCAGATCTCGTCGGAGGCATGGGCGGACTACGGGGTCGAGGAGATCAAGGTCCTGGAGGACCTCGAAGCGGTCCGGAAGCGGCCAGGGATGTATATCGGTAGCACCGGCCCGGAGGGCCTCCTCCACCTGATCGAGGAGGTGGTCGACAACAGCATCGATGAGGCCCTCGCAGGCTGGTGCACCAAGATAGAGGTGATCATCCACCCTGACCGCCGAGTGACGGTGATCGACGACGGGAGGGGCATCCCCGTGGGTATGCACCCCTCGGGGGTGAACACCCTCGAGCTGGTGATGACCACCCTCCATGCCGGGGGCAAGTTCAGCCGGCAGGCTTATAAAGTGAGCGGCGGCCTGCACGGCGTCGGCGTCTCCGTGGTCAACGCCCTCTCGGAATACCTCGAGGTCGAGGTCCGCCGCGAGGGGAAGGTCTACCGGCAGAGCTTCCAGCGGGGCAAGAAGCTCACCGAGGTGGAGGTGGTCGGCGAGACGGAGGAGACTGGGACGACCGTCACCTTCCTCCCCGACAAGGAGATCTTCGGCGAGATCCGCTACGACTTCGCCAAGCTCTCCCACCGGCTGCGGGAGCTGGCCTACCTCACCCCCGGGGTGGAGATCACCCTGGACAACCGGCTCGCTGAGGTGCGGAAGACCTTCAAGTATGAGGGCGGGATCGCGGCCTACGTCCAGGCGCTGGCCGCCGAGCGTGAGCCGCTCCACGAGGAGCCGATCTACTTCAGCCAGCAGGTCGACCACAACTATCAGCTCGAGGTGGCGATGCAGTTCACCTCGAGCTACGACGAGCTGATCTTCTCCTTCGCGAACAACATCAACACCAAGGAGGGCGGGACCCACCTCACCGGCTTCAAGTCGGCCCTCACCCGGGTGCTCAATGAATACGCCCGGGAGAAGCGCATCCTCGGCAAGGACGACCCCAACCTCGAGGGGCGGGACGTCCGCGAGGGGCTCTGCGCGATCATCAGCGTCAAGCTCCACGAGCCGCAGTTCGAGGGCCAGACGAAGACCAAGCTCGGCAACCCCGAGATGCAGGAGCTGGTCTACAGCTTCGTCCGAGAGAACTTCGCCCGCTACCTGAACAAGAACCCCCAGATCGCAAGGAAGATCCTAGAGAAGGCGATCCTCGCCGCGCGGGCCAACCAGGCGGCCAAGCGGGCCCGTGAGCTCACCCGCCGGAAGAACTACCTCACCTCGACGGCCCTCCCGGGTAAGCTGGCCGACTGCGCCAGCCGCGACCCGGCCAAGTGCGAGCTCTACATCGTCGAGGGCGACTCCGCCGGCGGCTCGGCCAAGCAGGGGCGCGACCGGGAGTTCCAGGCGATCCTCCCCCTGCGGGGGAAGGTGCTCAACGTGGAGAAGGCCAACCTGAACAAGCTCCTGGAGAACAAGGAGCTGAACTCGATCATCACCGCGCTGGGATGCGGGATCCGGGAGGGCTTCGATCCTAATAAGCTAAGATATCATAAAATTATAGTTATGACAGATGCGGATATCGACGGGGCCCACATCCGCACCCTGCTTTTGACCTTCTTCTTCCGGAACTTCCGGGCGCTGATCGAGCGCGGCCACATCTACATCGCCAAGCCGCCGCTATACCAGGTCAAGCTGGGCAAGGAGAAGCTCTACTTCTACAGCGAGGAGGAGCTGGAGGAGTTCCGCCGGACCGCCGATGGGAAGCACTACGAGGTGAGGCGATACAAGGGCCTGGGAGAGATGAACCCCGACGAGCTATGGGAGACGACGATGAACCCCGAGCGGAGGGTCCTCAAGCAGGTCACGATCAACGACGCGCTCGAGGCCGATGAGCTGTTCACCATCCTCATGGGGAGCGAGGTCGGCCCCCGGCGGGACTTCATCAAGGAGAACGCCGACAAGTTCACCAACCTCGATATTTGATGATTTGATGCAGCTTAGGGACCTCCTCCGCGCGCTCAAGCAGGGGTATCAAGTCAGCGGCGACCCCACCGTCGAGGTCACGAGCATCGTGAGCGACTCCCGCAGGGCCCGCCCGGGCTCGCTCTTCGTGGCGATCCCCGGCACGAAGCACGACGGCCACCGGTTCATCGAGGAGGCGCTCGCCCGAGGGGCGGTCGCGGTCGTGGGCGAGCGCCCCCTAGCTGAGCTGGAGGCGGATGGATCTGCACCTTATAACAAGCCCCGCTGTTACGTCCAGGTGGAGGAGAGCCGCCGTGCGCTGGCCGAGCTGGCCGCGGAGATCTTCGGCCGCCCCACGGAGAAGCTCTTCACCGTCGGGATCACCGGCACCAAGGGGAAGACCACCACCGCTCACCTCGCAGCGGAGGTCCTCGGCCCTCAGGAGACGGAGCTGATCAGCACGGTCACCTCCAACCTGGAATTGGGACTAGCGAACACCACCCCGGACCCGCTCACCATCCAGGGGCTCGCCCGCCGCGCCCTCCGAGAAGGGAAGCAAAACTACGTGCTCGAGGTCTCCGCTCATGCCCTCTCCCAGCGGCGGGTCCACCGAGTCGATTTCGACGTGGCCGTCTTCACCAACCTATCGCACGACCACCTCGACTACTACGGGAGCATGGGGGCTTACTTCCAGGCCAAGCTCAAGCTCTTCGCTCTCCTGAGGCCGGAGGCCACCGCCGTGGTCAACCGCGATGAGCCCCATTCCCGCTTCGGGGCCATCGTGCGGGCCACTCGAGCTAAACTGCTGAGCTACGGCCTCAGCGCGGGAGCTGAGGTGCGAGCTGAGCGGGTCGAGCTCGAGCTGGAAGGTGCCCATTTCATCCTGCGGACGCCGGCTGGCTCGGCCGAGGTCCACCTCAAGCTGCCGGGGAGGTTCAACATCTACAACGCACTCGCCGCCGCAGGGGTTGGCCTCGTCCGCGGAATACCTCTAGAGGAGATCGCCGCGCGCCTGGGGCGGGCTAGGCCGATCCCCGGCCGGCTCGAGCGCCACCGCGCGAGAGGGGGCTTCGACGTGGTGATCGACTTCGCCCACTCGCCCGCGGCGCTCGCCCAGGCTATCGAGGCGCTCAGACCCTACTATCACCGCGTGTTGACGGTCTTCGGCTGTGGGGGCGAATCTGACCGCAGCAAGCGGCCGGTGATGGGCCGGATCGCCGGTGAGCTGAGCGATTATGTGATCGTCACCAGCGACAACCCCAAGTCCGAGGACCCGGAGGAGATCATCGCTCAAGTTGTAGCCGGCCTGAAGGGCGATGGCATCCGCGCCTCCTGGGAGGCGATCGTCGACCGCCGGGAGGCGATCCGCCGGGCCATCGCGTTGGCCCGCCCGGGCGACGTCGTCCTGATCGCGGGGAAGGGCCACGAGCGGACGCAGGTCTTCGCCGACCGGACGGAAAGCTTCAACGACCTCGAGTTCCTGAGGAGTGAGGGTCTGCTCGAGGAGCTGGAGGGCTAGGGTAGGGTTGAGTATAGATGCTCAATGCCGAAACTGGAATTCCTGCTCAAGGATGGGAGCCCTTCCCTGCTCTGGAAGGGGAGGCCGCTGATCGACCGGCTGGAGCTGGACCTCCAGGTGGGGGGCCGGCGGCTCACCACCGCCGATGGGGGTCTCCGAGTGGCGGGTAGCTGGCCGCTCGCCGGCGAGGACCCCTTGGGCTCCTACCGGGGGCTCGGGCTGGTATACACCTCGGGGACGACCGAGCTGCTCGAGCTGCGGCTTAGGGCCTATCCCGAGAGGGGCTGGGCGGTCGCCGAGCTGGAGGCGCTCCAGGAGCTGGAGGGGACCGCGGTCGCCGACAGCTTCCTCCACACGACGTTCAACCTGATCTTCCACCTATGTGATGGGAAATTCCTGCTCTACACCTGGGGCTTGCGCCACGCCGATGAGGGGGGCCGCTGGCCGGAGGGCAGGGTCGGCCAAGGCTTGGAGGAGCTGCCGGAGGAGCCGTTCGCGCCCGTTTCGATCTGGACAGATGAGGGTGCGCTGGCCCTCGCCCCGCTCAGCTACTTCCTCACCAGCCCGCTGCGCCCCTGGCCGGCGCCGGCATCAGGGGAAGAGAAAGCGAGCGAGCACTCCCCGAAGCGGGCCGTCGCCCACGGCTTCCATGGCTCCGTGAGGAGAATCCCCCAAGGGACGATCCTGAGGAGCGGGCTCGCGGTCGTCGAGAAACCAGACCCGATCGCCGCGCTCTACTCCCTGGGCGAGCTGCTGCTCGAGCTCGGCGGGAAGGGCCGCCCGGGGCCGCTCGATGATCTCCTCCTGGAGCGGCTGAGCTACTGGAACGATTATGGGGCTTACTACTCCGAGGTCTTCAACCCGATCGACGAGGGGGTGCTCCTCCAGCTCGGGGAGTATTTCGCCCGTGAGGGGATCCCGGTGGGCTACTTCGGGCTGGACCTGTGGTATCACTTCGACCGGGTCGGCTGGGCGACCCGCTATGAGCCCCGGAGCGAGAAGTTCCCCCGGGGCTTGGGCCCGATCGCCAGGGAGACCAAGCTGCCGTTCCTCCTGCACCTTTCCGCCTTCGCGCCTGACTTCCAGCCGGACGGCTACAAGCACCCATTCCTCCGGGGTGAGCGGGCCAGCTTGCCCGCGGAGCCGCGCCGGTTCTACCGCGAGCTGGGCTCTCGCCTCAGGGAGGAGGAAGGGGCCTGCGGCATCTGGCACGACTGGCTCTGGGCCCAGCAGGACTCAGCGGGGGAGCTACGTTCAGATCCGGAGCTGGCCGAGCGGTGGTTCACCGAACTAGCCGAGGCCTTCGCGGAGGTGGGCCTCCCGGTGTTGCTCTGCATGCCGACGATGGGCTTCCACCTGGCCTCGACCAGGCACAAGAACATTATCGCCGCTAGGAGCTACTGCGACTATCTCAACACCCAGCCGGGGCAGGTGGAGCGCGCCCGCTCCCTGGGCTCGGAAGCCGAGCTGATCCCACCACAAAGGTATCTGCGGCAGAACGTCCTCGTCGGGGCGGTGCTGCACGCGCTGGGGCTCTACCCCTTCTACGATATCTTCATCACCAATGGAAGACATCCCGAGGGCTTCGCCGAGGCCCACCCCCAGCAGAAGGCGCTCTTCTGCGCGCTCAGCGCCGGGCCGGTCGGGATCGGCGACAAGCTCGGCCAGGTCGATAAGGAGATCGTCGAGCGGCTCACCCTGCCCCCGCCCGATGGGCGGCTGGCCAAGCCGGATCGGCCGCCCTGGCCGCTGCCGGAGTTCCTGGAAGGGGACCTCCTCGTAGCCTACACTGAGACCTCCGTGGAGGCTGACAGCCCAGACGCTGGCAAAGGCGAGGAGCAGACCACCATCCGCTGGCGCTACCTGCTGGTGGCCAACCTCGGCGAGGCCCCGCTCGACTACAGCCTCGAGCCGGCCAAGCTGCTCGAGCTGGAGCTAGAGGGCGACTACTTGATCTATGACTGCCTTGGAGGCCAGCTCGCCGAGGGCGTTGAGGGCACGCTCCCTCCGGGGGAGCTGGGCTGCTTCCTCCTCGCGCCCAGGTGGGGTAAGCTAGGGCTCATCGGCCTCGAGCGGCGATACATTCCCTTCCCCTGCGGGCTCTTCCGCACTGTGGGGTATCGGCCGTCGGAGGGGCGGCTCCGTCTCAAGATGAGGGCCGAACCGGGGACCGTCTATCCCATCTTGGCCTGGAGCGAGGTCTCGCTCAGCGAGGAGTGGGCCGTCCACGCCGCGGGAGGGGAGGTGATCAGCGTCAAGGTCCGGCCGAACACCGGCCTGGCCGTCATCACGGTCCGGGCTGGCGAACCGCTCCTCCAGCTCGAGCTTGGAGTTAGCAGTTAGCGGTTAACAAGTGAGAGAGGCAAGCGGGTGGCTCACCCATCTTGGCTTCGACTGAAGACCAACTCCCCGCCGATGAAGGTCATCTCTACCTGGATCTCCGCGAGCCCTCCCGGTTCGGCGAAGGGGTCCTCGGAGAGGACCACCAGGTCGGCCAGCTTGCCCACCTCGAGCGAGCCCTTGAGCCCCTCCTCGAAGGAGGCGTAGGCCCCGCCCTGGGTGTAACATCTTAAAGCTTCCTCGAGCGTCAGCCGCTGCACGGGCTGGGGAGCGTTGACCACTTGCTGGAGGCCGAACAGCGGCCCCAGCGGCATGCAGTCCGAGCCGAAGGCGAGCCTCCCACCGGCGTCCAGGACCCACCGGTGGGGGTTGATCCGCCGCGCCCGCTCCTTCCCCAGCCGGGCCTCATACAGCCCGCCGGGGGCGGCCCACTGGAGGAAATTCGGCTGCATCGAGAGCACCACCCCCAGCCGCGCTGCCCGCTCGACCTGCTCGGGGGTCGCCAGCTCGAAGTGCTCGATCCGGTGGCGCTCCTGAGGGGTGACCCCCGCGCGCTCGTAGGCCTCCAGCGCCGCTTCGATCGCCCGATCGCCGATCGCATGGATCATCACCTGCAGGCCGTGAGCACGGGCCCGCTCGACGAACCGGCGGAGCTCCTCCGGGGTGTGGTTGAGCTCGCCGCGGCCGCCGCGATCGCGGTAGGGCTCGCTCAAGGCGGCGTTCCCCGCGCCGATGGAGCCGTCAGCGAAGAGCTTCACCCCTCCCAGGCGGAGCCACTCATCGCCGAAGGTGGTCTCCAGGCCGAGCCCGATGAGCTCTTCCATCTGCTCACTCATGAGGTTGAGGTAGACCCGCAAGCGGAGCCTTCCCTCCCTCCTCAGCTCCTGGTAGGCGCGGAGGTAGCGCGGCCTTGCGATCTCGTGGATCGAGGTGAGCCCGTGGGAATGGGCCAGCTCCACTCCCGCCATGATCGCCTTCTTCAGGTGGGCGAGGTCCGGCTTGATCTGCTCGTGGAACCACCAGGCGGCCTCCTCCCACAGCCAGCCGCGCTCCAGGTCGGCTTTACCTCCCTTGAGTCGAGCCTGGGGGAGGGGGACCTCCTTTAGGGCCCGGCTATTTACGACCAGCAGGTGGCCATCGACTCGGAAGAGGGCTACGGGATTGGCAGGCGCGACCCGGTCCAGCTCCCGGCGAGTCACATAACGGCGCTCCGGCCAGCGGCTCTCATCCCAGCCGCGCCCGACGAGCCACTCCCCTTCCGCCCTGCGGGCGAGCTCCCCCCGGACCTGCTCGAGTAGCTCCTCCAGCGAGCGCGCCCCGCTCAGGTCGAGGTAGACCGTCCTGGTCAGGCCGGTGGAGACCAGGTGGGTGTGGGCATCGATGAAGCCCGGCAGCACTGCCTTCCCCTTCAAGTCAATGATCTTGGCCGCTTCGGCGGCTCGCCGGAGGACTTCCGCAGTGGTGCCCAGGGCGGCGATCCGCCCATCGCGGACCAGCAGTGCCTCCACCCACGCGGGCTCGGCTAGGGTGTAGATCCTCCCATTGATGAACGCGCGCTCTTGCGAGGTGCTGCTCACGGGTCAATTCTATAGCCATCCACAGTTAATTCCACAAGTTTTCCACGATGGTGGAAGCATGGCACCTTAGCCTTTGGCTTTAAAAGGGGATAGAGCTCGATCTCCTCGGAGGTGAGGGGGTGGCTCGCCACCCTGTGGCGATTGCTTGAGGAGTTCCTTCAGCTCCTTTCCTTTCCCTCTCCTCCGTCCCCCAGGCACAACAGGAGGTTATCTTGATCCCGTGAAAAATTGTGTGGACGAGAGGCGTGGGATCGCAGACTCGGGGGATTTGCGGGACCGAGCTTAGAAGGCTATCATGCTCCTAGACACGATTCTTGAGACACTATGCTTGGCGAAATTCTGACCCTGGTGGGAAGCTATCGCAAAGGCTTGAACCCTAATTAAAAGCCTGTTTCAGGGGGATTTCACGAGGACAAAGGTTGAAGAAAGAAATGGAAATCCGGTCCTATCGCGAGGAGGATCTGCCCCAGCTTGTGGAGATCTGGAACGAGGCCCGCCGGGGGAGCTACGAGTTCATCCCCTACACCGCCGAGCGGCTCCGCGAGGAGCTCGGGCGGGCGGCCGCCGTCCTCGTAGCCGTCGAGGAGGCGGGCACGGGCGGGATCGGGGGCTTCGCCCTCCTCCGTCGAGGGTGGTATGGCGAGGGGGTCGAACTCTGCGTCCGCTCGGGCTCGGGAGAGCGGGAACTCGAGGTCAAGGAGCGGCTGCTCTCGGCCATCGAGGAGGAGGCCGAGCCCGGCGAGCTCACCGCCGTCGTCGACCCCGAAGACCGCGGCTGGCTCGAGTTCTTTGCCTCTCGGGGCTATGAGCCCGAGGGGAGCCTCTATCAGATGATGATCGAGCTGGACCGGCCGCGGCCTATCCCACCAGTCCCTGAAGGCTACCTCCTCCGGAGTCTCCGGCCCGACGAGGAGGAGGCCCTCATCCGGGTGGTGAACACCGCTTACGGGGGAGAGCGGCTGCGCCCAGGCGCCCTGGCGAGATGGCAAGCGGAGGACCCCGCCTTCAGCCCGGAGTGGGTCCAGGTGGCCGAACATGAGGGCCGATTGGTCGCAGCGGTCGTCGCCCGCACCGATCGGGAGTTCAACCTCCACTACGGGGCTAAGCGGGCCCACCTCGGCCCGGCGGCGACCCTACCCGAGCATCGCGGGAAGGGCTTGAACAAGGCCCTCACCGTGCAGGCACTGGAGCTCCTCAGGGCTCAGGGGCTGGAGCGCGCCTGCCTCTACACCTGGAGCGGGAATCAGGTAGCGCTGAAGGTCTTGAGGGGTCTCGGTTTCCAGGTGAGCCACTCATGGCAGCTCCTCACCAAGCATATCTGATGGCAGCTCCTCACCAAGCATATCTGAAGGCCGCGAGGGGGAGCCCCGCTGGCCGGTCCTGGTAAGCACCGCTAGCCATCGGTGCCGGTGGCCGAGGCTGAGGCTGGAGCTGGGGGTAGGGTAGGGGTA
>Ga0190286_1000964_pt1 | contig 10926 bp, 11 predicted proteins | sample 48691834_MG_FD_183241 | JGI IMG/M metagenome (GOLD analysis project Ga0190286, IMG submission 183241) | Hydrothermal vent microbial mat bacterial communities from Southern Trench, Guaymas Basin, Mexico - 4869-18-3-4_MG | ecosystem: Environmental > Aquatic > Marine > Hydrothermal vents >... | reverse complement strand
AATTCTTGATGGTTAAAGAGATATACATCTCCATACGGTCGCGGTCGATTCAATCCTTATAAACTTCTGGAAATCATCTGTGGCCGAGAGATGGCAACAACGAGAGAAGAGTTCAAGCTGGTCGTAAGGTTCATGGGAACAGATCTAGACGGGTCTCTAAAGGTTCCCTACGCACTCACGAAGGTGAAGGGAATCGGCGTCATGCTTGGATACGCCCTGGCTAGGGTTGCTGGAATAGATCCTGAGAAGAGGCTAGGCTACTTGAGCGAGGAGGAGCTTAAGAGGCTTGAGGAAGTGGCCAAGAACCCTCTAGCTCATGGAATCCCATCATGGCTCCTGAATAGGAGAAAGGATCTGCTGACGGGTAGGGACCTACACCTCTATGGATCGGATCTAGTCTACACGATCAAGGAAGATATTAGGAGGGAGATGAGGATAAAGTCTTGGAGAGGCGTCAGACACTCGCTTGGATTGAAGGTTAGAGGCCAGAGAACCAGAACCACCGGGAGAACCGGGACGGCTGTCGGGGTCTCGAGACGTAGAACTAGATGATCATTTAAACATCTTCCTTGCAAGTTCCGCTCCTTTAACAAGGTTTACCTCCTTCTTGAAGGCCACATCCCAGCTCCTAGTCCTCAAGCCGCAGTCATTGCATGCCACGATCTTCGACTCATCTCCAAGCCTCCTCGCCGCGTAGATCAGCCTGTCCCTGACGAGTTCTGGAGATTCTATGAAGTCTGTGTGAACGTCTATCACTCCGACGGCGACCTCGAGCCATGGAGTATATTCCTTAAAGTAGTCTAATATGTGGTAACCTCTCCTCTTTCCATCATCTAATCCAAGTTCAATCGTATCCCTATTTGCGCACTCGATCGAGACTTGATCTAACCTGGCCTCGGCGATGTGGGGGAAGAGCATCCGATAATCGCTATAGCAGACGTGTAATGTTATCTTCGCATCGATCCCCTTGACGGACTCATTTAACGCCTCGACCATTAATGGGACTTCATCAGGCTTACTCGTGACCGCAGGCTCATCTATCTGAATCCTCTTAGCCCCAGCTTCGACCAAGGCCAAGATGTTCGGTCTTAGGATGTTCTTCGCCAAATCCATCACCAGATCTTCCTTCGCCCTCCTCCTGGCCTCGATTGGGTCGTCTAGATCCAAATATCTCTTGATATAATGTTCGTCGAAGGACCAGTCGGCCAAGGTGTATGCTCCGGTTATCGGTATCTTAACCTCTCTCCTCGCATGCTCCTTGACGAAGATGAATTCGTCTAGGTGGTATGGCTTCTTGAGCTTGGGCTCTCCTGTGAACGCTCCTTTCCTATAGAACTCGTTGTCCCAAACCTTCACGACCCCTAGGAACTTGAAGTTCTCTACATAGCTCAATGGATACTCATACATCTCTATCCTCCTCTGCTCCCCATCCCAGACCACATCCAATCCAGCCTTCTCGAAGAATCTCATCGCGAAGAGCGATGCGTAGTCATAGAGCTTATTCATGTTCCTATACGCTTTATCTGGATCTCTTAGCAGGTTTAGGAGTTCATCCAATCCCTCGACTTCGAGTAGCTCACCCCACCGCTTAGTCTCCTCGACCCTCTCCCTAGTTATCTTCTTAAGAAAAGGTGCTTTCGAGAGGCTTCCAACTTCCTGAGTTGGGAAGAGCTTCATCGATTCATTCAACCTCCTTAAGCTCATTGACAACTCTCTTTAGAAGCCTGACCTTTTCATCGGCGACGCTCCTTGGAAGATATTCTAGGTCGCAGCTCGGGGTTATGTAAATCGTCTCAGGCTCATTCGCCTCAAGATAGCCCTCAACCCTCCTCCTCACAAACTCGACATCCTCGATTAGGCTATTTCTTCCATCGACGAACCCCAGCCCGACACCTCTATCAATTCTATATTCTCTCAGCTCCGTAAGCTTGGTTGAGGTCATGTCGAATCCAATTACATCCACCCTCGCGTCGAGGATCTGTGGAAAGGAGTTTAATGCGTCTCCAAAGGGTAGGTGGATCATCTTCTCAGCCGAAACCCCCTTAAGGCATTCATCTATTGCATCCTTAGCAAGCTCAAGGGAGTCTTCATCGAGTTTTCTCCAGACGAGTGAGGGGGCGGATAACTGAACCTGCCCAAGCCCTATCTCCACCTCCATCTCCCTAATCTCCTCATTCATGGCCTTGGAGACCTCGAAGAGGACGTCATCGAGCCTCCTTTTCCCAAGCTCTGAGAGTGATGTGAAGGTGAATGGGTCGGGTAAGACTAGCTTAAATCTCCTATCGGGGATCTCGCTTGGATAGATGTATTCCTTTAGGATCTCATCCGTTCTCTTGACCTCGCCCACGATCACGGGCTTCTTATAGAGTAGGTTGTTGTCAAACCATCTTGAAAGCCCATCCACTTCAACCCCATCAAGCTTCTCGGCGAGCGGTCTTAGGAGATCATGCCATCTAAGCATCCCATCGATCACATACCTATAATTCAAGTCTAGTTGGAGCTTGATTATCTCCCTCGACTCCCTCTCAAGAACTTTACTCAATTCATCGAAGCCTATCTTCTTACGGGAATATGCTCTAAACGTCTTTATCAGCCTCTCACTTCTAGGATGAATTCCGACGAGAAGTGGGTGAAAGCTTGTCATGCCGATTATATCCACGTAAAGGGGGAGATATTAACTTGACCATCTCCAAGCGATTTCAAGCCGAGGTTAAATCTTTATTGAGGTTTCAGCCCACGATAATTTGGTGATGTGAAGATGCTCGAAGACATCACAAGCTACCCGCGTCAAAGGTTTCTCAGAGTTGGAGCGCACAGCCACGTTAAGGGACTTGGACTCGATGGATTGAAGGCGAAGCCTGTTGGAGACGGGCTTGTAGGCCAGATAGAGGCGAGGGAGGCGGCTGGGATAATCGTCAGGATGATCAAGAGCGGGAAGATGGCAGGTAGAGCAGTCCTATTCGCAGGCCCACCCGGAACAGGCAAGACGGCGATAGCCTACGCAATCGCAAAGGAGCTCGGTAAGGATGTCCCATTCGTCGCCCTCAGTGGATCGGAGATCTATTCATCGGAGCTCAAGAAGACCGAGGTCTTGACCCAAGCCATGAGGAAGGCGATTGGGGTGAAGCTTAGGGAGAGGAGGAGAGTGTATGAGGGTGAGGTGACCCAGCTCGAGATAAAGACTAGAAAACATCCATACAATCCATATCAGGAGATTCCAGATCACGTCGTGATAGGGTTAACCACAAAGGATGATCGGAGAGTCTTTAGGGCTGGGGCCACAATAGCCTCCTATATACTCCAGCAAGGAATAACGGTTGGAGATGTCATAACGATAGACGCGGAGACGGGCAGGGTTACGAGGATTGGTAGATCGGAGGAGGCGGCCGAGAAATACGACATCGCAGGTCTTGGAGAGAAGCCCGTTCCCAGACCAAGCGGCCCAGTCGAGAAGGAGAAGGAGTTCGTCTACGTCTTAACCCTACATGATCTTGATCAAATCAGCGCCCAATCGAGGAGCGGCGGATTATTTAGCCTATTGCTTGGAGGTCCCCCGACCAAGGAGATCGACAGTGAGGTTAGGAGGGATGTAGATGAGATGGTGAAGAAGAGGGTTGAGGAGGGGACGGCCGAGATAATTCCGGGAGTTCTATTCATCGACGAGGTTCACCTATTGGATATCGAGGCTTATTCGTTCTTGAATGCGGCCATGGAGAGCGAGCTCGCGCCGATAATGATCTTCGCGAGCAATAGGGGTATAACGAGGGTTAGGGGAACCGATATAACGTCGCCTCATGGAATCCCGCTCGACATGCTCGACCGAATGCTCATCATAAGCACGAGACCATATACGAGGGATGAGATTAGGAAGATACTTGAGATAAGGGCTAAGGAGGAGGGTGTTAAGGTCTCGGAGGAGGCCATGGAGAAGCTAACCGAGATAGGAGTCCAGTCAACCCTCAGATACGCAGTCCAGCTATTGACTCCGAGCTATGAGGCGGCGAAGGCGGAGGGGAGAGATGAGGTCTCGGTGAAAGACGTTGATCGAGCTCTGAGCCTATTCTCGGATGTAAGGAGATCGGTTGAGGAGCTGAATAAGTGGAAGGACAAATTCATGTATTAGAAAACGGGCAAGATCCTCCTCTATCAGAACCTCATCCCTCTGGACTATCTCCTCTTAAAGCATACTCCCGAACGCTACCTTCAGAATATACCTCCCATCTCCAAAGCCTACCCTAAATCTTAAGTCGAGGCCCTCGGTGAACGACAACATGTCAGGACCCAAGGAAGAGATTAAATTGGATACTATCTCTCTAGGGATGGTTGGTAGGATGGGAGACCGTGAGCTTGTAGAGCCTTGATGAGCGTGGGGAGATGAAGCTTGAAGATCTGTGGAATAGATGAGGCTGGGAGGGGGGCTGTGATAGGGCCAATGGTGGTAGCGGGCGTCCTAATGGATCATAGGAGGGTTGAGGAGCTAGTCGAGCTTGGGGTGAAGGACTCGAAGAAGCTCAAACCCGAAGCTAGAGCCCAGCTCTCCAAGCTCATAAGGGAGAAGGCTGAGAGAGTTGAGGTCGTGGCCCTCGACGCCGAGACCGTCGATAAATCGACTAAGAGGAGTGGGGCGGAGGGACTTAACAGGCTTGAGGCCGAGGTCTTCGCCAAGATAATCGATGCCCTCAAGCCCGACGCCGCCTACATAGACCTCCCATCGACAAACTATGAGGAGTTCAGGGACCTTATCTCCAAGCTCATGAAGCATAGATGCGCCCTAATCCTAGAGCATAGAGCTGATGAGAAATACCCCATCGTATCCGCCGCCTCGATAATCGCGAAGCATGAGAGGGATAGCTTGATCGAGAGGCTAAGAGCCGAGCTCGGAGACTTCGGCTCCGGCTACCCATCCGATCCAAAGACTCGTAGCTATCTTATGGATAGGCTTAGGAAGGGTTGCCTCAAAGATCCACATATCAGATCCACTTGGAAAACTCTCTCAAAGATCGCCCAGCTCAGGCTAGACGAATTCTCAGAGGAGTGAGTGGAGGTGGAGACGGCTTGAAGCTGTCGAGGAGAGAGTTCCTGATCTCGGCGGCGGCCATAATCTCCTCAGCAACCCTATACTCATATCTGGAGACACGGAGAATATTGAAGACGAAGCTTGAGATGGGATTGGGCTCGAAGCTCGCGTTCATCGTCGACACGCATACGCATGATTTTAGAGTGGTTGAGCGAGAGGTCGTGAGGATTTTAGGGGAGGAGGATCCGGATATGATCTTGCTTGGAGGAGATATCATCGATGAATTCACAAACTCCTTAAAGCCCGTTCGCCGATACCTGTCCCAGCTCGAAGCCAAGGAGAAGTATGCAGTCTTGGGAAATCACGATTATTGGTGTGGGAGGGCTGGAGATCTCGTGGCCATGCTTAAAGATCTCGGATTCAAGGTTCTGAGAGATGAATTCGCCGATACGAAGATAGGTAGAATATTTGGAGTCGATTGGAGAGATGATAGAAATTATCCAAGCAACATCAAGGGAGATCTGATCCTAACGCATGACCCGAATGCCACTAAATCCTCTGAAGGAAGGATCATTTTAGCCGGACACACTCACGGCGGGGTCGTGATAGGAGGAGTGACCATATTCTCGAACTCGATCTACACGAGGGGGCTCTATAGACTTGGAGACGGTAAAATACTATATGTTTCTAGAGGCTTGGGGCAGATGTGCCCCTTAAGACCCACGTCGCCCCTCGAACTAGTGATCTTAGAGTGAGTTTTAACGGCTGAGAGAGTCTATTATCAGCCTACAGAATTCGGGTAGATCGTCTGGAACCCGAGCGGTTATGATGTTCCCATCCTTAACGGCTGGCTCATCGACATAGATCGCGCCAGCGTTTACGAGATCATCCTTGACCGCCTCATAACATGTCATCCTCCTATCCTTGACTATTCCAGCTGAGATCAAGACTTGTGGGCCATGGCAGATCGCCGCGATAAGCTTCCCCTCCTCATGGAATTCTCTAACCAGCTTCAAGACCTCTGGAATCACCCTAAGCCTATCGGGTGAGAAGCCGCCTGGGATTATTAGGGCGTCGAATTCCTTTGGATCGATCTCATCGAGCTTCATGATAACATGTCTCTCACCCTCTCTAAGAAATCCAAATGGAATCGGAGTTCCATAGCGGCCCGACACGGGCTTCTGGGCGACAGGTCTTGGATGGCTTCCCCTCATTATAGGCACGACCGCGACCTCGGCTCCCTCCTCGCTCAGCCTTATTAGGGGATATAGTAGTTCTATATCCTCGAACTCGTTCGCCGCTATAATCGCAACCCTCTTACCCTTTAGCCTGTCTCCCGGCCCAACTCGCTTGATGGGCATGTATGATTGTTTTAATTTGGCTGTTTTAAGGCTTGATTGCTTGGATGGATCATCCAACCCTTATATTTCCCGAAACCAATTAACACCTGATGCGCATGAGGCGGGCTACCTCGATCCTTCTCTTATTGCTGATCCTCAGCCTACTCACTCCACTGAGCCTAGTATCCGCGCAGGAGCAGGGAGTGACCGTTGTAGATGATTTTGGAAGAAGGGTTCTGATACCGCGTGAGCCTACGAAGATAGTCTCTACAGCTCCAAGCATAACCGAGACGCTCTTCGCCCTAAGCTTGGGGGATAAGGTTGTCGGCGTAACCAGCTACTGCAACTATCCGCCAGAGGTCTTAGAGAAAGTCGGTGAGGGAAAGATATCGGTTATAGGGGGATTCACAAATCCAAGCTTAGAGAAGATTATTGAATTAAAACCGGATCTCGTTATAGGCCACAACCTCTTGAAACCCGAGTTCGTTAAGAAGATTGAGGATGCTGGAATACCGGTCATAGTCGTCAAGACATCTGAGACCATCCAAGGAGTATATGAAGATATTAAGTTGATTGGGAAGGCGTGTTGGGCCGATGATACTGCCTCGAAGCTCGTCGAGAAGCTCAAGAGCGAGATAACGTTTTGGGAGAAGCGGGTTGAAGAGGTTGAGAAGGTCGATGTGGCTGAGATAGCTTGGGTGAATCCCCTCTGGGTCGCTGGAAATGGAACATACATCCACGACATAATCGAGCACGCCGGGGGCAGAAACGTCTTCGCAGATAAGAATTGGTGGGCCTCTGTAAGCGATGAAGAACTCGTCGCGAAGGATCCGGACTACATAATCGTCCCTTACAAGCATGAGCAAGAGCTCATCTATGAGGGGATAATGAAGATGAAGGAGGAGGGACTGATACATGGAGAGGTCATCCCGATAGATCCAGACATAATCAGCAGGCCTGGGCCGAGGGTAGCTTTACTCTTCGAGATGGTGGTCAAGGCCCTCCATCCAGAGGTTTGGAGCAAGGTCTACGAGGTCGAGAACCTGATAGCTCCGAGGAGGGCGATCGTCGGAGACCTCATAACAGTCTACGCCTTGGTGAGGAATCCTGGAATGGTCGCGGGAGAGAAGCTCGTGGAGCTGAGCGTCGATGGAAAAATCCTCTCAAAGACGGTTAAACTCGGCCCAGGTGAGAAGAGGTTACTGAACTTCACATTCGTCGTCGAGAGGAAAGGGACGTATGAGGTGAGGCTTGGATCTTTATCGAGGTCTATCGAGGTCTCTCCGACGAGCGAGGAGATTATGAAGGAGGCGAGGAAATCCATCGAGGAATCTATGAGAAGCTATGTGGATGAGGCGATCTCGCCGATCTCGTCTAGGCTGGACTCGGTGGCCTCCGACGTAAGCTCCCTCAAACAGGATCTCGATAAGCTCAAGTCTAGCACATCATCTGAGATCGCGAAGCTCTCGGGAGAGGTCTCAAAGCTCGGCGAACAGATAGGCTCGCTTAACAGCTTGGTCACGGCATCGATGATCCTCTCGATCATAGCGTTGATAACCTCCTTGGCCTCGATAGCATACGCATACCATAAGGTAAAGAAGGCGTAATGGTAATCGAGAGATGAGCGGGAAGTCTCAAGAGATCCTTGAGGCCAGGCTTAAAGAAATAGGGCTACTTAAACGTAGATTGCTTAGATGGAGGCTCATCCTAACCTACCTAACCATAGGCCTATGCCTGACCATCATAGCGGCGACGGCGATAGGACCCGTCTACATCCCCCCAGCCGAGATAGTCTCGATAATCTTGCATAAACTTGGATTAAGGGTCGGCGGGTTCAGCGAGCCTCATATGAAGATAATCCTCCAGCTAAGGCTTCCGAGAATACTCCTCGGAATACTCGTCGGCATGGCCCTATCCGTGGCAGGCGCGATCATGCAGGGATTGTTCAGAAATCCATTGGCCGGGCCATACGTCCTCGGGGTCTCTTCCGGGGCGTCGCTCGGAGCAGCCCTATCCATAACCTTTCTGCCCGCTTTCATGGGAGTATATACGACTCCCTTGGCCGCATTCATAGGTGGGTTGACGGCGATAATCTTGGTCTATAATATCGTCAAGATCTGCGGCAGGTTTACGGTAGGATCCCTCCTCCTCGCCGGGATAGCCGTAACCTATCTCTTCTCCGCGATCCTTTCGATAATCATCTGGACTCTTAGCAGGGACGCCCACGCCATACTCTTATGGATAATGGGTGGATTGTGGGGTGCGGATTGGCTTAAGGTTGAGGTGATCGCCCCGATAATTCTCCTATTAATCTTCACGGCGTTCATTTTCTCAAAGGATCTGAACGCACTACTACTTGGAGAGGAGACCGCTCAATCGATAGGTGTGAATGTGAAGCTCGTTGAAAAACTCTTACCGATCCTCGCATCCCTGATAACGAGCGCCGCCGTCTCCTTCGCCGGAGCTATAGGCTTCATAGGCTTGATGATGCCACACATAATGAGGATGCTCGTCGGATCAGATCACAGGATATTGATACCATCATCAGCCTTAGCAGGTGGAATATTCTTGGTCTGGGCGGATGCCGCCGCTAGATGCTTACTGGAACTCCCAGTCGGGGTGATAACTGCCTTGACTGGGACGCCGTTCTTCATCTACCTGTTGAGGAGGCGGAGGCCATGAGGCTGAAGATAGACCGAATCCAATTCTACTATGAGGCGCGAAAGGTTCTGGACGAGATAAGCTTTGAGGCTGGTGAAGGGGAGTTCATAGGATTAATCGGGCCGAATGGATCTGGGAAGACGACGCTCCTAAAGATCATAGATGGAATCTTAAGACCTAAGGTTGGATCGGTTTACTTGGACTGTAAGCGTATCTCCGAGCTAGATCCGAGGGAGCTTGCAAGAGAGCTTGCGATGGTTCCCCAGACAGCCGACCTAAGCTTCGATCTAAAGGTCTTCGATGTCGTCATGATGGGGAGGTATCCATATCTCGGGAAGCTCTCATTTGAGAGGGAGGTAGATGAGGAGAAGGTTAGGTTTTGGATGAGGCTCACGAACACCCTACACCTCGCCGAACGATCGATCAAGGAGGTCAGCGGGGGCGAGAGGCAGAGGGTCTTGATCGCGAGGGCCTTGGCCCAAGAGCCGAGAATCCTACTCCTAGACGAGCCCACATCAAACCTAGATGTATGCTATCAGATCGAGATCATGAACCTCTTGAAAGAGCTCGTCAAGAAACTTGGGCTTACGATAATCTGCGCGATCCACGACCTAAACCTCGCCGCGAGATACAGCGATAAGATAATCCTGATAAATGGTGGGAGGATTAAGGGCATCGGGAGACCTATAGAAGTCTTGACTAAGGAGAATTTGAGGGACGTGTTTAAGATCGAGGCGAAGGTGGAGTATGATCAAGATTCTAAGAGCCTCACGATAATCCCGATCAAGACCATCGGCCAAGAACTTGAGGAGAGGAGATCCATCCTCTCAAAAGCCTTGGAGAGGAGATGATTTTTAACCAGATGAAATCCCCTCAAGTTGGGGATGGAGAGGAGAAGCGGTAACCGCATACTCTACGCCTTAACCGGTAGACCTGGATGCGGGAAGACCACGGCGATCCTAAAGATAGTCGAGGAACTCAAGAGCAAGGGCGTCGAGGTCGATGGGATGTATACGGAGGAGCTGAGGGTTAGTGGGAGGAGAGTTGGATTCATGGTTAAGAGGATCTGTGGAGGGGAGGGCATACTCGCCCACGTAAATCTGAGAGATGGGCCAAGGCTTGGAAGATATGGGGTGAATCTAGCGGATCTCGAGAGGATCGGAGTCTCGGCGATACTTGACGGAATTAGAGATGCTGATGTGGTCGTCGTCGACGAGGTTGGGCCTATGGAGCTCTTCAGCCGGAGATTCAAGGATGCCGTTGAGAGGTTATTGAGTTCAGATAAACATGCTGTCTTAACCGTCCATTATAGATCTAGGGACAAGCTCGCGATGAAGGTTAGGAGGCTCGCTGGAGACAACCTCATAACCTTGAATGAGTTGAATAGGGATAGGGTTCCGAGGATCATAGTCGGCAAGATCTTGGAGGCTTTGGAGAAGAGATGAGGGATGTCGTTGAGAGGGTTGGATACGAGGTCGAGCTTAGGGTTGAGGGTAAGGCCAAGTTCTATGCTCCAAGGCTTCCAACCGAGAAGGGATATGCCCCGACGAGCCTCCCAGTATTCTATAACCCAGTCTCCAAGCCAAACCGCGACATGGCCATACTCTTCGCAATGACATTCTTCAAAGATAGGAGGATTAGGATCTGCGAACCCCTTGCCGGAACGGGTGTCAGGAGCATTAGATTGGCCTTGGAGACCGATGTTGTGGATGAGGTTGTGGCGAATGACATCTCAAAGAAAGCCTATGAGCTCATGAAACTGAACATCGAATTAAATGGCGTTGGAGAATATGTTAAGCCCATGAACCTAGAGGCGAACGAGCTCCTCTCCATGTGTGGGAGGGGGAGGCCAAGATATAATTACGTGGATATAGATCCAGCCGGATCACCCGCAAAGTTCATGGAGAA
>Ga0190286_1000962_pt1 | contig 10976 bp, 7 predicted proteins | sample 48691834_MG_FD_183241 | JGI IMG/M metagenome (GOLD analysis project Ga0190286, IMG submission 183241) | Hydrothermal vent microbial mat bacterial communities from Southern Trench, Guaymas Basin, Mexico - 4869-18-3-4_MG | ecosystem: Environmental > Aquatic > Marine > Hydrothermal vents > Microbial... | reverse complement strand
ATATAGATGGGCTTGCCATAGGCGGAGAGTTGTTTGAGGAGCTGGTAGAGTCCCTCAGGATAGATCTCCCCCCAGGTGCCAGGTCCCCTCTCGGCTCCCTCCGGGATGCAGCGGCGTCCAAAGAGCTCGAATGGTCTGGAGACATCGAAGGCCACCAGGCTGCGGGAGTAGTAGTTGAGGCCCATGTAGTCTATGGAGTCCACCGCCTCAGGCACGATCTGCCCCCTTCCCAAGGGGAAACGGAGTTTGCCATCACGCAGGGCCCAGAGGAAGAGACGGTTATAGAGCCGATCCTGCACCTTTGCCACCAAACGATCCAGAGCAGAGGACGGATCAGCAGGGTCAAGGAGATGCATGTTATAAGCAACGCCCACCTGGGCATCTGCCTGTAGGCGATGGATGGCCCGATAGGCCGCAGCGTGGGCTAGAACCATGTTACGCAGCACCCTGAAGCAAAGGCGGAAGCTCCTCTTGCCGGGCGGCCAAACACCCAAGAGATAGCCCTGGTAGGCGTAGACGTTGGGCTCGTTGATGGTACACCAGAGGGTCACTAAATCGCCCAGCTCTTCCACCACTTTGGTCACATACCGCTCGAAGAGGGGGATGACGGCCTCGCTCTCCCATCCGCCCTTCTCGACCAGCCAGAGAGGGTTAGTGAAGTGGTGGAGGGTGACCATGGGCTCGATATCCCGTTCCCGCAAAGCGGTGAGCATCCGTCGGTAGCGGGCGATGGCCTCGCCGCTCCATTCGCCTTCCTTGGGCTCGATGCGGCTCCACTCGACCGAAAGACGGTGAGCATTCTGGCCCATCTCGCGGGCTAAGTCGAAGTCCTCCTCAGCGCGGTTCCACCAATCACAAGCCAACCCTGAGCGGCTTCCATCTTTGATATGCCCGGGCACCTTTTCCCATTCCCACCAGTCATTGTTGGCATTGTTCCCCTCGACTTGATGGGAGCTGGTAGCCGTGCCCCAGAGGAAATCATCAGGGAAGCGCAGCACCGCATCGTTCGCCAACCTAATCCCTCCCCTCATGGATAGATTCTCCCCAGCATCCTGGGGAAGGGGATGGCCTCCCGGATGTGGTGGATGCCGCAGATCCAAGCCACAGTGCGCTCTAAGCCCAGCCCGAAGCCGGAGTGGGGTACAGAGCCGTAACGCCTGAGGTCCAGATACCACTCGTAAGCCTGACGGGGGATGCCCAGTTTCTCGATCTGCTTCTCCAGGTATTCCAAATCAGCGCTGCGCTCCCCTCCGCCGATTATCTCGCCATAGCCCTCGGGGGCGAGGAGGTCGACCGATTTACACACCTCAGGACGTTCAGGCTCGACCGCCATATAGAAGGCCTTGCATCGAGTGGGATAGTGGTGGACGAAGACCGGCTTCTCGAAGCGCTCGCTGATAGCCGTTTCATGAGGGGCCCCGAAATCGTCGCCCCACTCGATCTCCATCCCCTCCTGCCTGAGCATCTCCACCGCTTCGTCGTAGCTGATGCGGGGAAAAGGCGGGATGACCTTCTTCAGAAGGGTGGTATCGCGTTTCAGCACCCCCAGCTCCCGGGCACAGTCCTTTAAAGCCGTCTGCACGATGTAGCTTACGAACTCCTCTTGCACCCGCATGCACCCTTCCAGGTCGCAATAAGCCATCTCCGGCTCCACCATCCAGAATTCCATCAAGTGCCTGCGGGTCTTGGACTTCTCGGCGCGGAAGGTGGGGCCGAAGCAATAGACCTTGCCGAAGGCCATGCAGGCTGCCTCGTTGTAAAGCTGACCGCTCTGGGTGAGGTAAGCCGGCCTGCCGAAGTAATCCGTCTCAAACAATGTGGTGGTATCCTCGCAGCTGGTAGGGGTGAGAATGGGCATATCCAGGTTGATGAAGCCATGGGAATCCAGCCAATCGCGGATGGCTTTTACCACCCTGGCGCGGACGCGGAGGATGGCATGCTGGCGGATGGAGCGAAGCCAGAGGTGTCGATGCTCCATCAGGAAACCCACTCCGTGCTCCTTAGGGGTGATGGGATAATCTTTAGCCAATTGCACGATCTCGATGTCCTTCACCGCCAGCTCGTAGCCGCCTGGTGCACGTTTATCGGCTCGCACTGTACCAGTGACGATGATGGAAGACTCCTGAGTAACGGTCCTGGCTGCCTCGAAGACCCCAGAGGCCACATCCTTCTCGAAGACCACCCCCTGGATCAGGCCTGTGCCGTCCCGCACCAGGAGGAACTGCAGGCGCCCTTTGTCCGTGCTGTTGTAGAGCCAACCCTTGATTGTCACTTCCTCGCCCACATGGGCAGCGATATCCTGAATGTAGACATGCTCGGCCAAAGTCATACCTCCAGATCCATCGCTGATTACTCCCGGAGTCGATTATACCATCACCATCATCCCGCGTCAATGCGATTCGCTCGCCTCCTCAGGCAATTCGGAGATCGGCTTCACCCGCCAATGGGGGAGGAATTGCCGCAGCAATGCCTTGTCCTCTTCGGTGAAGGTCCCAGAAAGTGCCAATCCCCCGAGGTAGATCGATCCAGCTAAGGGTATGAGAGCAGGGAGGCTCATGCTCCGCAGCAACCAGGCTAAACCTCCCGCTAAGCCGGCGGATAAAGCTGGCCTCCAGATGAGCCTCGCCCAGGGTACAGGGGCCAGATGCCTGCGCAGGCAATAGTAGAAGGGCAGGAAAAGGGCCAGCTCGGAGAAGAGATGGATCAGCGCCGAGGCCTGATAGCTGTAAATGGGAATGAAGATGAGGTTGGCGATAATGGTGAAGGCCAGGCCAATGGCAAAGGCCCTGGTCAGGAAACGCTGCTGGTTGAGAGCGATGAGGACGTAGTTGGTCACGCTGTTGATAAACCCTATGGGGATGGACCAGATCATGAGCTGTAAGGCAATGCGGGAGTCAGGGAGGTATTGGGAGCCGCCTAAGAGATAGACCAGAGGTTTAGCCAGCAAGGTGGTGAGCAGGGCGATGGGCAGAGCTAAGATGACCAGCAGCCTGACGGAGAGGAGATAAGCTCTGCGCAACGAATCCCTGTCCCAAGCAGCGTAGCGGGACATGAGGGGGAAGATAGCGATGGTGAAAGAGGCAGGGATGACGTTGAGAGCGTCCATGAATTTGTAGGCCACGCTATACAACCCCACCACGGCGTTACCTTGCATGGACTCCAAAAGAGCCACGTCTATCTTGAAGAAGAGGACGGAAAGGAGGTTGTTGAGCATTAATGGCCAGGAGAGGTTTACCATCTCCCTTTGCAAAGGGAGATCAAGCTCAAAACGGGGCCTGAAGCAATGGCGGGCAAGGAGGTGAAGCAGAATAGCCGCAGTAACCACATTGACCAGGATGGAGACGCCGGCCAAGCCGACGAATCCCAGTCCTGAGAATAAGGCCAGGGTCCCTAAGGTGACTGTGAGCACGGTGCTCACCGTGGTGACCAGCGCGGGGTATTCCATCTTCTCGAAGGCATTGAAGGCAGCGGTGAAGCCATTGGCCATGCTGGCCGGGATGAGGCCCATAGCCAGAAGGGCGATGGCAGCGATGGTATCTCTGGCCAGTGGCTTCGTAAGCTGGCGGATACCGATGAAGCCCGCTAAAAGCGGAGCGGCGACGACGATGAGCATCAGGCGGAGGATGATCATGCTTGTCAAGTAGCGGTTGGCCAGGGTATGATCCTTCGCCACCTCCCGCTGCAGGAGGATATTCAACCCAAAAGTGGTGAAGATATCCAGCCACATCCAGATGGTTACAGCGAAATAGTACTTGCCGGCGGCAGTGGGACCTAAGATGCGAAGCATCAGGGCAGCGAAAGCGGTCTCGATGGTTTTGTTCATCAGCTGAAGGGCTATGGGGGCTAAGGTGTTCTTGGCCACGCGCTTGGCATCGGACTCCTCGATCGCCTCCGAATAGAGCCGTCCCCAGAGCCAATAGCCCCCTAACAGGACGAGGATCATCACAGCCACAAAGCTGACGAAGAGCCCCAGTTTGAAGGACATAGGCGTGTACTTAAACCGCACCGTCCACCGCCCAGCTGGCAATTCTACCGCCCTGAAGTTGCCATCGGCGCGGAGGATCTCCAGCTCCCGCTCCTCTCCTCTCCCCTGAGGGCGATAGAAGGCTTTCCAACCGGGGAAATAGCTATCGGCCAAGATGAGGAATCCTGGCCCGTCCAGCTCAACATCGATGAGGACCTGGTTGGGCGTGTAGGAGGTGATGATAGCCGGGAGCAGGGAGCAGGAAGCAGGCTCTTCTACTTGTTGCTGGTTGCTGGTTGCTTGCTGCTCAAGAATCACGTATCGCCGTGGGTCGTAGGTACGCAGCGCCTCTGCCACATCGTCAGCCACCACCGCGCAGCTTTCGGGCAGTGCAAAGGCACGGGGCATGCACCCCTCATTACGATAAACTCGAACCTCACCATCGTAGACGAGCGTATACTTGGGATTGTCTATCTCCTCCAGGGTGAGCACGTACTTGACGTTGAGCAAATCTAAGAGGGGCGAATCGAGCGATTCAGGGTGGCGGAGTCGAGCTACACGATTGAACTGGAGCTCCCCCTGTTCCTCGATGAGGCTCATGTAATCGGTGTACTGCTTGGGGATGATGGAGTCGTAACCCCTGATGTCGCTTAAATCGTAGAACATGCCAGCGTTGGCGATGAAAGGCTTCTGGCTTTTGGTATCGAAGGTGGTGATGCGGAAAAGCCCTGGATCACTCTGCAGAAACTTCACCACCGGCGGCTTGAAGTCCAGAAGTTTGGGGTTAACGGCGGGGTTGAAACCGTAGCCGAAGCTCAGGAGATCGAAGGCGAGAACGATCAGGGCCAGGGGCTTCCACCGATGAAGTCGCCCTGACTTGGTGACCGGAACCCCGCTATGGCGGCCGAGGAGCAGGACCCCGCCGCTCGCTGCTAACTTCAAACCGAAGATCAAAAGATTGCAGAACTGGTAGGAGAAGAACATACGGCCGTCGGCGAAGGCCTCCGGGGCCTTGGCCAAATTCAACATAGCCTTCTCAGCCAGAGCGATGGCGAAATCGGGGAAGAGGAGGCTCAGGGCCAGGACCGCTAGCACTCCCAAGCCGACCCCAAGAGCCCCCTGACCGAGAAGGACGGTTGCTTTATGCTCCCTATCAAGGCGATCTGCCCCTAAGCCCGCCAGCACAGCCACGCTCAAGGTGTAGGGGAAAATCCACCTGAAGGGCGAATGCAGCTGCTTAATCCCTGGCACTCCGTAGTAGAGCAAAGCATAGAGGGGCGTGCCGAAGACGAAGGCCAAAGAAATGAGGGCCAAAGCGGTGAAAATCAGGATGTACAAACGGCCGCTCGCCTTGCGGCGCGCTCCCCAAATGGCCACAACAGCCAAAAGCAACGGCAATATCCCCACATAGCTTCCCCCTTCGACATAGTTCTTGATCCCCCAGTAGATGGTATCAATAGGATGGCCGTAGTAATTCCGCGTCACCGCGACCATCCGGCGGCTGAAGACGTCGAAGTAACTGTGGTGGCTGGGATTGCCGAAGAAATCGGGGATGAGGAAAGCGATCAACCGCCGCGCAGGGTAGGCCCACTCGATAACCTGCTGATAGGTGGCTGAATCCTGGCGGAAGCTCGTCCGCACCAATTCGTAGAGGGGGATGAGCTGCACCGCCCCCAGTCCGAGACCCAGGATTATCATGATGGTTAACCACAAGGCCGGCCATCCCACCTGGCGAAGGCCACCTCTCTGCCCTAAACTGGCCAGCCGGCAGGCCGCGTAGAACACCATGATCAGCAGCACGTAGATGGTGATCTCCACATGCCCTGCCAGGATCTGCAAACCCAGGGTCACGCCGCCGATGGCCGTATAAGGGATGGCCGCTTTGCCCTCACCGTGCCTGATGATGAGTTCCATCATGGCCAGAAGAAGGGGCAACCACGCAGCGGCCGCTATGATCATGGGGAAGACCACACTCACGACCATAAAAGCGCTGAGCATGTAGGTGATGGCTGCCACCGTGGCCCCCAAGCGGCTCACACCGATGACCCGCGCATAGATGTACATGAAGAGGCCAGCCAGGAAGAGCTGGAGGACGGTAAAGTAGCCGTAAGCTTTAGCGAGGGGCATGATGTAAAATAGCAGGCTGAAGGGATAGAGGGCCGAATGCTGGCCGGCGGCTAAGAAGGGCACCCCAGCGAAAAGGTAAGGGTTCCAAAGGGGGAGGCGGCCAGCTTTGATGGATTCGACGATGAAGTGCTTCCAGGCGTAGTTCTCCAGGATGAGGTCGCTTAAGAGCTGGTTGTGGGGGATAGAGACACCGAGTTCTCCAGCGAAGGAACGCCAAGGTTCAAAGACGAAGAGGTTATCAACAGGCAGAAGGGTCTTCCCAGCGAAGACCACCTGCCAAAATAGGAGGACGGGAAGCACAGCCAAGATGAGAATTATAAACAAAGTGAGAGACCTTCCCTTCACCAACGTACTCCTCCCAGTAGATCCAGAATCGAAGACGATTATACTATGATAAGCTTAAAAGGTCAATAAATTGTTGCAATGGGATTAAAAATTGAGTATAATAATAACGGATTCCTTCGGAGCAAAGCGGACTCGCGAGAGCCCGCTGTCAAGGCAAAAAGGGGATGCCAAATGGCTACAAAGGTCCTGCTTTTTGAAAAAAACGTCCCTGCAGCGGGCTCTCTGAGTTCTAACCTGGAGCAAGAGGGCTACTCAGTGCTGCTCGCTGAGGACGAAGCCAAGGTCATCGAATGGGCCAGCTCAGGGGAACCGGACTTGTTGATATTGGACATCAGTGCGCTTGGCCCTGAGGGTTTAAAGGTTTGTGAGAGCTTGCAGCAGGAGATCGAGAGGCTTCCCAGCTTATTCATCCTCCCCAAGGGTGGGAAGCTCAAAGAAGGAGGGATAAAAGGCGACGCCTGCCTCGCCCGGCCCTTAGACCGGAAGCAGTTATCGAGCTCCATCAAGAGGGTCCTGCGGCTTTGGGGGAGGAAATTCCTCCGGGTGGGACGACTGACGCTGAACTTAGAGACCCATCGCGTCTTCCGCGGGAACAAAGCGTATAGATTGCCTCCCAAGCAGTTCGACCTGCTGAAAGCTTTCATGCGCCACCCGGGGAAAGTACTGAGCCGTAAGTTTCTGATGAAAGAGGTCTGGGGCACCGATTACTTAGGCGATACCAGGACCCTGGACGTTCACATACGCTGGTTACGGGAGAAGATAGAGGAAAACCCGAGCTCCCCTCGTTACCTGCACACAGTAAGGAAAAAGGGCTATCGTCTCGAGGCCCCTGACGAAGGGTAGCCATTCGCTCTTTCACGCGGCTTCGAGCGATTTCGCAGCCTGTTCAAGCCTCTTCATGAGGCGTGACTTGTGTCGGGCAGCCTTATTCCTGTGGATGACCCCTTTGGCAACCGCTTTATCCAAAGCACTGTAGGCTAACCTTGCCATCTCTCTGGCCTCGTCGATCCTCCCTTCCTCGATCAGCGCTTTAACCTTTTTAATGTAGGTGCGAGCTCGCGAGCGAAGAACCCGGTTGCGTTCCCGTTTCCTCCTCGAGCTCCTCATCTGCTTCTTAGCCGATGCTGTATTAGCCAAAGCTCAACCCTCCTTTCCACTCCGCTGGAATCATATATACACCCTTTTTGCCAATTTGTCCAATCCGATTTGACATAGGAGCGATTTTATGATATATTCCATTTGGGCCGTTAGCTCAGGCTGGTTAGAGCACCGGCCTTTTAAGCCGGGTGTCACAGGTTCGAATCCTGTACGGCCCATCATGAGGAGCACCTCCGCAATGGAGGTGCTTTTTCATTTGCCGCTCTTATGGTATAATAAGTGGTGAGTTAACCAGAGAGCAGTTGTACAATTTGTGCCACTATATGCATCGGATGCTTTCAAACGAGCTCAGGTGATTCGCTCTGATAAGCAGGGGGAAGGGAGATGAAACACTTACTCAGCATCGCTGACCTCTCCTCGGAGGAGGTATGGCAGATCTTGGACCTGGCCGGAAGGCTTAAAAAGGAGTGGCAAAAGGGCGGCAACAAGCCCATCCTTAAAGGCAAGACCTTAGGGATGATCTTCCAGAAACCATCCCTGAGGACGAGGGTTTCCTTCGAGATGGGCATGATCCACCTGGGTGGAAAGGCCATCTACCTCTCGCCGGATGAGGTAAAGTTGGGTGTGCGAGAGAGCGTGGCTGATGTGGCAAGAGTCCTCTCCCGATACGTGGATGGCATCTTGGCCCGCGTCTTCTCCCACCGCCATGTTGAGGAGTTAGCCGCGCACTCCTTGGTTCCGGTCATCAATGGCCTCTCCGATTATAACCACCCCTGCCAAGCCCTATCTGATCTCTTCACCATCCGCGAGAAAAGGGGGAAACTCTCGGGCCTCAAACTAGCGTATGTGGGCGATGGCAACAATGTAGCCGTTTCCCTCCTCTTCGCCACAACTAAAGTGGGCATGGACATCTCCGTCGCCTCCCCCAAAGGATATGAACCTCCGGACGAGGTCATAGAGTTGGCCAGGAGCTTCGCCACCCAAAGCGGGAGCAAGGTCGAGATCACCAACGATCCGTTCGAAGCGGTGAAGGGGGCCGATATCATCTACACCGATGTCTGGGTGAGCATGGGCCAGGAGGCGGAATCCGAGGAGCGGCTGAAGGTATTCCCCCCTTACCAGGTCAACGCCCGACTGGTGGAGGCGGCCGATCCGGATTGCATGGTGATGCATTGCTTGCCAGCCCATCGAGGTCAGGAGATCACCGACGAAGTAGCCGACGGCCCCCACTCCATCATCTTCGATCAGGCAGAGAATCGCCTGCATGCTCAAAAAGCAATTTTGGCCCTGATTTTAGGTGGCAAGCCAGCCCTCGCATGAAGGCAAGCGGACCCCTTCCAGCGAGAGCTGGCCGCCGGGAGGAATGAATTGAGGGATATCTTATGGGTGTTTTCCCAACTCGATCCCTTCAGCGTGATGGACATCCTGCTAGTGGGATTGATAATCTATGGTATCCTCCGATTGATCCAAGGGACCCAAGCTGTTCAGCTGTTACGTGGGATCATCGTCCTGGTGCTGATAGCTCTATCCGTCATCAATCTCCTGCACTTGAGGGCTTTAAGCTGGCTGATCAGGAGCTCTTTCTCAGCCCTGCTGGTGGCTATCCCTGTCATCTTTCAGCCGGAGCTCAGGAGGGCTTTGGAGCGGCTCGGTCGGACGAGTTTTCTGGTTAACCGGCTGGCAGGGGAGGCGGCCATCGACCGGGCTATCGGGCACATCTGCCGAGCCTCCCAGAAGCTCTCCAAACTCCGACACGGTGCCCTGATCATTTTAGAGCGAGAAACGGGGCTGCAGGATTACATCGATACGGGGGTGAAGATAGACAGCCTCCTCTCCAGCGAGCTCCTCTTAACCATCTTCCAGCCCCATACCCCCCTACACGATGGAGCGGTGATCATCCGCGGGGATAGGGTAGCGGCAGCCGCCTGCGTGCTGCCATTGGCGGAGACGACAAGGCTTAAGCCACGCTTAGGTACCCGCCATCAGGCGGCGGTGGGCATCACTGAACAGAGCGACGCCTTAGCGATCGTGATCTCCGAGGAGACGGGCACCATCTCCGTAGCATACAATGGCCGCATGGTCCGCCACCTGGATGAGAAGCGGCTGAGCAGGATCCTCCATACCTTCTACCGTCCGGTATGGAAGAGAACCCAGAGTCGGTTTTGGAGAAGGGTCGAGAAATGGAAAAGCGTCTGAGCACGCATCGCATCTGGAATGAATTGGGCTCGATAGCCTTGGCCTTAGTACTGGCCCTCGTGATCTGGATTGTGGCCGTTTATGAGGAGAATCCGCCGAGGACGGAACCCTTTCCCCAAGGTATCCCCATTGAGATAGTGGGGAAAGAGGAAGGGTTGGTGATCCTCGGCGACATCGCCAAGGAGGTGCAGATCACTGTCAGGGCACCTAAATCGACCTGGGAAAGCCTCGGCCCGAGCAGCTTCCGAGCGTTCGTGGACTTGGAGGGCTTAGGAGCCGGCCTGCACGAGGTCAAGGTCCAGGTGGAGTGCTCCAGCAGTTCGGTTGAGATCCTCAAGAAGAAGCCCGAGAAGGTGACCATCCGATTGGATAAACTCAAGGAGAAAGAGTTCACCATCCAAGTCGACGTCCTGGGAACGCCAGCGCGGGGCTATGTCGCCAAGACCCCGATGGTTATGCCTCCCAAGGTTAAACTGAAAGGGCCCAGCTCAATCGTCGATCGGGTCGTCACCATGGTGGCTGAGGTTTACGTAGGGGAGGCGAAGGAGGACGTCGAGAAGGAGCTTGCACCTCTGCCCTGCGATGGGGAAGGGAAACCCCTCAGCGGGGGCACCATAGATCCCCCACGAGTTCGGGTACGTGTGCCCATCGAACAGATGTTGGGATACAAAGACGTGGCTGTCAAAGTGCTCTGGGAGGGGCAAGTGGCCTCAGGCTATCGGATCAGCGAGATCTCGGTTGACCCCTCCGTTGTGACCATCACCGGCAGTCCCTCAGCCATTAAAGGGGTGCCTGGTTATCTGCAGACGGTGCCTGTGGACATCGAGGGAGCCACAGAGGACGTGGTGGAGCGCGTTCCTCTGATCCTGCCCCAGGGTATCAGCGTGCTGGATAGGCAGAGCGTCCTTGTCAAGATAGGCGTGGCTGCTATAGAGAGCAGCCTGACTATGCGCCGCGAATTGACCATCCAGGGGCTGGAACAAGGCTTAGAGGCCCATCCCTCGCCGGATACAGTAGACGTGATTATCTCAGGACCGCTGCCCAAGCTGAAGGATTTAGACCCCGAAAAGGTGCAGGTCGTGCTCAATGTGTTCGGTTTAGGGGAAGGCACTCATAAGCTCAAACCCGTAGTCGTTGTGCCCGAGGAGATCAAGGTGGGAAGCATCGTACCGGAGACCATCGAGGTGAAGATAAGCGTGGCGCCGACTCCCTCCCCAACCAGCACTCCCAAGCCCACCCAGACCCC
>Ga0190286_1000961_pt1 | contig 10979 bp, 9 predicted proteins | sample 48691834_MG_FD_183241 | JGI IMG/M metagenome (GOLD analysis project Ga0190286, IMG submission 183241) | Hydrothermal vent microbial mat bacterial communities from Southern Trench, Guaymas Basin, Mexico - 4869-18-3-4_MG | ecosystem: Environmental > Aquatic > Marine > Hydrothermal vents > Microbial... | reverse complement strand
TCCTTGGTCAGGTCAGCGCTTAAGATGGCCTCGGTCCAAAGTGGCCCTAAGTCCTCGAAGAACTCGCTTGCCTCCCCGTCGGAGTCGTCCAGGACGGTCCAGCCGTCCATGTATTCCTCGGTGATGGCCTCTAAGACGACCAGGGCGCTGCGGCCGTCCCCGGCCTCGACAAACTCCCACACCTGGTCCAGCACCGAACGCAGTTCCGAGACCAAATCCCCCACATGCCAGTATGCCTCCGAGGGGCGCATGTGGTCCAGGCTGTGAAGGATGGTCCGGACCCGACGGCGGAATGGTGCAGGGTCCAGGGGCGTGCGACGTGGGCGGGGTGAAGGTTTGCCGTCGGAAGGAGGTTTCTGTACGGCCTGAACGTAACTCTCAACCTCGTCCGCCAGGTAGGGATGGTGCTCGACGAGCTCCTGCAGGACCGTCCGTAGCTGGTCCCGATCCATCTCCGCAAGGAGCTCCTCCAAAGGGGGGCGTTCCTCCACAAGCTCAGGATTGTGGATGTAGGTCAGAAGCACCGCCACGATGTGCTTGCAGTATCCTCCCCAGTCGTAAGGACATGAACAGTAGGCATCGGCTATGCCGTCTGCCTCTAAGGTTATGCGCACCCGGTAAGGCTCGTACTGGCTTCCCTCCACCTCTGCCGTAAGCTGGTTCCCCCTCAGGACCACCGAGAGCACGGCTCCCTGCTCGTAGTACCTGTAGCCACGCTGGAAGGAGCTTTCGGTAGCATATCCTCTGATCGTGGCTTCGTCCAACTTGGGAAGGGGACCCGACATAACTTCATCACCCCCGATGCGAAGTGCCTTTCTTCACCGTTCGACAAGCTCCGGTATGAAGTTCCTGAAGATAGCCCTTATATCTTCGTCCACCCTCCCGCTCACAGAGCACATAAGCACTGCCTGAACGTCGTTATCCTCGAACTCGTAGAGGTATTCCGAGACCTCTAAGACAGCTCCACGCATGTGTTCCTCTTGGGAGTTAGCTATGGTATCGAATAGCTTCAGGTACGCAACACACCGGTGGACACGCCTGACCTTCTCGAAGAACTGGCGGATGGACCACTCCGTCTCTCCGAACCATCTGGACTTAAATAGATTACAGTTTACCACGAAATATGGGCATCCGAAATGCCCACGTATGCCGTGGGCTATCGTGGAAGCTACCTTATCTGCTAATCGGCTCTTACGGTCGAACTGGAGCAGGATGGGCATGAAGGTCGGCCTCTCTATAAAGGCCTTCACAATCTCCCCTATTTTCCTGACGATTTCCCGGTCCTGGATTTCGTCCCTCCTGTCCTTAGGCTCCTCGAGCCTGTACCCCCTTAAGGCAGAAGGGGTCACATGCCTCCTGGCCTCTTCCAAATCCTCTTGGGTGATCCTATGTTGCTCCTTAAGAGCAACTCTGAGCAGAACTTCGTTGACCAACTGACGTAGGTCCGCCCCGGTGAAGCCTTCCGTCCTTTCTGCGATGGTCGTTAAGTCAGGCCCAGAAATTTCGATATCATAGAGCGATTCTTCCTTAACCTTCTTGAGGAGTATCCCCAAGATCTCCCTCCTCTCCTCCAGGGTCGGCGGTTCGAACTCGACCTCCATGTCGAACCTCCCCGGCCTCCTGAGGGCAGGGTCCAGGGCTTCCGGGCGGTTTGTGGAACCTATCACCATCACATGGCCCTCTTCCTCACGACCTTCCTCTAAGCCATCCATAAGGCTCAGAAGTTGGCCGACCAACCTTGGTTCCAGCTCGCCCCTCACCATATCCCGTCTCGGGGCTATCGCATCTATCTCATCTATGAACAGGATGGCCAGTCCCTTTTCCCTTGCCAGATATTCTGCTTCCCTGAACTTCTTCCTGAGCCTCGCTTCGCTTTGGCCGTAATACTGGGAGACTATCTCAGGACCCCTGATGATAACTCTTCCGATGTCGAGCTGTTCGGCCAATGTCCTCATAAGCAGGGTCTTCCCGGTTCCCGGAGGGCCGTAAAACAATATCCCCCTCGGAGGCTCTCCGCCAGGAAACCTCCCGCCCTTTAACAGCAGAAACAGACCTACTATCTTGTCCAAGACTTCATCCCTGATGATCACCTTTTTCCTTATCTCTTCCTTTTCATCTTTAAGCTTCTCAAGGAAGCCCTTCTCCTCGGTCTTCTTGGGAAGATCGTCCTGCACGTCTGACCTCCTTCACGAACTTGTCCATGTCCATGAGGTACCATCTCCACCTCTTAAGAGATGGCATCTCATCCTTACTTGATGAGGTGGGAACGCTCAGAGTGAGCACCTTGAACTTAACTTCTATATCGGGATAGAGGACCTTATAAGCCCGCTCCCTATGTCTCAGTTCTTCATAGTGCAGGATTGTTGATATGGGCCTTAAAACGACCCATATCTTTCCCATGGAAAGTTCGTTTTGATACTTAGCCACTGTCTTATCTATCTTCTTCATGGGCTCAAGGGTGCCTACGAGGGTCTCTATCTCTACATAGACCTCACCTTCAGGAGAGGAATATGTTAAATCTGGGGTAACAACATTCTGATTAACATTCTGACTTCCTTTCAAAGGCTTTTCTATTTCTATCTCCTTCTCCTTTATTTCACGCACAAACTCACAGAGGTCCTCGAAGTCTTTGATAATCCTTTTCTTTCTGTCCCTCAGCTCGTTCAATAAAGCCATAAATGTAGCAACTTTCAAAGGATACTGTTGTCTGTCCGTCCCGCCATCTGCCGCTTTCGTATCCCGTTCCACGAATACTGAGAACATATAAAGGGTTCGTTCTAAGATTTTCTCATATAGTTCCAGGATGTCCAGAAACTTATACAATTCTATCTCTTTTCCGAACCTAAGGTTCATTCCAACCAGCTTAGTACAGACTTCCCTATATCTACTCTCGTCAGGAGAACAGGTATAAACCTTAACACCTTCTAACTTCAGAACATCCTCCGTCTGCTCTAACTCCCCGGGGTTAACCGCTATGGCGAGTATCCCGAACTGCTGTAAGAATGCTGAATCCAGACGTCCCCTGACCGTTCGGGCGAACTCCTCAACATCAAAAAACTCCTTCCGAAAGTCCAGGAATTCTATCTTGCCTGCAAATGTGAACCGATCCAGGGAGTGGGGCTCCAACGAATCCACATTATCCTCATCTGGTTCCCTAAAGGTCACCTTCGGATATCTGTCGGTAATCTCCCTGAAAAGCTCGTTCAGGACATAGAGTATCGGGATATGCCATTCACTTTCTCCTCCCTCCCCTATCAGGACCACTATCGGGGAATCCGAGCTTTCCCCAAAGCTCCTCGGTATCCTCATCTTCTTCTTAAAGCCTATGAGCTCCTCCAATATGGGGAGTTCCCCCTCACCTCCTCCGGCGAAAATGGATTCTATACTTCTCACTTCCTCTACCGGCTCCAATCGTGTATCCACCTTCCGCTCCTGTTCTATTGAAACTTCCTTTACCATAGGGTCGAGGATGATGGGTTCAAAAATGGGCTCCTTGATTTTCCTTAGCTCTGTGTTCCAGGAACTTGATAGGACTTCCACCTCCGGTGCGAACAGGTTCAAGTCCACCACCTCAGTTCTTACCTCCGGGACCTGGACCTGCCTGACCTGTGTGGCGAGGGACGAATCCAGAGGCTCTACCCTAACCTCTGTAAGGGATAGGTCTGCTGGAACGACTTCGACAGGCTCCTGGACCTCAACCTGCCTGAGGTTCGTGTTGAAAGACCCAAGGTCGTCTATCTCGAATAGTTCTAAGCTGATATCAGATAGATATATCTCCTTCTCTCTGACCTGCTCCTTTTCCTTCTGAGCTTTTTCTGGTTTCTCGGTTTCTTTTCCGGTAATATCTAAATTCTGCCGATCTACCTGAATTTCCTCCGGTTCTTCTTTGAATATAGACCTAAGCTTTTCCTTCATTTTGTATCACCCCTTCAATCCATTCCTTAGCGATGTGTGGAAATTTAGATCTAAAATGTATCTCTAAAGGGCCGAAAGTTATTATGTCGATCATCCCCGAACATATTAAGGGTGACAATCTCATCAGGAAGTCAGATAATGACAAATCTAGAGGTGTACTACTGAATTTGGAATAACCTCGTGAGTAACCGTTGTTTACTTCTACTATCTTTCCGTTATCTATTTTAACTATAAAATCTGAACGTTGAGGGTCTATATAACTTGCCACTGAGACAAAGAATGGCTTATACTTGTCCCAAGGGAAACTTATTTGGATTCGGTAAGACGCTTCACGCACAGCCCTTTCAAAAATCTCCGCAACCTTTAGCATTTTTACTCCGGCGAGGAAAGAGTGTAACTCTAAAAACTTAGAAATCAAGGAGCGATCTCCTCGCCACAGCATAACGAGCTTACTCTCTGTTCGCCCCTCAATCTCTTTTAAGTCCATCATATAATGAGCCTTAAGGCCCAAAAAATTAGTAAGTTCTTCCAATGCACCAAGGTCGCATTCGAGAAACTCCTGAAGCACCTTTCTGGGAATTGCTCTCACATAGAACATGAAGGTCATAAAGGGATTAACACCTACTGAGAGGTTAAGGGCTTTCTGTCTGAAATCGTTCACCAGCGAAAGTAACTCCTTCGGCTCTTCACCTGGGGAAGGTAGCAGTTCATCCGGTTTTTCTGTATGTTCGACTGGGCGAGGAAAGACTGTTATATCCCTCCTTAAACCTACAGCCTCAAGCTCGATTCCCAACTTTTGACATAATTGCCATTCTATTATATTGTCGAGAAGCCGAAGCAAATCGTAAATCTGAACGGATGCTATCCATGACCCTCGTCTGAGGTTTATCTTAACCTCATCCCCGAGAAGCTCGTAGGATTGTATACTTTCATCCAAAGTGGAAGCTCCCTGAGCGCACATTCCGAAGTAGTCGAACATGAACTTGGCGAAGGACCTGTCCACATCCTGTCCGGGTCCTATGCCTCCGTAGAGGCACACCCGGACCTTCTCCCTTATTTCTTCTTCGACATCAACTATGGGCTTTCCTTCGAACTTCTGAAGGAAGTTGTTAAACTCGTTTAGCCTGTAGGTCAAGCTATAGAACGGCACGATATCATTTTCCAAGAATTCCCTCCAGGCCCCCAGCTCCCAAATCCTTTTCTCCCTGGCCCATTCCCTCAGGGATTTCATCTCCACCTCCTTAGCATTCCTGAATCTTGTCCTTGCTCAGTCTTTCCTCACATCCAGCTCCCTTACGGCAAAATCCAGTATCTTCTCCGCAAGGAAGATCACAAACTCTGCGTCCTCCGAAGAAAGCTCTGCTTTCGGCCTATACCTTGCTAAGGCCCTTAGCCTTAAAGCCTTATTAAGCTCCCTCCCGACTTCCGGTTCAAACTTCCCACTGAGCACGAAGATCTTGCTGAACTGCCCTATCAGACCACCATGGGAGGACGCAAGCTCACTACCTGTATTTATAATATGGACTTCTCCTTTAGAACCAATGGCTTACCACAACTTATAACTTCCCATAAGAAAGGCGACGAGCCCACTTCATCTCTATACTCCTTATAGGACATCAATGTTACCTCCGGGACCTCGCCGTATCTGCAAGCTAATCTGTAACAGACATCGTCCACAACATCGGCCATCCTGTCATAGTTCACTTTATCCGAATATATGACCAAAATATCGATGTCACTCCCGTCGTGAGCGAGTCCCTTTGCTACGCTACCGAACAGGTAAACGCCGTATATATCTTCGGACAAGCTCCTGAGCAATTCAGTACAAAATTCTCTCGCTATTTCTAACTTGCGGTATTTCACAGCCTATCCTCCCTATCCGCTACGATCGCGTCCGACCAACTCCCCTTAGAAGTGGAAAGCATATCTTGCACCACCTCTATGGGGACCTTATCCTTCTTACGACGGGACCTCTTTCCCTTCAGCAGCCTGATCTGCTCGTACAACACCCCCAACTCTTCGGGCTCCATCTCCTCTATGGCCTTTAGGACCTCATCCTTAAGTCGCACCTTACACCTCCAAGCCTGAGTTGAGCTTACGAGAATTCTATATCACCCCCATGGCCTCCAGCTTCTCCACGAGCTTATCCGCAACCTCCTCCGGCTCCCCCTGTAGGATCTCCCCTCCTGCCCTGCGCTCGGGGGTGAAGACCCTAACGACCTGCGTGGGCGAGCCCTCGAGGCCCACCCTTGAGGGGTCGGCACCTATGTCCTCCACCGTCCAGACCGGAATCTGGGCCTTCCTCGCCCTCATCTTGCCCCTGAGAGACGGGAGCCTGGGCTCGTTTATCTCCTTGACCACTGTGATGAGGGCAGGTAGGGGCATCTCCAGCACCTCGTACCCGTCGTCCATGAGCCTCTGGACCTTTATCTTACCGTCCGAGACCTCCTCCACCTTCCTCACCCACGCCACGAACGGGACTCCCAAGTGTTCCGCCATCTCAGGTCCCACCTGGGCGGTGTCCCCGTCTACGGCCTGCTTTCCGCATATGACAAGGTCGTACCCCAGCTTCCTCACGGCCATGGAGAGGGCATACGAAGTGGCGAGGGTGTCCGAGCCGGCCAACGCCTTGTCCGAGAGCAGCACGGCCTCGTCCGCACCCATAGCCAAGGCCTCCCTCAAGGCATCTTCGGCCTGCGGGGGGCCCATGGTCAGGACCTTCACCTTCCCACCGTACCTCTCCTTGAGGCGCAGTCCCTCCTCTATCGCATACATATCGAACGGGTTCACTATGCCGGGTATCCCCTCCCTCACGAGGGTCTTGGTCTGGGGGTCTATCTTCACCTCGGTGGTCTCCGGCACCTGCTTTATGCATACCACTATGTCCATATGTCCTCCTATCTCCTGCTCGCCAGCTCCTTTATAAGCTCCCCGGCTATGATATTGCGCATTATTTGGTTCGTTCCCTCGTATATCTGGGTTATCTTGGCGTCCCTCATCATCTTCTCCACGGGATACTCCCTCATGTACCCGTAACCCCCGAATATCTGGACCGCGTCCGTGGTGACCCTCATGGCCACGTCCGACGCGAAGAGCTTGGCCATGGCCGATATCTTGGATATGTCCTTCTCGCCGGAGTCTATCAGCCTCGCCGCATAGTAAACCAGGGCCCTCGCTGCCTCTATCTGGGTCGCCATGTCCGCAAGCATATGCTGTATGGCCTGGAAGGAGGATATGGGCCTTCCGAACTGGTGGCGCTGGTGGGCGTAGGCCAGGGCCTCGTCCAGGGCCCCCTGCGCTATGCCCACGGATTGTGCCCCTATCCCGGGCCTCGTCCTGTCGAAGGTCCTCATAGCTACTATGAACCCCATCCCCTCCCTTCCCAGGAGGTTCTCCTTCGGGACGAAGCAGTCCTGGAATATGAGCTCCCTCGTGGCGGAGGCCCTTATCCCCATCTTCCTCTCCTTCTTACCGAACCCGAACCCCTCCCACCCCTTCTCTACTATGAACGCCGAGGCACCCCTTGCGCCCTTGGTCTTGTCCGTCATGGCTATGACCACATATATCTCCGCCTCCCCACCGTTGGTTATCCATTGCTTCGTCCCGTTCAGGACGTACCCGCCCTCCACCTTCTCCGCCGTGGTGCTTATCGCCGCGGCGTCGCTTCCGGCGTCGGGTTCGGTGAGGGCGAAGGCCGCAAGCTTCTCCCCGCTGGCCAGTGGGGGCAGGTACTTCCTCTTCTGCTCCTCGTTCCCGAAGAGGAGTATGGGAGTTCCGCCGAGCGCACTTCCGGCGTAGGTTACGGCCACCCCCGCGCAGGCCCTGCTCAGCTCCTCGGTGGCGAGGCACAGTTCCAGAGTACCTCCTCCCAGTCCCCCGTACTCCTCCGGAACCCAGACCCTGAAGAGATCGGCCTGGGCCAGGATCCTGACGATCTCCCAGGGGAACTCCTCCTTCTCGTCCAGCTCAGCACGCACGGGCTTCACCTTCTCCTCAGCTATCTGCCTGGCCAGGTCCCTTATCATCATCTGTTCTTCCGTGAGGAAGTAATTCGGCATCCATCCTCCTTTCTAGTACGCTCCCTTTCCCCTTAGGGCGACCCACACCGTCCGCAGAAGTATCTTCAGGTCCATCCTGAGGGACATGTTCTCTATGTAGAACAGATCGTACTTCAGCTTCTCCTGCACATCCTCTAAGGATCTATCGTACCCCCACTTCACCTGAGCCCATCCGGTTATACCCGGGGCCACCCTGAGCCTCTTGATGTATAGAGGAAAGATCTTCATAAGCTGCGCCACGAAGTAGGGACGCTCAGGCCTTGGTCCCACGAGGCTCATCTCCCCCTTGAGCACGTTGAAGAACTGGGGGACCTCGTCCAGACGGAGCTTCCTGAGCACCCTTCCCACCTTAGTTATGCGGGGGTCGTCCTCGGTGGCCCATACCGGGCCGGTGTACTTCTCAGCGTCCTCGATCATGGAACGGAACTTGTACATCCAGAATATCCTCCCGTCCTTGCCTACCCTCTCCTGGAGGTAGAATACGGGGCCTTTGGACTCCAACTTTATTATGATGGCTATCAGAAGCCATAAGGGGGCACCTCCTAAGAGGACAACGATGGAAACGACGATGTCCAAAGCGCGCTTGGCAGCCCTCTCCCAGGGTGGCATGAAGTCGGGGAGGAGCTCTATGAGGGGGAGGCCGTATATCTGGTTCGTGCGCACGTATCCGCTGACTATGTCGTAGATGTCGGGCACAGCGCTGAAGGTCACCGGGAGGCCGTCGCAGGCCGAGATTATCTCGGGAACCTTTCTCTTAAGCTCCGGGGACGGGGCCAAGAGCACCTCCTCCACACAGTATCTGCGCACCACCTCCGGAAGCTCCTCTATGGTCCCGAGCACCGGCGTCCCCCCTACGACCTCCTCCGGCGGGTCCCCGGGACCCCGCACGAACCCCACGACCTCGTACCCCAAGGCCGGATACTTCCTCAGGTCCTCTAAGAGGGTCCTACCCCTCTCCCCGCTCCCCACTATCACCGCCCTCCTCCTACCTATCCCCTTTATAAGGAGATGCCTCTGGAAGCTCCTTATGCCGAGCCTCCCACCTCCGACGAGCACCAACAACCCTCCCCAGTATGCCAGCATCGCCATCTTGGCCGAAGGGAAGGGATGGGATAGGTCCAAGGTGGCGAGGAACAGCACTACCACGCCCACGGTGACCACCTTCGCCACCGCTATCCCCTCGTCCAGCCTGGAACGGGCCCTCCACGACCTGTAGAGCCCGTAGAAAGCGAAGAGGACCACCCAATAAAGGCTCAGCACGCCCGCAGGTCCCAGGTAGGCCCTGAGGACGAAGGAGAAGCTGACGGCGCCCTTCCCTCCGCCGTAGAGGCGCCAAAGGTGATGTAGGTACTCCCAATGTCCCCCCTCGTACCTTATCCACAACACGAAAAGGAGGGCCAAGTTCACGGCCAGGACGTCCGCCGAAAGAAGTAACAGCTTCTCCTTCAGCTTCGACAAAAGACCACCTTCCCTTCCTCGCTCGACCTTAGGGCATCCTCGGCCACGACCACGGCCGAGAGCCCTTCCCTTCCGGAGACCTCCGGGGTCCTCCCCTCGGCCACGCAGGACAAGAAGTGGGAAAGCTCCAAAAGGAGCGGCTCGGCACCCTCCACGGGGACCTCCCTGACCCTGGGGGAACCGAACTTGACCACGAAATCCCCGAAGGAGTCGAACGTCCTGCGATATTCGCTCTCGTACACCCTGAGCCTCTGGGTGATGTAGTTCAGCTCCGCGTAGCCCCCCGTGCCCGTGACGGTAAGCTCCCTTATCTTAACCGGGGTTATCCAGTTGACTTGGATGAGGGCCGAGGCCTCCCCGTAGTCCAAGAATATCCCCGCGAAGTCCCACTTCCTGCTGTTGAGGGCCTTCCCCGCCCTGGCGTAGACCCTCTCCGGAAGTCTCCCCAGAAGGAAGGAACAGATATCTATATCGTGCACGGCCAGATCCAATATTACGTCTGCGTCCTTGACCTGGGGGGGGAAGACCCCCACCCTCCTGGCCGTGAGGGAAGTGAGGTCCCCGAGGTCGCCCCGGTCTATGAGTCCTTTGAGGGCCCGGACCGCGGGGTTGAACCGCTCTATGTGGCCCACCATGAGGGGGACCCCCCTGGCCTCGGCGAGTTCCGCCAGCTCCTCAGCCTCCTCCACCGAAGAGGCCAACGGCTTCTCCATCAACGTGGCTACCCCGGCCTTAAGGCAGTCCACCCCCACGTCCCTATGTAGGGCCGTGGGCACCGCTACCGATACAGCGTCCGGCCTCTCCTTCCTCAACATCTCCCTGTGATCCCTGTAGAACCTCGCACCGTACCTTACGGCCACCTCCTCGGCCTCCTCCCTCAGGTCCGCCACGGCCACGAGATCAGCCCCCTCCATCTGGGAGTATATCCTGGCGTGGTGCCTCCCCATGTTGCCCACTCCTATGACGCCCACCTTTATCATCCCTTCCTCCCGAACCGTTCCTTGAGCTTCCCAGCCAGGAATCCGATCCCGAAGCCGAAGTGCATACAGGCGAAAGCAAGCGGGAGCACGAGGGCGTAGGGGGCCCTCCGTCGTATGCCGAAGATCAGGGAGGCCCCGACCAAGGCCAGGATGTAGGCACCTCCTCCCAGGACGAGGGCGTACCTGGCCCAGGTGGAGAAGGGAGCCAAGATGATCACAAGTCCTGCCGCCACGACGAAGAGCGGGGGTATCCTGTACCTCCACAGGAACGCTCCCGGATGTTTCCGCACGACCTTTACCTTGTCCCATCCGTACTTGAAATATTGCTTGAAGAGGGCCCTGAGGGAGGTCCTTGCGTAGTAGCGGGGGCGCATCTCGGGGTTCAGGAATATCCTTCCCCCGGACTTCCTGATCCTGTAGTTGAGCTCGTAGTCCTCGCTCGTGTCGAGGTCTTCGTCGAAGAGCCCCACCTTCTCTAAGACCTCCTTCCAGTACACCCCGTACCCCATAGTGTCCACATATTGTGCTTTCTTGGAGTACCTGTACTTGGACCCCCCCACCCCTAAGG
>Ga0190286_1000960_pt1 | contig 10982 bp, 11 predicted proteins | sample 48691834_MG_FD_183241 | JGI IMG/M metagenome (GOLD analysis project Ga0190286, IMG submission 183241) | Hydrothermal vent microbial mat bacterial communities from Southern Trench, Guaymas Basin, Mexico - 4869-18-3-4_MG | ecosystem: Environmental > Aquatic > Marine > Hydrothermal vents >... | reverse complement strand
GCCTCGATGAGCTGGAGCCTCTCCCCCCATCCGGGCTGGCCTCGAAGGCTATAGCTTCTCTGGCCACGCCGGTGATCGTGGCCCTTAACGGGGATGCGTTGGGAGGTGGACTGGAGCTGGCCCTGGCGGGGGACATCCGCCTGGCGGCAAAAGGGGCCAGGTTTGGCTTCCCCGAGATTTCCAAGGGACTGATTCCTGGAGGCGGGGGAACACAGCGGCTGCCCCGAATTGTGGGCCGAGGTAAGGCCCTGGAGCTCATTCTTACCGCTGACCTGATCAGTGCTGAACAGGCCCACCACCTTGGGCTGGTAAGCCAGGTTACCCCAGCGGACGAACTTCAGGCCGAGACCGATAAGCTAGCGCAGAAGCTAGCCTCCAAAGGCCCCATTGCCTTAAGGTATGCCAAGGAGGCCATAAACAAGGGGTTGGATCTGAGTCTGGAGCAGGGGTTAAGACTGGAGGCCGACCTCCACGTTATCCTTCAGAGCACTCATGACCGAGCCGAGGGCATCAAGGCCTTCCTGGAGAAGAGGGAGGCGCGCTTTGAGGGAAGATAGGGCGTTTGAGACCCTCCTCTACGAGAAAGAAAACGGCCTGGCCTACATTACGCTCAATCGGCCCCAGCAGCTTAATACGGTGAATGTCGAGATGAGGGATGAGCTCTATGAGCTCCTGCCCGCCATCCAAGACGACCCGGAGGTAAGGGTGTGCATAATCAAAGGGGCGGGGGAGCGAGCCTTCTCCGCCGGAGCAGACATCACCGAGTTCGGCACCGCCCCTTCCCAGGTCATCGCCCGCCAGGTTCACCTGGAGCGGGAGCTCTGGAGAACGTTCCTGAACATCGATAAGCCGCTCATAGCCGCCATTCACGGCTTCGCCATCGGCGCCGGGATAGAGATGGCGATGTGCTGCGATATCCGCCTCGCCTCCGATGACGCTCGCTTCGGCCTCCCGGAGATTAACCTGGGGATGATTCCCCCCGCCGGAGGCACACAGATGGCAAGCAGATTAATAGGGGTAGGAAGGGCATCCAAATTTATACTGACCGGGGATCTCATTGACGCCCGGGAAGCCTGGCGCCTTGGCCTGATAAATCGGGTAGTTCCTCGAGATCAGCTTCTTGTCACCGCTCGAGCGCTGGCGCAGAAACTGGCTTCTTGGAAACCACTTGCGCTGCGAGCGGCCAAGCGAGCCATTGTCCAGGGGCTGGACCTCCCGCTGGAGGAGGGACTTAGACTCGAGGCTCGCCTCCTAAACCAGCTTTTGCGGGAGACCAGAAGATTTGGATATTAGGGGGAGTCATGTCAGAACAGGAATTTGACCTACTCATTGGCAAGGCGGCTGAGCTGATCGTAAGCTCCAAGAAAATAGTGGTCTTCACCGGGGCAGGGGTGAGTACCGAATCAGGCATCCCGGATTTCAGGAGCCGTGATGGCATCTGGACCAAATATGACCCGGACGATTTCACCTACCAGAAGTTCCTTTCCAGCCCGGAGGCCAGGAAAAAGCACTGGCAACTGCTGGCCACTAATTTCTGGCCCGGTGCCCAGCCAAACCGAGCCCACTATGCCGTAGCTGAACTGGAGAAGTTGGGCAAGCTGGACTGCGTCATCACCCAGAATGTGGATGGCCTTCATGAGCGAGCGGGTAACTCCCCCGATAAGGTTATTCACCTTCACGGAACTATGGAATACGCCAGATGCCTCCGGTGTGGAAAACGCTACCCCATGGACGAGGTTCGAAGGTGGCTGTCCGAGGGCGTGGAAGACCCCAAGTGCCCTGAATGTGGCGGTCTGCTCAAGCCAGACGTTATCTTCTTTGGAGAGGCCATGCCGGCTCAGGAAACTGCTGAAGCCCAGCGTCGCTCGCGGGCTTGCGACCTCTGCATCGTCATTGGTTCTTCGCTGGTAGTCTACCCAGCAGCGCTTATGCCCCGATACGCCGTTGAGTCCGGAGCAAGGCTGATAATCGTCAACCGTGACCCTACCGACCTGGATGGCGCAGCCGATATTTGTCTCCATCAGGCTGCTGGTGAGATGATGTCTCGCATAATCCAGCGAGTAAAGGAAAAGCTTGGGCGGAGCGGGGACTAGCTTTGAGGTCTTGCGAGCCTCGGAAAATCCAGCTAGAATTTGAGGGAGGTAAATTATGATAATAGCCGAATTTCTCGACCTATCGGCCATGCTTATTCCCGAGAGAACAGCCATTGTCTTTGAGGAAGAGCGATACTCCTATGCCCAGCTTAAGGAGAGGGTTAATCGCCTGGCTGATTCCCTAAATCGGTTGGGTCTGGAGAAGGGAGACCGGGCAGCCATGTTCAACGTCAACACCAACGAGTACGTGGAGTCCTGCTTTGCCACGGCGAGGGTTGGCGGCATCTTCGTTCCCTTGAACTTTCGGGTCAGGCAAGACGAACTAAAATATTTGGTCAATAAGGCAGAGCCTAAGATCCTATTTGTGGGCAATCGCTACTTTGACATGGTAGACCAGATGCGGTCCGAACTTCCCTCGGTGAAGCATTTCATAGCCATAGATGGGAAACATGAAGAGATGCTGAGCTATGATGAGCTTATAGCTTCAGGGTCACCGGGGGAAAAGACCTTCGCTGAGGTGAAGGATGAGGATGTGGCCATACTGATGTTTACTGCTGGAACTACCGGGTTACCCAAGGGAGTTCCTCAAGATCATAATGCCTATGCTTCCTATGTCTTGACCAACGTGAATCCTCCCGACCCGGAGGCACCGCCAGAGACAAACCTGCTGAGCATGCCCCTTTACCACGTTGCCGGGATGCAAGCGGTAATGGCCGCAGTTTATGGGGGGAGGACCATCGCCCTGGAGAGGCAGTTTGATCTTGAGGAGTGGTTTGAGATAGCTCAGAGGGAGAGGGTTACCCGGGTTATGCTGGTTCCTACCATGCTAAAGCGAATCGTTGAGTACCCCCACTTTGATAAATATGATCTTTCGAGCATTCGGGTGATAACCTATGGTGCTGCCGCTTGTCCCTATGAAGTGCTAAGGAAGACCATCGAGCGTTTTCCGGGGAGAACCCTCATAAATGCCTTTGGAGGGACGGAGACCTCCTCCACTATAGCTGCGCTTAGGGCCGAAGATCAAATCATCACCGGGAAGGAGACCGAGGAGGAGAGGGAGAAGAAGCTGAAGAGACTGGCTACCTCAATTGGCTTGCCGTTGGATGACGTGGAGATTCAGATTCGAGATGCAGAGGGCCAGCCATTACCCCCTGGGAAGACAGGAGAACTTGTAGCTCGAGGGCCAAGGGTGATGAAGGGCTATTGGAAAGATGAGGAGAAGACCAAGAAAGCCTTTACCCCTGATGGATGGTACCGCACCGGTGACATGGCTTATATGGATGAAGAGGGCTACATCTATCTTTGCGGGCGTGCGGACGATGTGATCGTGAGAGGAGGGGAGAACATTGGTCCCGATGAAGTGGAAAGCGTGCTTTATTCCCACCCTAAAGTTGAAGAGGCAGCCGTGATCGGAGTCCCCGATGTCGAGTGGGGTCACCAGGTCAGAGCTATAGTGAGGCTCAAAAAGGGAGAAAAGGCTACAGAGCAAGAAATTATCGACTTTTGTCGCCCCAGGTTAGCCGGCTTCAAGCGGCCTACTTCCATAGTCTTCGTAGAAGAGGAGCTTCCCAAGACCTCCACCGGCAAGATTCTGAGGAGAGTGCTTCGGGAGCAGTACGGCAAACCTTAATACACTTTGGGCGCAGCCGGGCCAATAAAGGCCTACTTCCTGAGATTGTTGATGAATTCATCTATGGTCATGGCCGCCATGGTCATGGTCTGTAGAGTACCTCTTGAACCCAGTTCAATGGCGACCTTGGCTATAACTTCATTGCTAGGGGCTTCTAGAATGTTTACGAAGTCGTAAGGACCTAGAACCGAATATTGGGCGAGTATCCTCACCCCCATTGCTTCAACTTCTTTATTGACCTCTTTGATCCTCTCGGGGTTGCTCTTTACCGTTTTCCGCCCTTCATCGGTGAGGGTAGTGAGCATTACAAATGTAGCCATTTTAGACCTCCTTTCCTCTTTATTGTCCTGGTAAGCCTTATGGACCGACTACGCCCGCAGCCTCTAAGCCGAAGGTATAACATTTTAACCGGTATGCACCAAAAAGTCTAGCATTGTGGGGTCTCACATGCCGCTCAGCTCGTGCTTGAGCTCGCGTTCCATCAGGGCAGGCACGGTCTCATGAGGAGGCAAGTTCTCAAATAGCACTCGGTGGACTTGTTCCGCAATTGGCATTTCCACCCCAAGTCTTCGGGCCAGCTTGAGGCAAGCGCGGGTAGTCTCCACTCCTTCGGCTACGCTGCCGAGGGAAGCCAATACCTCGGGAAGCTTGCGTCCCCGACCAAGCTCCTGGCCTACAAATCGGTTACGGCTCAGGTGGCTGAAGCAGGTGGCCACCAAATCGCCCAAGCCAGAAAGTCCGGAGAAGGTGAGGGCTTGAGCTCCGCAGGCCACCCCAAGCCGGATGATCTCTGCCAGTCCCCGGGTGATTAGGGCGGCCTTGGTATTGGCCCCGAAACCCAGCCCATCGGATATTCCAGCCGACAGGGCAATGACATTCTTTAAAGCCCCACCCAATTCTACCCCGATCACATCTTCATTGGTGTAAGCTCGAAAGCGGGGGGTGAACACTACCTCCTGAGCCGCCCTGGCTACCCTGCTTGAGGTAGCAGCAACTACCGTGGCCGTTGGCAGTCCCCGAGCTACCTCCTGAGAGAAGTTGGGTCCGGAAAGGACGCAGATATTCGACTCGAACTCTGGCCCAAGCTCCTCAGCAATCACCTCAGACATGCGTCTAGCGTTTTCAACTTCTATGCCCTTGCTGGCACTCAAGATAACCAGGCGATGGTCAAGCTCCTTCTTGAGCTGGCGAAGGTTTTGCCTCATTCTCTGTGAGGGTACGGCCAGGATAAGCATCTCGGCCCCCTGTAGCGCCTCCGAAGTCGAAGCTGTAAGGCGAAGAGCCGGGGGGAAAGTCACGCCGGGCAGGCGTCGCTTGTTCTCTCTCGCCTGTCTTAGGATCTCTGCCTCCGCTTCGGTCCGGGCCCAGAGCCATACCTCTAATCCCTTGGCGGCGAGCATTACGGCCAGGGTTGTCCCCCAGGCGGTTGTGCCGATGACGGCTACCTTCCTCACCTTCTTTCCCCCTTCTGTCCGAGCTTCCTCTCGGTGCCGGAGCGGAGCCTTCGTATATTATCTCGGTGCTTGTAGGCCACTATGATTGTGGCCAGCGCTCCATAAATGACAAATTCGGGGGGCTGGCGGCCTAAAATGACAAAGGGAGCTAGAATGACCACGCTGCTGAAGGTGCCCAGCATGGAGCCCAGGGAAACATAGCGGGTGGAGAGGATGATGCTCCAACCTATGACCAAACAGCCTGCCCCAGCCCAGGGAACCATGGAGAAAAGTCCTCCGAGGGCTGGGTCCACCCCTCGTCCCCCCTGAAACCGAATGTAGGGCGACCAGCAATGACCAATAATCGCTGCCACTGCCGCCACAGCTTGGGCTACTTGCCAGTCCAATGATAGCCCCCCCACCATCACTACTCCGCTGCCGAAGATCAGCCTCCCAGCCAATCCAGCCACTACCCCTTTGCCCACATCGGCCACAAAGGTGAGGCTGCCCGCCTTGACCCCACAGGTGCGTAGCACATTGGCAAAGCCGGTCCTCCCACTTCCATATCGTCGAACGTCTATACCTCGGGCCAGCCAACCTACAAGGAGGCCGAAGGGTATCCCACCCAGAAAGTAACCCAGAAAAAGGGCAATTGCCAGCTTGAGCATTAAGGCCCCCTCTTCCTGCGCTTAGAGGCAACAAACTTCAACCCCAGTGATGTGCCCACGAACCCAAAGTCCTGGCGGAGCCTGTTCTCCAGGTAACGCTTGTATGAAAAGTGGAGCAACTCTGGCCTATCAACCCGGAAGGTAAAGACAGGGGGACTTACCCCAGTCTGGGTCACCTTTTTGATTTGTAGCTGCTTGCCAGCAGTGGAGGGCGGATGCCGACTCAGGACTCGCTCCAGCCACCTGTTCAGGTCTTCCGACGGGACCCGCTTTCCTCTCGCTTGCCATATCTCGGCAGCGGTCTCGATAACCTTTTCAACTGCCTGTCCCAGCTTGGCGGACACGAAGAGGATGGGGGCAAAGGTAAGAAACGGCAGCTTTCTCCTTATCCATTCTATGCAAGTCCCTTCCTCCCACCCCAAATCTCCGGCCAGATCCCATTTGTTGACCACTAAAACAATCCCCTTCAAAGCGTCCTTGGCATAGCCAGCGATGTGGGCATCCTGGGCAGTTACTGGTTCAGTTGCATCTAGAATCAAGGCCACTACATCTGCTCGGCCTATGGCTCGGAACGCTCGCAGAGCACCGTACCTTTCAATTCCGGCTATCCGGCCTCTTCTTCTAAGGCCAGCAGTGTCAATGAGCCATATCCGTTGCCCATCGTATTCAAAGGGCGTATCAATGGCATCGCGGGTTGTTCCCGGGACTTCGTCCACAATGGCCCGTTGCTTCCCGAGGATGGCATTGAGCAGCATTGATTTCCCCACATTTGGCCGGCCAGCAATGGCTATCTTGAGGCCAGGCTCTTCAGGAACTGCTGGAGAAGAAGGCAAGTCAGCGATAGCCTGAGCCATGAGGTCATCAACCCCTACCCCGTGGTAGGCACTGAGCGGGACAGGCTCACCTAGTGCAAGCTGGTAGAATTCCACTGCTTGAGCCTGACGCTCCGGGTTGTCGCACTTATTGACCCCCAGTACAACGGGCTTGCCTGATCTTCGCAGCCGATGGGCAATATCCATATCTGGGACGACCAGCCCATTCCTCACATCCACGAGGAAGATGATGACATCGGCCTCCTCAATGGCCACCTCGACCTGATCGCGCACCTTCTGGCTCAAATCCGAGGTTGGCCTGACCTCCAGTCCGCCCGTGTCCACCAGGGTGAGCTCTCGACCCAACCAGGAGATATCAGCCGAGATGCGGTCTCGGGTTGTTCCTGGCAGCTCGTCAGTAATAGCTAGTCGTCTCCCAGCAAGACGGTTAAACAAGGTAGACTTGCCCACATTAGGCCGTCCCACGATAGCCACGATCGGTTTCTCCATACTTCTTCCCCACTTTCGGCTTATTCTATCATAGCAAGCCCTGCAGGGTAACTAAAGTACTCCGTGAGTCCTATCCCTTCCGCTTCTCATTCGTTGTATAATTGGGCAAAGGATGAGCGATTCGCCGCCTGTGGGGCTATCAGGTGCAGCAAGAGAAAGAACTGATAAGACGTGCCCAGCAGGGCGACCAAGAGGCCTTTGCCGAACTCTATGAGGAGCATTTCGACCCTATTTATCGCTATATTCTCATGCGGGTGAGGGATCGGGCAGAGGCTGAGGACCTAACTCAGCAAGTCTTCCTGTCTGCTCTCGAAGCCCTTCCATCCTATAAATGGCGAGGGGCTCCCTTTTCCACCTGGCTTTTTCGAATTGCCCATAACCGGGTGATTGATTACCGGAGGAAAATGACCAGATTCAAAAGTTCCTCTGAGGCGGGTTTAATCTCGACCGAGCCTGATCCAGCAACAGCAGCGGAAAGGGAAATGGAACTAGCCCGGATCCAGAGGGTCCTAAAAGAACTCACCCCGTTGCAACAAGAGGTGATAGGCCTCCGCTTTACTGGTGGACTTTCAACGGCGGAGGTAGCCCAGGTCATGAGGAAAAGCGAAGGGGCAATAAAAGCGCTCCAGCACAGCGCGCTGGTGACCTTACGCAAAAAGCTCCAGGAGAACGACTATGGCCACGAAATTTGAAGATATCTTGGATGAATGTCTTGACCGGGTATTAAAGGGCGAGGACATTGAGCGTTGCCTTCAAGACTATCCGCAGGCGGCTGGGGAACTCGAGCCCCTGCTCCGCACAGCCTTGGTCACGGCCACAAGCCTTCGATTTGCCCCCCAACCCGAGTTTAAGGCACAGGTCAAACGGCATCTTCTGGCAAAGGTTCCAGCTCTCAAGCCGAAGAAAAGAGGGGTGCCCCTCCTACGCTGGTCACCGGGCTGGGCTTTGGCCGTTTCCCTGGTTCTAGCCCTTCTCTTGGCTGGCGGCGGCACAGTCGTTGCTTCAGCCAGCAGCTTACCTGACCAGCCGCTCTACCCAGTTAAACTGGCCACAGAGCGAGTACAGCTCGCCTTTGCTCGTTCAGCGGTAACCCAGGCAAGGCTCGAGGCTAAGTTCGCTGATCGAAGAATTAGCGAGCTCTCTCAAATGGCCGAGAAGGGCAAGGTCGGAAAGGCGGATGAGGCAGCGGAGCGCTTGGCCGAGCACCTGGAGAGGATGGGACGGATAGCTGAGGCTCAGGCGTTGAGGAAGAAACTCAAGGGCAGGGAGATGGCTGAGCTAAGGGACCTGCTGGCCAGGTATGCCGCCAGACACCCGGCTGAGCTGCAGAGAGTTCTGCCCCGTGTGCCACCGAGGGCCAGGCCCATTATTCTCCACGCCCTTCGGATGTCGGCACAGAGGTATGCCCGAGCCATGAGAGCCATCGGTGAGCCTTTGCCAAGAGAAGCTGGACAGAGGAATTGGTTGGTGGGAAAGGTAGGGATAGTCAGCGGTATTATCCGGAGCCTGACTGAAACCGTCTGGGTAGTGGATGGTCGGGTGATAGAAGTTACCCCTGATACCATCATTCAAGGCCAGCCGGAGGTGGGGCGCTGGGCCAGAGTGGAGGTGGAGGTTCAGCCGGATGGCTCTCTGAAGGCCCAGAGGGTGGAGGTGAAGGCCAGGCCATGGGGGCCTAAATAGAGGCCTTGATTTAGCCTGAAGAGCTAGATGGCCGGGGTAACCAATCCCCGGCCTTTCCGTTATATAAGTGTGGAAAACAAATTCAGGAGGTGTGCTGTGAAGAAGGCTTTGTTGGTGGTAGGAACTGCGGTAGTGCTTCTGGGGCTCATCGTAGGAGGAGCCGGTACTGTCTTAGCCAAGGGTAAGTCGTATACTCCAGAGACAGCAGCTCCGATCTCAGCCCCGGGCAAAGGCCTGGCAGCCAACCAGGGTGCCCTTCTGGGGAAGATTGCCGCGGTGGGCGAGGATTCCCTCACCGTGGAGGCCTGGTGGGGAAGCGTTGAGGTGAAGGTAAACGAGGATACCAAATATCGGATAAGGGGGAAGGAGGGCAGCCTGGCTGACCTTCAGGTAGGAGATAAGGTGGCAGTTCTTGGCCAGAAAGTAGACGGTGTACCTACAGCTAAGCTGGTAGTGGTACCACCAAGGATTAAATTATGCTGGCGCGCAAAGTTGCTGCATCAGCTCAAGCGGCACCTCGTGCAGGGGAAGGTGCTCAGCATTGGTGATGGTACCCTCACTCTCGAGACCCCCAGAGGTCAGGTTGACATAACGTTAACAGACGAAACCAAATACCGCATAAAGGGCAAAGAGGGCAGCCTAGAGGATATCAGCGAAGGGGATCGAGTGGTGGTCTTGGGGAAGAAGACCGATGACACCTTCACCGCCCGGCTGGTAGTCGTCTTGCCTGAAAGCGTCAAGTCCCATAAATGGTTCTTGAAGAAGCACCTGCTGCGGCACCATGCCCTCCGCGGGGAGGTAACTGCCATCGGTCCCGATTCCCTCACCCTGAGCACGAAGAGGGGAGAAAGCAATATAAGGCTAACGGAGGATACCAAGTATAAGGCAAGGACCGAGGAGGGACTCAAGGAGGTCAGTCGGGAAGATATTGCAGTAGGGAGTAGAGTGTTGGTCATTGGCAGGAAAATTGACGACATCCCCACGGCCAGGCTGGTTGTAATCTTGCCCCCATCACAGGAAGCTGGGGAATAACATCCAGAGCTTGTCGAAAAAAGTTAAGGGACGGCTTCCGATGGAAGCCGTCCCTTCCTTGATGTTCTAAGATATTCGCTCTCAGCGAGGCTTCCCCTGTGTAGAAGAGCGATTCGTGTTTCCGCCCAGCTTTGCCAGTATGGCCTTTTGGGCATGCAGACGGTTCTCCGCCTGGTCGAGGAGCACCAAGCGAGGGGAGTCGACCAGCTCCTTGGCCAACTCCTCACCCCAGTGGACTGGCATGGGGTGCATTAGAATGGCCTCGGGCCTGGCCTTGGCCAGAAGCTGGGCATCAATCCGGTAGCGGGCAAAGTCCTTAAGTCGCCTTTCTTTCTCAGCCTCCTGACCCATGCTCACCCAGACGTCAGTGTAAATCACATCGGCCTCACCTACCACCTCCTCAGGTTCCGAGGTCATAAAAATCTGGCTCTGGTTCTCTCGAGCAAAGCCAGTGGCTAAAGAGACCACCTTATCTTGAATCCAATAGCCATGGGGGGAGGCCATGGCGAAATGCATCCCCAGCATGGCAGTGGCCAGTATGAGGCTGTTAGCCACATTGTTGCCATCGCCGATGAAGGCTACAGTCAGGCCGTCAAGTTTACCCTTTTTCTCATAGATGGTGAGAAGGTCAGCGACGATCTGGCAGGGATGCTCCCTATCCGAAAGGCCATTTATCACCGGGATGCTAGCATGTTGGGCCAGCTCTTCCACTGTGCGGTGGGCGAAGGTTCGGGCAACGATCATGTCCACATAGCGACTCAAGACCCCAGCCATGTCCTTTATGGCTTCCCTTTTTCCCAACCCCACCTCCTCCCCCGAAAGATAGAGGGCATGTCCGCCGAGCTGGTACATGGCCACATCGAAGCTGACGCGGGTACGAAGCGAGGGCTTCTCGAATATCAGGGCCAGGGTCTTTCCCGCAAGCACAGGTCCACCTCCCTCCCTTTTAATTTGGAGGGCGAACTCAACAAGCTTGCGAAGTTCATCCTGGGTCAGGTCAATTATTGAAAGCAGGTCCTTCTTCATGGCAAATTTAGTATAAAGCTTTAGGGATACGGATGGCAATGAACCATCAGCCTCATCTTAACCTAACGCTTACTGCCCGGCATCAAATCCAGAAT
>Ga0190286_1000958_pt1 | contig 10987 bp, 8 predicted proteins | sample 48691834_MG_FD_183241 | JGI IMG/M metagenome (GOLD analysis project Ga0190286, IMG submission 183241) | Hydrothermal vent microbial mat bacterial communities from Southern Trench, Guaymas Basin, Mexico - 4869-18-3-4_MG | ecosystem: Environmental > Aquatic > Marine > Hydrothermal vents > Microbial... | reverse complement strand
AAATTCAGCTTGTACTATATTCTATGAAAGCCTTAGTGAATTTTTTCATTAAATCGTAGGGGCTTTCAACGACGCAGTTTGGACGGACATACCGTCTGACAGCGGTGCTGTTTACACCTATGCCTATGATGCCTACACCGAGACGCTCCACCTTTCTTATGGCTTCCCTTAATTTTTCTTCAGCGTTTTCGTAACCAGCTGGGAAGAAGTCTGAGACAACCACTAAGACTCTTGCCTCTTCTATACGGTTAGTTAACGCTTGAGCCGCAAGTGTTATAGCGTCCGCTAGGTACGTGAAGCCGCCGTGGGTTAAGCCTCCTATTCTAGCTTTCACTCTTGTATCATATCTTTCAGAGAAATCCTTAACGATGTAAAACTTGTTGTTAAAGGCGTACATGCCCCAAGAGTTTTGGTTTAAAATCAGCGACTTAGCAACTTCAGCTAGACATAACGCTATGCCTCTAACTTCACCCTTAAACATGTTTAGACTGTGGCTTGCATCGATGAGTATGGACCATGCGTCTTCCCTTGTTTGAAGCTCCTCACGTACAAATATATCGGTTCGTTGGCTCTGACTGGCGATAACCTGTATTGCCTCTTGTAAGTCGACAACACCGCTTTCCTGTCTGAAATCCTCACCGCCGACGTTTTTCAAAAGTCTTAGTCGATGAAGTATACGTTTTATGGGACTGCTTAAAAGTTGCCGCTTTCTTTGGTATTCAGCGTAATCTTCAGCTGGAAACATAAAATCTTCAAACTCTGTGTTCTTTCCTATCCCGATATAGCTTTGCAGTATCTTCCACTTAGAGTTCTCACGTTCCCTCCAATCAGTCAAAGCTCGTTGAGCCTCATTCCCCCTTAAACTTTCCATAGCGCTTTCTGATCGCTGCATCCCTCCAATTCTTTGATCCAAAGCTGACAGAGACTCGGTGAAAATCTTTTCAGTTTCACCTTCTTTAGGTATATACTCCCTATAGAAAAGGTCGTTTGTTCCATGACTTTCTGCATACAACAGGGAGGGAACTTCGAAGGTTTCTCCATAAACAGCTATAGCATCATAAATTTTGTTTGCGGCGCTTATCCGCTCATCTAATGTGGGGTTTTCCGCAACTTTTTCAAGTATCGACGTTATTGCCTCAACATCCGTAAGCAGCTCATCTTTTAATGTTCCTTTGACCTTTCCAACATTATATTTTGTGAGAGCTGAAGCCATCACACGAGATGCATTGTTTGGAAGCTCTTCAATATTTTTCATTCTGAGATAACTGATTGCATTGGCATAGGCTATTTCAGGGATTGTCCATGGAAATGAACTGCCTAAGTGTTTATTTATTATAACATCCTCAAGTAGACTAACCACAAAAGTAGACAAGCTCAGCTGCTTTCTCCGCGCCCATTTCGAGTATGAAGAAAAATCTGAAAGGAGTGAATGCATACTTAGGTGATACACGGAAGATTTAAACAGATACCAGATTATTTTTTTGTGCAACTGATTATGAAGGTTAAACCTTAAACCTTGAAAACTAACATTTTCTTTATCTAATTTTTTCGGTTTAACCAGATGAAGCACATATCCCCGGCTGTCTTTTCCAAGATACGGATATCTCAGATCGTCGTGAAGGAGAATTTTCAGTTCGTTAGGTGTTTTCTTAGTCATCTGAAGGGTTGTTGACCATGCAAAATCAAAAAAGTTCAAGGTTAACCCGAGCTTTTGATTATCCGAAGAAGGCTTCTACAACACGTTTTACAGCTGTTTGAACTTCCACATCATCACTTGTTGTTCCAATTATCGTTTCCACAGCTGCCTCTATCGGTGGACAACCATCCGCAATCAGTGTCGCCCAATTGATAAGGTCTCCAGGTGATGGACCGTAGGGCAAATCGCCGTTTTTATATTGTCTCCGAAGTTCGGCTCCTACTTTGACTATTTTTTCAGCTGTTTCCCTGTCTATACCACTTCTCTTTGCAATTAACTCTATTTCTTCTGGCGCAATTTTGTCTCCTACACTCAGATAATCGAAGTTTATCCAAACTGACATACGTCTTCTGAGAGCTGCGTTTAACGGTTTTGTTCCGATAAACTCAGCTGAAAAGGGGTTCATAGCTATTACCACGTAACCATAAGGATGCCTGTGCACTATTTCGTTATCTTTTTCAGTTAAAACAAGGTGACCTCTCGTGTCTAGAACAGGGTTTAGCCTTGTGGCTATATCCTGTTTCATCATATTTGCCTCGTCTAAATAGAGTATACCACCATTTCTACACCATTGAACTATTTGCCCGTCAATCCAATTCTCCTTTCCAAGACCTATATACCTTCCAAAAAGATCATAGGCAGAGGTCTGTAACCCACAGTTTATCTCCCACATGGGTAAACCGCAAAGCTCCGCCACCAAATAAACTATATGCGTTTTCCCGGTTCCGCTAGGTCCTATCAAAGCGCATTGCTTGAAGTGATACAGGGCGCGGACTATTCTGTGCACATAGTTGAAGCCTTTATCTATGTATTCTGGAGTGTTACGCGGTATAAGAGGCTTGAGGAAATCTGGAAAAACATATCCAGGGTGCAAATCATATTTCTCTATGCCATACTTTTTTCTAAGCATAGCTATTCTGGAGGATTCCGTTACCGCCGTCTTTGTTATTGAAACCGACACTCTCGTATCTTTTATCGCCGTTCTCACACTCTCTTCCGTGACATAAACTGGCTTTTCACCTTTCCCGTTTTTCCCACCTTGGAATCCGAAGCCGACTGCAGCAGCCGTTGGCTTCTTGGTTGATTTCTGTCTCACGTGTGGCAAAATGTTTCCTCCTTCTTCTATTAGTGATAACAAGTGGATTTGATTTAAATCTTACTTCTCACGATTCAATACAGCTAATTAGGGCAGAGAATTACGATAAAAGGTTAGCTAAAAGCCTCTTCAATTCACTTTTATCCTTTAAATTTCGAAAAATGGCTTTACCTGTTCCGTAAAGACGAAAAGAAAAATTTTGAAAGGTTAACTCAAAAATTATTCGGGAAATAGACTTTTTTATTTTAGCTTTTCTCAGAATCTTTGTAACAGCCTCATCTTTCCTTTCATACTTAAAAATGACAATAAAGTCTTTTTCTTCGCCGCATGTTTCTTCAATTCTAGCCACGTAATCCTCAATCACGCCCATTAAGACTACTCAATCTCCTTTAAAACTTCAACGAAACGGTCAATTTCTTCGCGGGTGTTGTAAATGTAAAAGCTTGCCCTAGCTGATGACTTGAGCTTAAACTTCTCGTGTAACGGTTGTGCACAGTGAAGACCACTTCTAATCATCACACCGTAATGGTCAAGGAATAATGCAACATCGTGAGAACTTAACCCTGCTATGCCGAAAGGAATAATTCCACACTTGGAAGATGCGTCTCGCGGTCCATAAATCTTGATTTTTTCGAGTTCTTGCATGCGTCGCAGAGCATATCCTGTTAACATTTTCTCGTGCAGCCTAACGTTCTCCATACCAATGTTCTCAAGATATCTTACAGCAGCCATTAAACCCACACCACCGCAAATGTGAGGAGTCCCGGCTTCAAATTTCCACGGCAAATCATTCCAAGAAATCGAACAACGCCTCGTCACAGTGTTAAAGGTAACATCTTTTATCATCTCACCTCCACCGTGAAAAGGTTCCATACTCTCAAGAATTTCACGTTTGGCGTATAAGACGCCTATGCCTGTTGGACCCAACATCTTGTGACCTGAAAAAGCAAGAAAATCAACGTCTAAATCTTTAACATCCACTGGAAGATGAGGAACTGATTGAGCACCGTCTACGAGCACCAGAGAATCATGCTCATGAGCCATTTTGACGATTTTTTTCACGTCGTTTACGACGCCAGTAACGTTTGAGACTTGTGGTAGACAAACGATTCTTGTTTTATTGGAAATTGCATTTTCAAAAGCCTCGTAGTTCAAAGTCCCGTCATCATTTACGTCCACATATTTAACCTTGAACCCGTTTATTCTTGAGAGAAGTTCCCAAGGAACTATGTTACTGTGATGTTCCATCAGCGTGACTAAAACCTCATCCCCCTTCTTTAAGTTCCAAAGTCCCCATGCATAAGCCACAAGGTTTATCGCTTCTGTTGTGCCTCTGACAAAAACTATCTCTTCCATGCTGTCCGCGTTAATGAACTTAGCCACTTCTTCATGGGCATCTTCATACAGTTCTGACGCTTCTTGAGAAAGTGTGTGAACGCCTCTGTGAACGTTTGCGTTGTGATTTTTGTAAAACTCGTTAATCGCGTCTATCACTTGTTTGGGTTTTTGAGTTGTCGCTGCATTGTCAAAGTAGATTAGCGGATTATCGTTTATTTTCCGTTTTAATATCGGGAAGTCCTCTCGGATTTTGTAAGGGTCCAACCTATTTTCTCCCCTCCTTTTTCATTCTTTTCGAAATCATCTTCGCCAATTCTTCCTCTTCCAAGGCTTGTTTCTCTTCAAAAGTTAACTCTTCAGACAGCCAACTGGGAGAAGACTCTTTGTTCTGATAATAGGCTCTTATGGCTCTTTTTAACGCTCCGACAGCCAAGATTCCGCAGTGAAACTTTACGCTTGGAAGCCCACCAACAGCTTCTATCACTTTCTTCCAAGAGATTTTCCAAGCATCCTCAAGTTTCATGTCCTTAATCATTTCAGTGACTATGCTTGAGGTTGCTATGTTTGCAGCACAGCCGTAGCTTTCGAAGGACGCTCTCTCAATAACGTCTTCGTCGTTAATTTTCAAGTAGAAGATTATCATGTCTCCACATGTAGGGTTTCCAGCCACAGCGGTGACGGTGGCATCCTTCATCTTCCCAAGATTCTTCGGATGTCTGAAAAGCTCAAGAATTTTTGGGTTGTACGGTAAAGGAACTCTGGACATCTATTTCATCTCCACAGACCCTGTGATTCCCCTTATTCTTTCCACGGCCTTCGGGATAACCTCTAAAACATAGTTTATATCCTCTTCTGTATGACACCGTGTAACTTTCATCAGAATGCTGCCGTGGGCTTCGGAAAACTTCCTACCTATGGCTACGAGAACATGACTTGGTTGAAGAAGCCTTCTGGTGCATGCGCTTCCACTCGAGACATAAACACCGTTTAGGCTTAACTCGATGGTTAACGCTTCTCCCTCACATCTTAGAAAACTTATGTTCACATTGTCAGGAGCCCGCTTATCGCCTTTAGGCCCGTTAAGCCTCACATCCACTATTTTCCCCGTTATCCCATCGATAAGCTTGTCCCTAAGCCTTTGCATATGCCTCACGTTTCCCTCAAAATCTTTAAAGGCAAGTTCAGAAGCCTTTGCAAAACCAACGATTAACGGTGTGTTTTCAACTCCGGGCCAAAGTTTCTGCGTTCCTATCTGCCCCTCTAAGATTCTATTGATTTTAACGCCTTCTTTAACGTATAGAACGCCGATTCCCCGCGGCCCCAAGATTTTGTAGCTGCTTAAGGTCGCTAAATCCACGTTTAAATTTTGCACGTTGAATGGAATTTTTCCATACGCGTCTGAAGCGTCTGTGTGAAATATTGCTTCTGGGTTTTCATCCTTAACTATTTCTAAGGCTTCTTTAATAGGCTCTATTGTTCCAATCTCATGGTTTACAGCGGACAGACTCACAAGAATCGTTTCTTTATCAACAACATCTGCCAATTTTTCAAGATTGATGAAGCCTTCACCGTCAACCGGAATCTTCACTACTGTAAATCCGTACTTGCTAAGCAAATCCGTTACATGTAAAACGCTTAAAGGCTCAATTTCGGAAACCACGATTTTCTTACCCTTATCCTTCATCGTGAAAGCTGCTCCCATGAGCGCCAGGTTGTTCACTTCCGTCTCTCCGGGAGCGAAATTGACCTCTTCAATGACCTTACAACCCAGAAATTTCGCTATTTTTTGCGAAGATTCCATTATTGCTTCAAACGCTTCCCAGCCTGGCTTATGAGTTAAGGTCGGGTTACCATAAGCATATCGACTAAAATAGGGTAGCATAGCCTCAACTACTTCTTTTGGAACCATGCTTGAGTTTTCAATATCCAAGTAGACCTCGTGTTTCAAGCCTTCATGGGCTTTAAGCAAGTCCTTTACGTGTTCAAACATTATCTTCAAGACCGTTTCAGCTATACTCTAATGTTCACATCTCATAGAAAAACATAACCAAAAGCAAAGCTCAAACTTCACGTACACTTTAAATTTGATGAAACGTATTTGCTGTTGTTTAAGGAAAGATGGGCGCGTTTCCGTTGAAAATAACAGATTTACAAGTGCCGGAAGCTGTTAAAGAAGTAATAATTAGGTCTGGGATTATCGAGCTTTATCCACCGCAAGAAGAGGCTGTTAAGTTTGGTGCTTTGGAGGGAAGAAACCTTGTTTTGGCGAGTCCAACAGCCTCTGGAAAAACTTTAGTCGCGGAACTCTGCGCCCTCAAACACATCTTAGAAAAGAACGGAAAAGTGATATACTTAACACCTTTGAGAGCGCTGGCGAGTGAAAAGTTCACAGAGTTCAAAAAATACTCCTCAATAAAGAAACCGAAGGGTAAACGGGTGAGAGTGGGTATAAGCACTGGCGATTATGACAGCAGTGACCCGTGGCTGGAAAGATACGATATTATAATAACCACGAATGAAAAAGCTGATTCCCTTCTGAGACACAGAGCTAAATGGATGGATGAGATTTCACTTGTAATCGCTGATGAAGTGCATTTACTGAACGATGCAGAACGCGGTCCAACCCTTGAAGTTGTTTTGGCTAGGCTAATGCAGATCAATCCAGAAGTTCAAATATTGGCTTTAAGTGCAACAATACACAACGTTGAGGAAATAGCGGAATGGCTTAAAGCTGGCTATGTGACAACGGAGTGGCGTCCGATATTATTGAAGGAAGGGGTGCTTTTACACAATGAAATTCAGTACAAGGATGGAGATGCGAGAAAAATCGAAAAGAAAACAAAAAATCCGGCGATAAACTTGGCTTTAAACACCGTTAAATCTGGTGCACAAGCGTTAATCTTTGCAACAACCAGAAAAAACGCTGTTTCGCTTGCGAAAAAAGCAGCAAACGAGGTTGAACAACTCTTATCCAAACCCTTAAAACGCTCATTAAAACGCGACGCAGATAAAATTCTGGCAACAGGTGAAAAAACAAGAATAAGCGAACTTCTAGCAGAACTAGTTAGACATGGAACAGCTTTTCACCACGCTGGTTTAGGAAGCGGACACCGTAAGATAATAGAAGACTCATTCAGACAGGGAAGAATCAAGGTTTTAACAGCCACCCCCACACTGGCTTTTGGAGTGAACCTGCCAGCCAGAACGGTTATAATCCACGATTATAGGCGTTATGAACCGGGATATGGCTACTATCCCATCAGAGTCTTAGAGTACAAGCAGATGGCGGGTAGGGCTGGAAGACCGAAATACGACAAGGTTGGAGAGGCGATACTTATAGCTAAAACAGACGATGAAGCGGATTATTTAATGGAAAGCTACGTCCTCGCACACCCGGAGCGAATATGGTCGAGGCTTGCCGTTGAAAGAATCTTAAGGTCTCATGTTTTGGCAACGATAGCAGCGGATTATGCATGTACGGAGCGTGGAATCTACGATTTTTTCGGCAGAACATTCTATGCGTATCAGTACGAAACTAAGGCTATAAGGGAGATAATAGCCAAAATTTTGAAGTACTTATACGATGAGGAGATGATAGATGTCAGCGGTGAAAACATTTATGCCACAAAGTTTGGAAAGAGAGTAAGCGAGCTTTACATAGACCCCGTTTCAGGCGTGATCATTCGTAACGCGTTAAGATGGAAGCCAGCTTATCTAACTGATTTAAGCCTCTTACACATGATCGCGCACACACCGGATATGGCTCCGAAACTACGACCATACACACGGGAATTAGATGAAATTGCACTCTTCATGGAGGAGCATAAAGAAGAATTCTTAACCGAGGTTCCAGACGAATGGACGGACAGAATCGCTTATGAAGAGTTTCTCGGAGAAGTTAAGACAGCCATGGTTTTGAAAGCGTGGATCGAAGAGACAAGCGAGGATGAGATGATTGAAAGATTTCGAGTGCAACCAGGAGACCTTTACAGAACAATCGAAAACGCAAAGTGGCTGCTTTATGCCACGCATGAATTGGCACTACTCTTTAACAACAAGCAAGTGCTTCCCTTAACACTTGAGCTTATGGAAAGAATAAGCAAAGGAGTGAAAAAGGAACTGTTACCCATAGTTAAGCTCGAAGGCATCGGCAGAATACGAGGACGAATACTTTACAACGCTGGATTCAAAACAATAGAGGACATAAAACACGCTCCAATAGAAGACTTAGTCAGTCTTCCGCTTATAGGACCAAGATTGGCGAAGAAAATCAAGGAACAAGTCGGCGGCTTCGTTAAAAAAGCCGAGTGGAAAAAACTGGGGAAAGAAGCTTGGGAACAAAAAGCCTTAACGGAATACTAACTCAATCGGGAAGACCTCGCATCTTGCGCTCTTTCTTAGTTTTTTCGATTAAAAGTTCAATTTGTTTTAAAGCCGTGCCTAAATAGTTTCGCGGGTTTAGCAGCTCGTCGATTTCTTTTTCGCTTAATTTTTCACGTATAAACTTGTCTTCCAGAAGAATTTTCTTGAAATGCTTGTTTTCCATCTCACTTTTCATTGCCAGTTTCCTTAGAAGCTCATGGGCTTCTTGACGACTCACACCTTTCTTTGTCAAAGCAATCATAACAGCCTCAGACATCACTCTTCCTTGAGTCAGTTCTATGTTTTCCCGCATACGCTGTTCATCAACCCTTAAGTTGGCTACGATGCTGCTCATCAAGAAAAGCATATAGTCGACGAGAATGCATGCTTCGGGAATTATGAATCTTTCCGCAGAAGACTGAGTTAAGTCTCTTTCATGCCAAGTCTTAATGTTTTCTAACGCTGGAAAAACCAAACTTCTAACAATCTTCGCCAAGCCACACACTCTTTCACAAGTTATTGGATTCCGCTTGTGAGGCATCGTAGAACTGCCCACTTGCTTCTTTACTTCAAAAGGTTCAGAGAGCTCTCCAATTTCCGGTCTCTGCAACTGTCGAATCTCCGTTGCGAAACTGTCAAGGGTAGAGGCAATCATAGCTAACAAACATACAATTTCGGCGTATCGATCCCTTTGAACAATCTGTGTGGAGATTTCAGCGGGTTTGATCCCCAGCTTTTCCATAACAAGCCTCTGAATTTCCAGAGCGTGAACACCTAAGCCAGCTTGGGTGCCCACCGCACCGCTCATCTTCCCAACGGTTACACGTTCCCTACATTGCCTAAGTCTCTGGATATGCCGTGAAATTTCACGTAACCAAACCGTAAACTTGAAGCCCAAAGTTGTTGGCAGTGCGTGTTGCCCATGAGTCCTCCCAATAATCAACGTGTCTTTGTATCGTAAAGCCTTTTTCATAAGAACCTTCTCAAAATCACTTAGCCTTTTTTCAATCAACTCTAACGCGTCTCTCAATTGAAGAGCCGTTGCCGTGTCTAAAATATCCGAACTTGTCGCTCCTAAATGAACGTAAGCACCGCTTGATCCGCAAACCTCAGCCAGAGCCCTAACCAAGGCAGCAACATCATGTTTTATTTCACGTTCAATCTCTTTAACACGAGCCAGTTTAACATACTTTGTCGACGCCATCTCCATTATTTTTTCAGCGTCCCTTTTCGGTATCTCACCGACCTCGGCGTGAGCCCACGCCAAGGCAGCTTCAACATCCAGCATCCTTTGAATTCTCATCTCTTCATCGAAGATTCTCCTCATTTCAGGTGTCCCGTAACGTCCCGTGTCGATAGGCAGAATAGGCAATTTAATCCCTGCAAAACTAGATAAGAGATTTAAGAATTAATGTTTTACCAAAGTGCCCTAACGGTTAAACTGAAAAGGTTCCAGATATGGGAGCGCTAATAGCTGTCATAAACAAAAAGGACAAAGACGCAACAGAAACAGCGGTTACCATGCTTAAAACCCTCAAACGTAAAAACATTGAAACGTATGGAATAGCATCGCCCAAACTGGTAAAAATAGAGAAATCAGCCGAACTGCTAGAAAATCAAAAACTGAATTCACCTGTGATCATTGGACATATCTTCTCAAAGATTCTTGATTCAGACAAGCCTCAACCAATAGAATTGAAAAATTCAACTCTTATTTTTGAAGGAAGAATTTACTCAGATAACTCATGGTTTTCCGATATAGAGTTCGCCGCTGAAAAGATGAAACAAAACACGAGGAAGGAAGTTAAGGTTTTAATCAAAAATTTTGATGGAAACTTTGCTTTTGTGATAGCAGAACCAAACAAGCTCATCGCTGGCAGAGACTCTTTAGGCATCTATCCGCTTTATTACGGCGAAAACGCAGAACTAGCAGCTTTGGCTTCCGAACGCAAGGCACTATGGAAAATAGGGATAAGAGAGACATGCCCTTTTCCACCGGGACACATAACCTTTGTTACGAAACACGGTTTTAAATTTGAAAACGTTGGAAGACTAGATTATCCGCAGAGAACCATCTTGAACATGCAAAAAGCAACCGAGGAACTTCAGAGACTCTTGTTACTGTCGGTTAAAAGAAGAATTTCAGGGTTAAAGGATGTTGCTGTAGCGTTTTCAGGAGGCTTAGATAGCAGTCTAATAGCATTTTTAGCTAAGCATTTTGGAGTCAACGTCCACTTAATATCTGTGAGTCTAGAGAACCAACCAGAAATCGAACATATAAAGAAAGCTGCTGAAGCATTAGAACTGCCTATTCAAATTCACCTTTTTAAAAAGAGAAACGTGAAGGAAATTCTTCCAACAATTTTGCGGCTGATTGAAGAACCAGATCCCATCAAAACAAGCATAGGCATACCATTCTATTGGACAGCCGAAAAAGCAGCTGATTCAGGCTTCAAAGTCTTGTTAGCCGGTCAAGGCGCTGATGAGCTTTTCGG